>Ga0190360_1001876_pt1 | contig 10577 bp, 13 predicted proteins | sample 48721834_MG_FD_161271 | JGI IMG/M metagenome (GOLD analysis project Ga0190360, IMG submission 161271) | Hydrothermal vent microbial mat bacterial communities from Southern Trench, Guaymas Basin, Mexico - 4872-18-3-4_MG | ecosystem: Environmental > Aquatic > Marine > Hydrothermal vents >... | reverse complement strand
CTGCTGCATAGCGTAGGCGGTTTCTTTATCCTGTGCCCTTCCGCTTCTCTCCCCGATTTTTGATGTTTTTATCTCCTCTATTATTTTTTCGATGGTATCGGCCTGGGAGGCAACTGGTTGAGTGCACGTCTGGCATCCCAGACTTCGATATCTCTTCCCGTTCTTTGCGAAATAAAGCGGATTCACCGGAAGTTTCTCTCTTTGTATATATCTCCAGATGTTGATTTCTGTCCAGTGAAGGAGAGGGTGAACCCTTATGTGCTCTTCACTTTCTTTCTTGGTTTTGTACTGGTCCCAGAGTTCAGGGGGCTGGTTCTTGTAATCCCATCTGAAATCCTCGTTCCTGGGGGAGAACACCCTTTCCTTTGCTCTTATTCCATGTTCGTCCCTCCTTATTCCCAGGAGAAGAGCATCGAATCCGTGTTCAGCTATCGTGTTTTTGAGGGCTTGTGTCTTTCTCACGTCACAGCATTTTATTTTGTCTTCAGGCCCTATCCCAAGCCTGTCAGCTTCAGTGTTCCTGGAAACTATCAGGTCAAGGTCCCATTTCTTTACGCACCAGTCCCTGAAGGCGTACATCTCCCGGAAGTGCCTTCCTGTATCTATGTAAATAACAGGGAAAGGAACCTCCCCGAAGAATGCTTTTTTGCAAAGCCAGAGAAGGGTAGTGGAATCCTTGCCTATTGACCATAACATCCCTATTTTTCGGAAGTTCTTGTAGGCTTCACGGATGACATATATGCTCCTGCTCTCAAGCTCATCAAGCTGGTCCATAATTCCGCCTTCGAAAATTATATATAGTTGAGTTCTGCAAGACGTTTTTTCACTCTTTCAATATCCTCTGCGCTGAACTTCTTTTCCTCCAGATTTCCTCCTTTGACTATGGTCCTCATGGTAAACACGACAAACTCGTTAACAGAGCCGAATCCTGTTCCTTCTATCATATTTTTCAGGGAGTTGTATAATTCACGCGGTATTTTCAGGGTAACCTTCAGCTTCGGATTTGCTTTCTTTCGCGGTGAACTCATACTACAATCGTAGTATTCAGAATGCATATAAAACTGCCATTGACCAAATCAATCCTTTTCTGTCTGGCGGTTTATCTGGTAAATTCGTTTGAGAATTTTCCTTAGTTCATCCTCGGATTTGGCGGCAACGTAACGCTCCATTTCCTTTCCATTTGCAAACATTATAAAGGTGGGAACGCCCCTGATATTGTACCGGTTCCTTAATCTCGGGTTTCTGTCTGCGTTTATCTTTCCTATTTTTACCATTCCTGCATATTCCTCTTCCAGTTTGGCCATCACAGGGTCCATCATCTTACAGGGCGGACACCAGGAACCCCAGAACTCGACCATTACCGGCAGTTCTGAATTTATGACCTCCTTTTCGAAATTCTTTTCGGTGAATTCCATGACCATCTCCTGCGTCATCTTTATCATATACGGAGTTTCCCTACATAGCCGCCCATCAACTTGGTTCCAGGCTCGTACACTTCAAGAACACCCATTTTTTCCTTCTCCCCGCTCCATCTGGTCATAGGATATATCACATGCTTCTTCTCACCTGTTCTTTTAACTATGTTGGGTTTTGTCAGGACTTTAAACATCCTCCTGATCTCCTTCTCTGGGGTGACTTTGCATTCGAAACCGAATGTGTTCGGAAGTTTTTTTGAAACCACTTCCATGGGGTGTTCCTCTGCCTCGACCCGTGGATTTTCAAGTCTCTGTATTTTAACATCAAGGCCGAATTCCTTCCCGACTTTTGCAACGGTTTCAGCAAGTTCGCTTATTTTATGGAGCCCGGAAACCTGGTTCACAACATCATACTGGCCGGGCTCGGGAGGGGAAAATATAAGCCTGACCATACATTCCATTGCGTCCTCGAGGGCGATGAACCCCCTTATCTGCTCCCCTGAGCCGTATATTGTGAGAGGTATCCCTGCAACGGCCTGTGCAACGAACCTGTTTATCACGGTTCCGAACCACTCATCCACATCAAATCTTGTCCTTAACCTGTCATCCTTTGCTGTTTCTTCTGTATGCACCCCGTATATCACTCCCTGCATTATGTCGTACGATCTTAGCCACCAGTACTTGCAGGCTTCATAGATGTTAAAGGTGTCTTGGACCTTGCTTACATGATAGAAACTTACGGGGTCCCTTGGGGTTAGTTCGCCTCCCATGCTCCATTCCCTTCCGTTCCATTTCATCACCGCATCTGCAGGGAAAATGCCCTCAAACAGGGGTCTTCCTGTCAGAGGTGCTCCGTATTCCCCCATGGTTCCCAGCTTTATCAGGCATGACTCAGGAACTATCTCCTTGATAAGGAACAGCAGACCAAGCGTCCCCAGAACGTTGTTCTTCTGAACTTTTATCGCATGCTTCGCATCAACCATGGAATAGGGAGCACTGGGGCATTCCGCATAATGCACGATTGACTCGGGCTTGACCTCTTCCATGAATCCCTTCAGCCTGTCCATGTCCATTATATCAATCTTCCTGAAGTCTATCTCTACACCCAAGACATCCTTGGCTGCGCTTAACCTTTCTGTCATTCTTTCTATGGGAACAAGCGTATGCGAGCCCTTCTCCATCACACAGTCTCTCCTGAAAAAATTGTCAATCCCGCTTACTTTGCAGCCGAGTTTCCCCAGCTTGAGGGCAAGCGTCCATCCAAGATACCCGTCTATCCCCAGTATCATGATTCGCATGTTTCTGAGCATGTAAATATTGTAGTTCTTGTTGAGCTTCCATTCCGGGCACTGTTCAAATGTTATGTTTGGCTCGAAATGCCCCAGTTCTTTCCTCCGGTGGCACTCTATTACAACCTCCTTGCTCTCCTGAAGTTCCTTTATCTTTTCTTTTGATTGCCCGCAGGCCCTGAAATCCACGTTGCCCTTAAACTTCGCTGCCGGGCAGTTCCAGCAGGTTTTTTCTGCATTCCAAGGTTTTGGGGTTTTTGATATCATTCAGAAACAGCCTCCATAACATTTAAAAAATCGCTGACACTGGGTTTTTTTGGGACGAACGGTTCGTTTTCTCTGTTCCTTATGAACAGGAATGCGTTGCCGTGGGAATGCATGCCTGTAAATATGTCCTTTCCGAAGAGTTTATGTTTTCTTAGCGAGCCCTTAAGGTTGAATCCCTTGTTTGCGAGCAGGATCAGGTCAGGGGAATTGTGTATCTGGCTTCCCATGTAAATTTCATCTTTCCTGAACACGCTTTTGATGACCTTCCTTCCGTCTTTTTCAAGTCCTTCGAACAATTCAGTAAGTTGTCTTATCAGCTTGTTCTCTTCTGATTTTTTCACGCTCCCGTTCGGGTATTTTCCTTCCCTGTTCAGATAAATCCTTCCGGGGTCAAGAGCAAATGCCTTGCTCCCGTATTTTATGTTGTTATATCTCTTGTCTTTGTCTTCTCCCAGGATGAGTAGCCCCTCATCAGAAAGCAGGCTGTTCACGTAAACGTTCTCTTCGATAGCTTCCATTCCGTGGTCGGAAAGCATCAGGAGGTTGTCCTCTGGGCTGAGTTTGCCGTTTATCTCGCCTATTACCTGGTCGATTTTTCTGAAGAATTCAAGGAATCCCTCGTGATGTTCGTGATTCGGATTTTTGTAGGCGTCCCAGAGGAAATGCCCCAGCCTGTCACTCCCCGTGAATACCAGCATGAAAACGTCCCATTTCAGTGATCTCCAAAAATGCCTGTACGTTTCTATCCTTCTCTCCAGCGTGTAGAACAGGTCATTGAGAAAGAGCGTCTTGGATTTGTGACCCTTCTCGGAATCCACATCGATTCGGTAGTCCATTTTCTTCAGCATGGGAATGTGGACACCGGGATAGACTGCCCCTTCCATGTCAATGGAAACAAAACCGGAAACCAGAAAGCCATTCAGCTCTTTTGCAGGGTAAGTAGAGGGAACGTTCATTATCACGTATCTTTTTTTCGGGTTCATATGCCAGAATGTCTTTGCTTTGAGATCACGGAAATCCGGAAACCTGAGGGTGTAGGTTCCTTCAATCATGTCCGTGAAGCCGAAAATTCCGTGTTCCCCGGGGTTCTTGCCTGTTATTACGGAACTCCAGGAAACAGAGGAAATTTCAGGGATTGAGGATTCCATTTTCCTAAACACGCCGTCTTTCCTGAGTTCCCTGAAGTTCGGCATTACCCCCTTTCTCGAAAGTTTATCCATAAGTTCGAAAGGCACGCCGTCAATTCCTATTATCACCGTTCTGGATTTTCTTTCTCTCATATTAATTTTAAAAAATGACATTCGATATATTGCTAATTCACTCGGTTTTTGGAATACAAACTTAATCAACTAAAAGTTCCCTTAAAACGCTGAATATCCGCGGGATGATTTTGGTCAGCTTTATTCTTGACTTTTTCCTGCGGGTGCTCGAGATTTTCACGGATTCTATTTTCAGGCCTTTCTTTTTCATTCGTAATATCAGGTTTACCCCGAAGGCCATGTTGTCCAGACTGATCCCTTCAAGGGACCTCCTTCTGATTGCGCGGAACCCGGTTGTGAAGTCCCTGATGTTTTTGACCCTGGTCCGTGCAATCCAGGAGATGAAACTTTCACTGAGCCTTGGGAGATTGGTTCGCTCACCGAGAACGATATCCGCACCGGTTTCTTTCATTCTCTTGATCAACTTATATATGTACACGGGGCTGTGCTCGCCATCGCCGTCCATTGTTACCAGAATGTCTCCCGTGGAGTTCAGAAACCCTGTTTTGATCGATTCGTCATATCCGAGGTTCTTTTCATGTTTTATAGTTTTTACCCCGAAAAGTTCAGCAATTTCGGAACTTCTGTCGGTGGAGCCGTCGTTTACGACAAGGATTTCGTACTCCTTGGGGGTTTTCGAGAGAATTGAACCAAGGGTCTTTTCTTCATTGTAAACCGGGATGATAATGGATACCTTCATATTATGAGTCACTATAATTCGTTTTGCGCGCTTTCCCATAAATGGTCAAAGTAGTTCTTGAGGCCGTAAACCAGTGAGGGGTTGTGAGTCACGGCGGCTTCCCTCATGAAAAGAGGGATTTCCTTCTGCTCAACTATGAAGATGGCAGAGCCTGTTTTGTATTGGATATCGGGGTCCGCAATAGTTGCCTTTATAGGAATCTTTCCGTTGAACATTTTTATTTCTATTCTTGGCATGTCCCTTTTCATCCATTTTTTAAGCGACTTCTGCCTTTCTTTGTATTTCACGTCCATTGAATTTGGGTGGGCCAGGAGAACTCTCAGCCTGACATTTCTCCTGTAGGCATTGATAATGTTCTCTTTCAGCCTTCCGTAGTGCTCGAAGGCGTGGGAAACTACATTTATTTCTCTTTTCGCATTTTCTATAATCTTTCTTGTTTCCATTTCGGAAGGGATCCCTACCAGTATCATATTTAGAAGCTCTTTCATGTTCGAATTGTAGGTAGGGATGCTGAGGGTTTTGATATCCTCCTGAAGGTTTTTCAACTCGTTTATCTCTTCCTCTGTTTTTTTCTTTTTCCACAGAATTAGCTTCTCAGGGATATCCTCGATGTTTATGCTCTGGAAGATGCTGGGCCTGCCGGGTTTGTATTTAACCAAGCCCATCTTGAATAAATCCTCGAGCACATCGTAAATCCTTGTTCGCGGGACATCTGCAACTTTTGCGAGCTCCGTTGCCTTCATCCTTCCCGTCATCAGCAGATAGGAAAGCGTTCTGGTGTGGTATCCGGGAAGGTTTATTTTTTTCACGAAATTAATTAATTCCTTCATGGTTTACCTTTGTGTAATCAGGCCTACCAAAAACAGTTTATAAGTGAAGTATCTCTATAAATAAATGACATTTATTTTATCAATGCTGCCACGAAAAAAGATTTACATGGAAAACCTATTTTCCCTGTTTTTACTTTTTGTGCTCACTTTCTGAAGTTTCTGAATTCCTGGGCTATTCTTTTGTCCCTGGCTTCGAGCCGGTCAAGAACAGTGTCACGAATATCGGAACTTTTCACTTCATCCTTGTCCCTGAAACTCTCTTCCACATCTTTAGCGATTCTGTCAGCTATTTCCTTTGCCTTGTCCTTGTTCAACTCTTTTATTCGCTCCGCTGCCCTCTCTATTCCTCTCCTGACTTTTTCCCTGTCAAAATCTTCCTTTCTGTTATCACTTTTTATGACATAAACCATTCCAACACCCCCTTGTTTTGATTCTGCTTTAAAATGGTACTCATCATATTAATAACTGCTGTTTACTTAGTCAAGGAGAATGAATTTTGGGGTTTAGCAAGATAACCAAAAATTGAGTGTGTATCGGAGAGAGGGTCTTGCACCCAAAATGCTGCATGGGAACCTTGGCCTCCTCTTTGGTTCCCCTTAAAATCAATGGCAGGTCGAGAAGGGGATTTGCACGGGAACGCCAATTTTGTTATGCAGCAGGTGGAATGTACAGCCAGCTCTCTCAACTTCCATGAGTTTCGGGGTTTTTCGGATTTAACTCCTTTAAGGAGTGACAACCATCAATAAAAACATTTCGTTTATTTTGTAAAATTATTTTAAATTTTATTTTACCATAATCAATTAAATCCATATTTGTTATCTATCGCTTGGGATCTGAACTGGCTCAGCTTTGTCTGATTGCTTCCGGCACCGCCTTTGTAAATAAAGAACAATGTAAGGCACACGAGAACGATGGCTATTGCCAAGATACCTGATCCGAGCGGGACTATCTTTTCCCTTTCTTCTTCCTTGTCGACCACTGTAAATGCAAGGACTTTTGTTTCCGTGGTTCTGCCGGCGTACATGAGATGCCCCCTCGCCGTATAAGACCCTGTGGAGTCTGGCTTGAAATAAGCACTCAGCGTGCGTGTTCCTCCAACTGAAACCCTCAGCTCTTCGCTCTCGAAAAAGTCAACAAGGGTCTCGTCTTTGTACAATTCGCATTCAAACTTGACTAGCACGGGCTCGTTCATGGGGTTTTCGAATTTGGCCGTTATCTTGACCATCTCGCCTGTATCGAACCTTTGTTTTGCGCTCATCTCACTGAACCCCTTGGCCTCTCCATTGGCTTCCGCTGCACAAAAGACCGACAACAAAACGAATATCAGAGAGCATACAATCAGTATAAACATAATTCTCTCGGTTTTCTTGAATTTGATTTCTGTCATTTTATTCCTCCTTTTGTTCCATTTCTCCTGGTTTTTCCGTTCATCCTTGAACATCCCTGCTTCAGTACTCCACCGCGGGGATTTTTTTCCTGAACAGGAGGACAAAGCCCGCGACTATGAGTGCTATTAGCCCTGACATAACCAGGGGTATGATGCTGTCTTTAGGGCCAGTGCCTATGTACGTGCGGGGGCTCTTTTTGTCCGCGCCCCATCCTGTTACCTTGAACCTTATCAACCTTCCTAATGTCGTCCTCCCCGCATACGTAACATAACCATAAAAGGAATAAAAACCGTACTGGTCAGGGGTGAAATAAACCGTAAGGTTCTTTGTTTCCCCCGGCTCCACTTTCATTTCGTCGCTGTTAATTACATCCAGCAGCCTGCCCGATATATATAATTCCCCTTTCAGCATCGCCGTGACTTCCTCATCTCCTACGTTCTCGAATTCCGCTGTTATCTTAACCAAGTCACCCGTATTGTACGATGCCTTGTTCACGGACAGTTTATTGAGAACACCCGCAGACTCGGCAAGAGCGACGGATGCCGAAATCATGACTATGAAAGATGCAAAAAAAATCCAAGGCAGAATCCAGAATCTATTCAATTTTCTCGCGCACGTATTCGTTCCTCTCATTATTGTCTATTTCATAAGTTTTTGATAAAAAGTTACCATTAACTTTATAAATCCTAAGATTGTTAAAAATTGACATGGTAAAGTTAACAATCAATGAAAAAAAGACCTTGAAATTTCTTCTCGAAAACGGCAGAATAAGTGACACAGAAATAGCAAAAAACCTGAGAATAACCAAGCAGGCAGTAGGAAAGATAAGGAGAAAACTCGAAGAGTCAGGTATAGTGAAGGGCTACACGGCGAAGATGGATTACGGGAAACTGGGACTGAATACCTTTGCATTTGCCATCCTGAGATTCACTCCAAGGAGCTGGGAGGATATGGGAGAATTGGGCATCGAAGAAAAGATAGCGAATCTTCCTCACGTAATTGACGTTTACAGAATCCCTGAGGGTTCAGCAACGCACATCGCCCTGTGCGGGTTCAGGAACCTGGCAGAACTTGATGAATACTTCCGTACGCTGAAGTCGGTCTCCTCACTGAACCAGTATATCCAGGTAGAGAAGATTTACATTTTCTCTCACCACGGCTTTATAAAGAACTCGCCTGTGGAACTGTTGCACAAGATTATTGACGAATTCGGGAAGGAGATGAAAGGAAGGCCCCTGCCGATTTTCGAGATAGACAAGTTCAAGGAGAAGCTGCTGAGTAATCTGTAAAACCAAGAAGAACAAAAAGTTGATTAAATAGTGAACAGTAAACTTTTAAAAATTAAAATGCCAAAAAATAGGTAGTGTGTTAGATGTATGTAAAAGATTTGGAAAATCTTGGAGAACAGTATTCTGTACTGATCATAACCTCAATTGACAATATACAGGACGCTACGAATGAAACCATTCGTTACTTTACAGACAGAAAAATCCCTGGCATATACGTATGCTTTAACAAGCCACAGAAGGCCATCAAAAGAATTCTGGAAGCGGAAAAAATAAATACCGAGAAAATTTTCTTCGTGGACTGCATAACAAGCGCAATAAGCGAGGTGGAAAACGAGGAGAATGTTTTGCATATCTCCAACCCGGCAGACCTCACGAGTCTGAGCATCGCCATCAGCGAGTTCGTAGAGAAAATACCATCTGAGAAATTCCTGGTGATAGACGCGCTTAGCAGCCTTCTTATTTACAACACGGAAAACCTCGTGGTGAAATTCGTCAAATCGGTTATAGAGGAATCTGCAAGGCACGGACTGAAAACTGTCATGTTCACCACCGAGCCGAGAGGCGGAAACTTCATGAACAAGGTTTCCCTGTTTTTTGACAAGATAATCAAATGATGGCCTTTACCTTCTGGACAAGCTCTTCACTGGTGAACGGTTTTGTAATGTATTCCGATATGCCGTTTCTCTTGAGGGATTCCTTTCTTTCAGGAGAAACTTCTATTACGCTCACGAATGCGATTTTCGTTTCCTTGTCTCTCTCTCTGATTTTTCTGTAAACCTCCCATCCGGACATATCCGGCATCATAATGTCCAGAAGGATGAGATCGTGCTTCCCCTTTTTGTGTTTTTCCAGACACTGCCTCCCGTTATAGGCGGTTGTAACGTGAAACCCGTAACGCTCCAGTATTGACTTTATCAAATCAACCGTGTCCGGTTCGTTGTCCACGACAAGTATTTTGGCCATTTTCTCCCTCAATTATATATTAGTATAAATAAATACTTAAAAACCCATTTGGTTAAACATATCTTTAAAATGTTTAAATTTTGTCTGGGACCCCGATATTTCGTATCTTGGCGTGCACATATTTAAGCATTTGGTTCACATTATAACCCTTTCAGGAAAAAGAAGTTTTCATTTTAAACCAATCAAGGCTGAATTACTGCTTTGACCTTCCTGACCAGTTCATCTCTTGTGAAAGGCTTCATTATGTAATCTGAAACACCATCATTCACCAGTCTTTTCTTTCTTTCTTCTGATATCTCCACGACACTGACAAACATAACCTTTGTTTTCCTGTCATTTTTCCTTATCTTGTTGTACACGTCCCACCCGGACATGTCGGGCATCATGATGTCCAGGAGAATGAGGTCCGGTTTCTCCTTCTCTATCTTTTCCAGACATTCCTTCTCGTTGTTGGCGGAGAGTATTTCAAAACCTTCCTTTTCCAAAATCATTTTCATCAGTTCAACTGTGTCAGGTTCGTCATCCACGATAAGGATTTTTGACATAAATATCACCACATCCAAAGTGGATTATATCCTTCATATATTTAAACATTCATTTTACAATCTTAACTTTTTTTGTTTCTCTGTTTTACAGGTAAACTGAAACTGAACACACTACCCTTCCCGGGTTCGCTCTCAACCCATATCTTTCCGCCATGCTCCTCTATGATATTCTTGCATATGGCCAGTCCAAGGCCAGAACCTCCGTATTTCCTTTTGGCGGACGTGTCAACCTGGAAGAACTTCGTGAACAGCTTGGGCATATCTTCCTCGGGTATGCCAACCCCTGTGTCCCTTACGTGAACCACAATCTTTCCGTCCTCCTGTCCGGCTTCGATTGTTACCGTTCCCTTTTCGGTGAATTTTATTGCATTGTTCACAAGGTTCTCGAGGACTTGGGTTAACCTGTACCTGTCCCCGTAAACAGTCGGGAGCTTTTTCGGAACCTTTAAAACTAGTTTCAAATTCCTTTCCTCTGCGAACGACTTCAGGTCGGCTATTGCATCTCTGATAACTGTTTTTATATTCAAATCCCTCATAACGAACTTCATGGTTTTTGATTCGAGCTTTGATATGTCCAGGATGTCGTTCACAAGCATCTGCAGCCTTTTCGCGTTCCTTAAACATATCTTTAT
>Ga0190360_1001874_pt1 | contig 10597 bp, 11 predicted proteins | sample 48721834_MG_FD_161271 | JGI IMG/M metagenome (GOLD analysis project Ga0190360, IMG submission 161271) | Hydrothermal vent microbial mat bacterial communities from Southern Trench, Guaymas Basin, Mexico - 4872-18-3-4_MG | ecosystem: Environmental > Aquatic > Marine > Hydrothermal vents >... | reverse complement strand
AACTCTCACAATGAGATTTTTCTATTTCTGGAGGTAATTTATCCACCATTTGAGCCACTTGATAGCTTGACCCTGGATCATCTAAAAAAATCTGTTTCCTATTGGAAAGAAATTTTGGAGTTAAAAAATGAATAACATTCAAGAACTTCCGGCTCACAGTATAGTTAAATTAATAAGAAGAAGAGAAATCTCAGTAGAGGAAGTTGTTGCTTCACAATTCAAGAGAATAGAAGAGGTCGAAGAAAAAATAAAGGCCTTTCTTTCTCTTTACAAAGAAGAGGCTTGTGAAGAGGCAAAAAAATGGGATAAAAAATTAAGCAACAGTCAGGAAAATTTGCCTCCACTTTGTGGTATTCCCATTGCAATAAAAGACAACATATGCATCAAGAGTAAAATTGTGACTTGTGCATCTCGTATACTGAAAGATTTTCGTTCTCCCTATTCGGCCACCGTTGTTGAAAAACTAAAAGAGGCAGGATGTATAATTATAGGGAAAACCAATATGGATGAGTTTGCCATGGGATCTTCAACTGAGAATTCAGCTTTTCAAAATACTTACAATCCCTGGAATACACAAACTATTCCAGGGGGATCGAGCGGGGGATCGGCTGCAGCTGTTGCCAGTGGTGAAGTTACCTGGGCCTTAGGCTCAGACACAGGCGGTTCTATTCGTCAACCAGCAGCTTTGTGTGGAATAGTAGGTCTCAAACCTACCTATGGTAGGGTTTCCCGGTACGGCCTTGTAGCTTTTGCTTCCTCTCTGGATCAAATAGGTCCTTTGACACGTGATGTCACTGATTGTGCGCTTTTACTTCAAGTGATAAGCGGAAAGGACGATATGGATTCCACCTCAGTTGATTACCCGGTTCCTAAATATATCGATTATCTAATTCCTGAACTTCAGGGAATTAAAATAGGTCTTCCCAGAGAATACTTTGTGGCTGGCATAGAATCTGAAGTCAAGGAAAAAGTCCTCCGAGCAACTAAGGTTATGCAAGATTTAGGCGCAGAAATAGAAGAAACCTCACTTCCACATACCGAATATGCGGTGGCAACTTATTATTTAATTGCCACGGCAGAGGCAAGTTCCAATCTTGCTCGATATGATGGGGTAGGATACGGGCATCGCACCAGAGAAAAAACTGATATGATCGGGATGTATAAAAAAACAAGAAGGGAGGGATTTGGGGATGAAGTGAAGCGAAGAATAATGCTTGGAACCTACGTTCTCTCCAAAGGCTATTATGAAGACTACTACGGTAAAGCTCAGAGAGTAAGAACTCTGATAAGAGAGGATTTTGAAAAAGCATTTCAAAAATTTGACGCCCTGGTTACCCCTACGTCACCCACAGTTGCTTTTAAATTAGGAGAAAAAATAGACGACCCCCTACAGATGTATCTCTCGGATATTTTCACAATTTCTGCTAATTTAGCAGGTATTCCTGGAATCTCTGTTCCTTGTGGATTTGGCAGAGATGGTCTTCCAATTGGACTTCAAATTCTGGGGAAATCTTTTAAGGAAGAAACTATATTGCGAATAGCTTATGCCTACGAACAAAACACAGAATGGAGAAAGAAAAGACCTGTAATTTAAAAGTTATATTATAAGGATATAAGATGGAAAAAGAAAATATCCAGGAAGGTGACGCATCTCCTGTTTTTTTAATTAAGGCTGAAAATTTGCCCGAGGGATGGGAGAAGTCGGTCATTACCTGCTGGAAAAAGGGAATCCCGATTAAAACCGAATATGATAAACCTGAGGATCCTCCTTCTCGGGATTGTACGATGATAATTGAAATTTACGACCCCTTTAAAGAACCCAGGATTCATAGAGCCTTCCCCGCGGGATTAGAGGATCTCGAGATATACCGTCAGGAAGTTCTTTTTGGTGTTCATGATGACTGGATCAATCCCCGGGAGGGGAAATGGGAGTATACTTATCATGAAAGACTCTTTAATTACACGGTTCCAGGCGAGGCTAATTCCATTGACCAGATTAACTTTGTGATTGAAAAACTTTCTAAAATCCCCTATTCAAGAAGGGCTCAGGCCGTAACTTGGAAATGCTGGCTTGACCCTAAATTTGACGATCCCCCCTGCCTTCAGCGTATGTGGTTCAGAATGTTTAAGGACAAACTCCAATTAAATGTGCATCTTCGCAGTAACGATGCCTTTAAAGCTGCTTTTATGAACATGTTCGCTTTTACGGAACTACAAAAGCTGGTAGCAGAAAAAATCAGCCAGAGGACAGGCAAAAAAATAAGAGTAGGCAAATACGTTCATATCGCTGATAGCTATCACATCTATGGCTCAGATTATAATCAATTCAAACAGTTTTTGGAAACATTAAAGAAACGTAAATTTGAGGAAAGAACCTGGCCGACCTCATTTGCTTTACCTTTTTTTGAAGAAGGTCGGAAACGTCTAAAAAAGGAGAATTGATTTGGCAAAAGTTCTGGTGACAGGTGGTGCTGGATTTATAGGATCCCATGTTGTTGATGGATACCTGAGAGAAGGATGGGATGTAGTTGTAATAGATGACCTTAGCAGAGGTAGAAAGGAAAATGTAAATCCTCGAGCAAATTTTTACAAGATAAGCATTCTGGATGCGCGAATTAAAGATATATTCCGAAAGGAAAAATTTGATATTGTAAACCATCATGCCGCTCAAATTGATGTGCGCCTTTCAACGAGAGACCCCGCTTTTGATACCAGAATCAATGTGCTTGGAACTCTGAATCTCCTTCAGAATTGCCTTACTTTTAAAACAAAAAACTTCATATTTATAAGTTCAGGGGGAGCTATATATGGAGAACCTTCACATCTACCCGTAAAGGAGACCCATGCAAAATTTCCCTTCTCTCCCTATGGCATCAACAAATATACCATAGAGCTTTATCTTTATTTTTACAAAAAAACTTCAGGGCTAAACTATATATCTTTAAGATATGGTAACGTTTATGGTCCCCGGCAAGACCCTTTAGGAGAAGCAGGAGTTGTAGCTATATTTGCTTTGAAGATGCTCAAAAGAGAAAGACCTCTCATTTTTGGTGATGGAGAACAAACCAGAGACTATGTATTTATCGATGATGTGGTTGACGCAAATTTGCTTGCCACAAGAAATATCGAATCTATAAACCGAAAACCACTTTTGACACCGGATGATTTTGCCTACAACATAGCAACCGGTAAAGAAGAGTCAGTAAACAATCTTTATAAAAAAATCGCTCATCTCACCTGTTTTTCTGGACCTGCTATCTATGCTGAACCCCGAAAAGGTGAGGTCAGAAAAATCTGTCTTGATTTCCAAAAGGCAAAAGATGAGCTACATTGGTATCCAAAAACATCCCTCCTCCAGGGTCTAAAAAAAACGCTGGAGTTTATCAGGGAAAACTACTAATTGGTTTTTTCTTCGGCCCGTGCAAGGAGCATCTTTTCTTTTAGCTGAATTTCTCGCTCGAGATCCTCTACCACTCCTTTATTTTCTTCCCGCAACAGGTGTCTGAATCTACCCTGAGCTTCCAGAAACTCCTTAAGGGGTCTTTTTTTTCTGGGTTTATATGTAATCCGGTAGACACCATTTTCAACTTCATATAGCGGCCAAAACCCTGTGAGAACAGCCAATTTGGCAATTTCTATTGTTTTCTCTGCTGGATATCTCCACCCTCTTGGACAGGGTGAGAGAACATTGATAAAGCTTGGTCCATCAGCTGCAAGAGCCTTCTGAACTTTTTTAATAAGATCCATGTGGTAAGCTGGAGATGCCTGGGCAACATAGGGAATGTTGTGTGCTGCTACAATTTCTGTTAAATCTTTTCTTGCTTCGCTTTTCCCCTCGGGAATGGATTTTCCAGGTGGAGACGTAGTGGTGTGCGCTCCCCTGGGGCTTGCACTTGAGCGTTGAATCCCGGTATTCATATAAGCCCCGTTGTCATAACAAACATAAAGCATTCTATGTCCTCTTTCCAGAGCACCCGAGAGAGCCTGCAGTCCTATATCGTATGTCCCTCCATCTCCTCCAAAGGCAATAAAACGGATGTCCTTCTTGATCTTACCCTGTTTTTTTAAAACCCGGTAAGCTGTCTCCACTCCAGAAAGAGTTGCCGCTACATTTTCAAAGGCACAGTGGATCCAGGGAACTTTCCAGGCAGTGTAGGGATAAATAGTGGTTGCAACTTCCAAACAGCCTGTCGGACAAGCAACCACCACTGGCTGTTCTGCTGCCATGAGAACCTGTCTTACTATTATAGGGGCTCCACATCCAGGACAGAGTCTGTGTCCACGGGAGAGACATTCTTTCTTTTTGGAAAGTTCTTTTAAAGAAGGCATTTTCTCGCTCCTTTATTCTCTTAATCCTAAATAACTTACCAGATTTTCAATTTTGCCAGCCTTTTTTATTTTAGCAAGATCAACTGCCACTTTCTTGATATGCTCCATACTAAGCTCCCTACCCCCGAGGCCATAGATATAATTCACCACCTGGGGTTTCTTATCCACATCATAAAGACAAGACCTGATCTCGAGAAAAATCGGCCCTCCCATTGCACCAAAGGAAACTGAACGATCCATTACAGCTATGCAGTTTTTATCTTTCAGAATTTCCTTTATCTGTTTATAAGGAAAGGGGCGGAAGGCTCTTATTTTTAAAAGGCCCACATTATCAATGTTTTCATTTTTAAGTTCCTCAATAGTAGCCTTTATCGTTCCAGTAGCAGATCCTGCGGCAACAATAACAAGGTCAGCAGATTCCAGATTAAATGATTCAAAAAGTCCGTATTTTCTTCCAGATAATCTGGCATACTCTTCTCCTACTTTCTCGATGACAGCTGGTACTTTTTCCATCGCCTCGATCTGCTGTCTCTTGTGTTCGAAATAATAATCAAAAAGGTCAAGTGGACCATAAGTTACAGGATGTTCAATATCCAGGAGAGGATGTTCAATACTGAATTCACCCACAAATTTTTTAACTGCATCATCTTCCAGTAGCTTTACTCTTTCGGTAGCATGAGAAATAATAAATCCATCAAAGCAAACCATTACAGGAAGAAGTACCTCTTTGTCTTCCCCGATTCTAACTGCCTGAATGATATTGTCGTAAACCTCCTGACAATTCTCACTGTAAAGTTGAATCCATCCAGAATCTCTTGCTCCCATCGAATCGGAGTGGTCACAGTGAATATTGATAGGACCACTCAAAGCCCGGTTGACAACAGGCATAACTATTGGAAGCCTGTAAGAGGCAGCTATGTAAAGAACTTCCCACATTAGGGCTAACCCATTGGCACAGGTCGCAGTCATGGCTCGAGCACCCGCTGCTTCTGCACCAATACAGGCACTCATAGCCGAATGTTCACTTTCCACCCTAACCATCTCTGTTTTAACCCGGCCATCGGCAACAAACTGAGAAAAATTTTGTACAATCTCGGTTTGAGGTGTAATCGGATAGGCAGCAACCACATCTGGATTTATTTGACGCATTGCCTCTGCAGCAACCTCATCACCTGTCATTGCATCTATTCTTGCCATTTATTTTTCCTCCTCTTCACGAGCCTTGGCCTGTTCTTTCTGGTACTTGAATTCTTCAATCATCTGGATAGCATCAAAAGGACAGACATTCTTGCATATCCCACAGCCTTTACAATGTTCGTAATAAAAACCCTTCATTTCCCCTTCTTCAACTTTTATACAGGCATCCGGACAGTATACCCAACATAAAAGACAGTTGTTACACTTCTCCTTATTCACTAAAGGACGAAAAGTTCTCCAGGCACCTGTTAGATACCTTTCAGCATTTCCCGCCTCTAAAATTAATCCTCCAATGGGAATTTCTTTCCATCCTTTTTCTTTCATTCCTCCTTAACCTCCTCATAGGCTTTTCGAATAGCAGAAATATTTCCTTCAACTATACGAGAGCCAAATTTTTTCTCAAACTTTTCCTTTACGCTTTTCAAGAGAGTATCGAATTTTAAGAGGGGAAGAGCTTTAATCAGCGCCCCCAGCATGGGCATATTTGGTAGATTTCTTCCCAAAATTTCCAGTGAAATACGTGTAGCATCAACAGTAAAAATTTTCCCATGGCTTAAATCCAGTTTTTCACGTATCTTCTTAGGGGAAGTATCGGTATTGATTAGAATCACCCCTTCTGGAAGAAGACCTTCAGTGACGTTTACGGCATCAAGAAGGGTAAAATCAAGAATCACTACGGCATCTGGATTAGCCACATCGCTATGAATAAGGATTGGCTTATCGCTAATTCTGGTGAAGGCCTTTATTGGTGCTCCCTCTCTTTCAGGTCCGTACTCCGGAAATCCCTGAATATACTTACCTTCCTTTAAAGCTGCCTCTGCCAGAAGTAAAGCAGCTGTCTTTGCCCCCTGGCCGGCTCTTGCATGCCAGCGAATTTCTTTTATTTTTTTCATTTATTTCTCCCCTCCTGAAAAAAATATATATGAAACTACAAACTTAAAATCAGCAAATTGTATATAAAAATTACAAGATTGTCAATGGAAGAAGTCTGCTGAGATTAATATTATGAAAAGCCCGGTTAGGACAGTTTTTTATTCATGAGCCATCTTCATTGGTCCGGGAAAGATTTTAACAAACGACAATCTGTAAACTTTCTTCTAAAAGGCTAAACTAACCCGTCTAATTTAATTATAAAAAGAGGAGAATTCCTCAAATGCACATGGAATTCTCCTCTTTTAAATTTTACAAGCAAAATTAACTTTTAAATTCCGTATTGTTTCATTTTCTCTCGAATAAATTTCAATCCTTCTCGTGGAATATCATCAATATTATCGGCTAACTTTCTCCAAACCGAAGCAGCAACTGGTATTTCCTTCATAGGTCCGGAAAAGGTCTCAATAACAAGCCATCCATCATAACCTATCTCTGATAACCCTTTAAAAACCTCATCCCAATTAACATGTCCAGTTCCAGGAATACCTCGATCATTTTCACAGGTGTGCATGTAGCCAAGATACCCTTTGCTTTTTACGATCGGAGTATAAAAATCTTTCTCCTCAATATTCATATGATAGGTATCGAGATGAAGTTTTACATTGTCTTTCCCGATATCTTTTAAAAGACGAACTCCATCTTCAGCTGTATTTAAAAAATAGGTTTCATATCGATTGATAACCTCAAGGCAGAGAGTAACATTTTTTTCCTTTGCATAATCAGCCATTTCCCGGAGTATTCTTACGGCCAGATCCCATTCCCCCTGTGTTCGAGCTCTTCCTTTTGACATCTCAAATGTCCCGTATAAGACTCCATCCAGACTGTCTGTACCAAAATCATGGGTAAGGTCAATCATCTTTTTAAGACAGGCTTTGCCTTTTTCTCTTATACTTTCGTCTTCATCGATTAAATTTTCGTTCTTTCCCAGCCCACCACAACAGGTGCACTCCAGATTTATCTTCTCGAGTTCCTTTCTCAACTTCTCCACAAGTTTAAATTCAATCTCCATAGGACTCATCAACGGTATTTCTACCCCATCAAAACCCATTTCTTTTATCTTATGGAGTATGGGAATAACACTTTCATCCACCCTGGCCGTCCATATCAAAAGATGGGCACCTACTTTACTCATGTTTCCCTCCTTAATTTGTTAAATTTTTTCCATCTCCGCATATTTCGTCAAAATCTGACAGTACTTTTGGTATCGCTTTTCTATCTTTTCAGCTCCCGGGGGGTCAGGAGTGTAAACCCTGGATACTCGGAAAGTCTTCTCAACCGCGTCCTTTCCATCCCGGTACAATCCTGCTCCTATTCCAGCAAGAAGTGCTGCACCTTGACAGGTAGCTTCCTGATTTTCGGGAACTTCTACATTTCTTTTAAGCAAATTCGCTTTGCACTCAAGTAACAATCTATTTTGGGCACCACCCCCTACACTTCGTAAAACCCAACCCTGGGTGGGGGTAGTTATCACCTTTTCCAGGCTCTCAACCATTTTTTTTAATTCAAAAGCAATCGTTTCGGTTATGCTGCAGATAATATTTTCCCTGTTATGGAAATCCTTTAAACCTAAAAGTGCTCCAGACATTATACCAAAATCGCTTCCTCTGAGGTAGGGAATGAAAAAGGGGTTGTCACTTTTATAGGATATTCCTTTCAACAAATCATAATCTTTTACTTTTAATACATTCCCCATAAACCAGTCAAGCAAAAGTCCCCCGCAGTACATTCCCTGGAAGAAACAAAAGGTATCTTTAACCACATGGTTAGCCAGGACAAAATTTTCCCTGATGGCTGCTTCATCTATAGTTTTCGGGCTCTTTCCTACAAAAAGGATACATTCCGTAGTCCCAGTGGAATCAAGAATCTTTCCCTCCTCAATCACACCCACAGATAGACCGGCACACAGATGATCATGGCCTCCCGACACAACAAGAGTTCCTTCTTCCAGACCTGTATCCCGGGAAACCTTTTTACTTACCCTACCCACTACTTTCCCGCTTTGAACAGGTTGAGGTAAGGTTTCAGGATCAATATCAAAACTTTCCAGTATTTTTTTACTCCACTTTCTCCCCCATACATCAAACATCATCGTGCGGCAAGCTAAAGAATAATCAATAATCTTCTCTCCACTCAACTTGAAGATAATATACCCGGCATTGTCCAGCCAAATTTTTACTTTTTCGTATAACTCAGGCTTAGTCTCTTTAAACCATAGAATTTTATTCAAGCTGTAGATCCAGGAGGGAAAAAGTCCGGTAATTTTTCTTATGGTAGTGGTTCCAAGCAGCTCTTTTACTTTTTCATCCTGGGGTGTTGTTCTTCTGTCAAACCAGGCAATACCATTATCAAGAACTCTATCTTGTGAATCCAGGGGATAAACTGTCTCAGCAAAGCTGGAGATACTTACAGCCTTTACTTTCCGGAGATAATCTGAAGGAATTTCCTGAATAAGACGGACGAGATTTCTCCAGACCTCTTCAGCATTAAACTCTGCCTCACCTGAAGGTCCAGATATCAAAGGGGTGGGAGATTTTTTTAAAATCACCCTATTTCCATAAAGATCAAAAATCCCAACCTTGGTGTAAGTAGTGCCAGTGTCAATTCCCATTAGATACTGAGAATCCATTTTACCCACCTAATTAATATTTTTACTTTGATTAAAATTTTACCAGGCCGTATATCCTCCATCCATTACCAGAACACTGCCGGTCATATAACTCGAAGCTTTTGAAGCCAAAAAAACTACCGGACCTTTTATTTCAGAGGGTTCACCAATTCTCCCCATAGGAATGTGGTTCACCCAATCTTTTCCATAAGTTGGATAAACTTGATCAACAAGTGGTGTTCGCATATATCCAGGAGCAATAGCGTTTACCCGGATGTTGTACTTTGCCCATTCCGCCGCCAGAGACTTTGTCAGCATAATCACCCCGGCCTTTGACACATTGTAGTGTATCTGGGGTTGGGGACGATTGACTATAATCCCCGACATGGAAGAAACATTTATTATATTGCCTTTTTTTCTTATGATCATTTCTCTACCTATTATCTGAGAACAGAGAAAAACACCTGTAAGATTAACCCGCATAAGCTTATTCCAATCATCTTCAGATAATTCTTCTGCTGGAACGTTGTTCACAATACCAGCATTATTAACCAGTATATCTATTTTACCAAATTTTTCCAGTGTCTTGTCTTTCATAAAAGTAATCTCGGATTGGTCGGTTACGTCAACTTTTACTGCCAGAGAATCTACTCCAATTTTTTTTACTTCATCGGAGACTCTTTTTGCTCCCTCCAGATTAATATCAGCCACAACTACTCTGGATCCTGCTTCAGCTAAGGCCATGGCCATCTGTTCTCCAAGTCCTTGAGCAGCTCCAGTAACAATTGCTACTTCACCATCAAGTCTAAAAAGAGAATCAACTCTCATTTTGGCCTCCTGTTTATTGAGACTCTCGCGAAAGAAAGGAAACAAAAATTTTTTACATTTATACTTCTTGTTTAACCTTTCGTCAAGTTTGAAATTCTCCAGTTTCGGAAAAAATTCCTGTTAGACAGTCCGGGTGTGTATACCTTTCCTTTTAGTGTTACAAGTTTTATCTTTGTTATGAGACTTTTTCCCGAATCTGGAATGAAATTCTGACATCAAGATAGTTTTTACCTATATCTTTTTCTTCAGACTCCCGGGTATTTCAGGCTGAAATTACTCCTGAATATGCTCTAATCCTTGATTAAACAGATTCTCAATATGTTCATCATCAAGGGAATAATACACCATTTTCTTTTGACAAACAAAACAAAATTTTTATCCTGGTGGGATCAGCTAAAGTTTTAAATGTCTCAGCTAAGGCAATGATAGTTCCACCTGGAGGTAGAATTTTTTTAAAGCCTCTATCCTTTTTTCATCTACAAAACGACCCTGACACATCTTTTTGTCTTCCACTGTGGATGCCATAAATTCTCGTTACGTCCTATATTGTTCAACTATTTATGCTACACTATTTTTCATCATAGTCAAGAACACGCGTTGTAATTTGACATTAATTTTATAGATGAACTATTGACAAAAAGAAATCAAAGATTATCTTAAGACAAAATTTTTTAATGTAGTTGCCCCATGAAGGAAGAAACTGCA
>Ga0190360_1001873_pt1 | contig 10597 bp, 9 predicted proteins | sample 48721834_MG_FD_161271 | JGI IMG/M metagenome (GOLD analysis project Ga0190360, IMG submission 161271) | Hydrothermal vent microbial mat bacterial communities from Southern Trench, Guaymas Basin, Mexico - 4872-18-3-4_MG | ecosystem: Environmental > Aquatic > Marine > Hydrothermal vents > Microbial... | reverse complement strand
AGAATTCACGCAAGTTATTGATAATAAAGTGGTGGGCGATGCAGGATTTGAACCTGCGACTTCTACCGTGTGAAGGTAGCACTCTACCCCTGAGTTAATCGCCCAGCCGAGTACTATTTTTATTAGATTTTGTCTAAGTTGTCAATTCTTATCAATTTTCTGTCAGGTAAAAATTAAAGTGTACTATTTTAATAAATCTAAGGAGTTGTGCTGGGTTAAGAAAAATGTCTCAGATTAGAAAGATAAAAATTTTTTATGGTTCGATGAGGCTATCGGACCCTACTTTTTCTACTAATGAGACCAGCCAATCCTCCTTTTATCTGAGTAGCTTAGAAAAAAGGTAGTCAGGGTTACGTTTCTTATGGACTAATCAAACTCATTTGATTGACAAGACGCCTGTTTCCCTTTATAAATAAGTTAATGGCTATCAAAAGATGCCCTTACTGTAAAGCAATCATTGATGAGGATTCTGAGTATTGCTCTAATTGCGGAACCCGGCTCCTTTTTCCAGAAGATGAATTCATAGAAGAAGAGATCCCTGGTGAAGAGATTGTGGAAGAGGAACCGGTAAAAAAGCCTCGCCGGGAAAGAAAGAAGGCCACTCGAAAAAGGAAAAAAGTTGAAATTGATCAAGAAGATAAAAAGCAAGCTGAATTTGTAGAAGAAGATGAATCTCTTCAAGCACCGGAGTCCATAGAGGAAGAAAAAGAAGAGAGAGAATCATCTGCAGAGCTTGATTTTAAAAAACAAGAGATGCCAGAAGAGAAGGAAGAACCATGGCCTAAAGGGGAAGAGTTAGAAGAGAAGGAAGAAAAGGAAGAAGGTTTAGATTTTTGGCCAGAAGAAAAAGAAGCGGAGACACCTCCTTCGCCTGCTGAGGAAAAGCCTTCTGAAGAAGTTGAAGAAAAGAAATGGCCAGAAGGTGTCTCTGAAGAGAGAGAAGAATCTCAGAAAGAGCTTACTTTTAAAACTGAAGAGCTGGAAAAAATCGTCGATCCGGCTGAGAAAGAAAAAGAGGAGATAGAAAGATTTCTCCAGTCCATAAAAAAAGAAAGAGAAGAGGTGGAAACAGAAGGAGAATCAGACGAGACAGAAGAAGAACTTCCTCCCTGGGCCAAAAAGATTAAAAAATCTGAAGCCGAAGAAGCCCTCTTTTTTGATGAAGAGGAGAAGAGACAGGAATCTGAAACAGAGGATCAGGAGTTACCTTTAGGTATTACTTCGGACTATGATTCAGGGATTGGCTTCCCAGAAGAATCTGAGGAGAAAGGACTCCCTTATATGGCTGAAAAGCTGGAAGAGAAGGAAGGAGACAAACTTAAATCTCCTTCAAAATTTGTTCTCTGGTTGAAATCTAAAGCTTTTGATCTTCTCTTTATTGGAGTAATGTGGATTATCAGCCTCTGGATTGCCTCCAGAGTGATGGAAGTTTCGCTTTTTAAGTTAATTTCAGCCTCAGCCGTGCCGGTGGTTATATTTTATTTCATTATGTTGATTGTTTATCTGGCTCTTTTTCTTCTGTTTTTGGGAGAAACTTTGGGCGAGCATCTTTTTTATCAGGAATAAGAATTAATCTCTTTTCCCAGAGTAAAATCTTTCCCCAGGAATTTTTCTTTGGCCTTTTCGTCCTTGGCTATTTCTTGAGGTGTTCCTTCAACCAGTATTTGGCCCTCATCTATAATATAAGCCCGATTAGCGATTTTAAAAGTATCCCGGACATTGTGGTCGGAAAGAACTATGCCTATATTTCTTTTTTTAAGACTTAGCATTATTTTTTGCAGGTCCTTGATGGTTAAAGGGTCAATCCCAGTAAATGGTTCATCCAGAAGAAGGAATTTAGGTTGGAGAATCAAAGAGCGGCAGATTTCAAGCCTCCTCCTTTCACCGCCAGAAAGAGTATAAGCATAATTTTTGGCCAGGTGGCTCAGGCCTAATTCCTGGAGAAGACGGCTGGCTATTTTCTCCTGCTCCTCTTTTTTTAAAGGTTGAAGCTGAAGAACCAATTTTAAATTATCTTCCACTGTAGCTTTTAAAAAGACGGAATCTTCCTGAGGAAGATAGGTAATACCAGCCAAGGCTCGGCGGTAGGTGGGCAGACTGGAGATATTTTGGCTATCAAGATATATGCTTCCTCTGTCTGGTTTTACTAAGCCCACTATGATCTGGAAAGTGGTCGTCTTCCCAGCCCCGTTTCTGCCTAAAAGACCGATAATCTCAGCGCTGGAGACAGAAATATTTACACTGTTTACTACCAGCCGATGATTGAAGCTTTTGCTGATACCTACTGCTTTGAGTATAGACATTGCCCTCTTTTTCCTTGTTAGCTAAAATACTAAAGTTAAAGGTTTGAACTGTCAAGGCAACCTTATGAAAAAGATAATTAGTGCCTCCCGGCGGACTGATTTAGTGGCCTTTTTTCCTGAGTGGTTGTCTTCAGCTCTCAAGGAGGAAAGAGCCAGAGTGAATGGGCCCTCTGGATATTGCTACAATGTTGAACTCAAGCCCCAGAATGTTCATACCCTTGTCCTCTGGTCTAAAAATTTTTCTAACCTTATCCATAATAAAAATAACCTGAGAAATCTGGTTTTAAAATATGACCAGCTCTATTTTCATTTTACTATAACCGGCTTAGGCGGTAGCTTTATAGAAAAAGGTGTTCCTTCTCCTTCTAAGGCGATTTCCCAGCTTGATCCGCTCCTAAAAATTGCCGGTACTCCGGCTAGAATTTCAGTCCGCTTCGATCCTATTGTTTACTGGAAAGAAGCTGGGAAGATAAAGACAAATCTATATTTTTTAGAAAAGATGGCTCCAGCGCTTAATGCTTTAGGCTTAAAAGACATCAGGTTTAGCTTTGCCCAGTGGTATCCCAAAGCCAAAAAACGTGCTGCCAGGTATAGCTTTACTTACGTAGATCCTTCTCTCGAGGAAAAGAAAGAAGCGGCCCGCTATCTGGTTGAGATTGCTCAGAGGTGGCAGCTTAATCTTTTTTCTTGCAGCCAGGATTTTCTGGCTGCTATCCCTGGTATTAAGCCTTCAGCCTGTATTGATGGTCGGCTTCTGGCCAGGCTTCATCCTCACCAGGAAGCTGTTTCGTTTAAGAAAGATAAAAGTCAGCGGCCAGAATGCCACTGCACTGAATCCGTTGATATCGGGAGCTACACTCAATTCTGTCCCCACAGCTGCCTTTATTGCTATGCTAATCCCCGGGTTTAAAGAAATATTTCCCTTCTTTCTAAGCGGAGAAGGAATTTCTTGAGTTCCAGGCCGGCTGAAAAGCCCCCAAGGCTGCCGTCGGAACTGACTACTCTATGGCAGGGGATGACAATCAAGAGGGGGTTCTGGCCAAGAGCCTGGCCAACGCTTCTATAACCTCTGTGATTTAACTTTAAAGCTAATGATTTGTAAGTTTCTGTCTGGCCGAAGGGGATTTTGCGGGCTTCAAGCCAGACTCTCTTCTGGTAAGGGGTTCCTGAGAGAAAGTCGAGGGGAAGGCTTCTAAAATCCTCTTTTTCTCCCCTGAAGTATTTAGAGAATGACTCCTTTTCCCTTTTAAATTTATTTTCATCGTACTTTAAAGCTATTTTTTTTGCCTTAAAAATTTCCAGGGTTTTTTCGAATTTCTGGTCGGAATTTATGTATTTGGCTATACTTAGAGCTTTGCCTCTTTTAGCCAGGAAGATGCTTCCTAAAGGAAAATCAATTAAAGTATAAAACATTTTAGATGCCTAAGAAGAGTCTCTCGGCTAAAGATGGCGGCAGATTGGCTGCGAGGATTTTTCTCTGGGCTTCTTTGATATTGTATTCTATCCGGAAAAATTTGACTTTTCTTGCTTTAGAATCATAAATGGCGAAGGCCGTTCGAGGATTTCTATCGCGAGGTTGACCGACTGAGCCAGGATTAATTAGATATCTCACATCTTTTTCCAGCTTTACTTCGCTGGAATTTCCGGTGAGAAAAGTTCCTTCCACCAGATTGTCTTTTTCTTTGTAGACAAAAGGAAAATGAGTGTGGCCAAAAAAACAGATTTGAGTTTTGATGTGGAGGAAGGCTTCAGCTGCATCGAATTCTCCGAAAATATAATGGTCTTCATCAAATGGAGCTCCATGACATATAGTTATATTATTATGGACAATCAGGGGCCCTTTTTTTAATCTGTAGAGAAAATCTCTGTTTCTTTTCAGTATTCTTCTTTTTGTCCAGAGAATGGCTGAGGCGGCAATCGGATTAAATGTTTGAACGGAATCAAGGCCAGAGACAGCTTTGTCATGATTACCTCTGATCATAGACATTGGCTTTAGGGCCCTAATCTTCTGGATGATTTCATTAGGAGAGGCCCCATAACCAACCAGATCTCCCAGGAATAAATAATAATCGATTTTACGTCTTCTGATAAATTTTAAAAGGGCTAAAAATGCTTCCAGGTTTCCATGAATATCGGTAAAGATTAAATAGCGCATTTTTTAATGACTCTGGAGACAGTAAGATTCATACATTTTATGAGCTTTATAAGAACTTCTAACCAAAGGACCGGCTTCTACTTCTTTAAAGCCGTAATGGAAAGCTATTTCCTTTAACTCCATGAATTCTTGAGGAGAATAGTATTTATGAACAGCAGCATTAAATTTTGTCGGTTGGAGGTACTGACCTATTGTTAAGAGCTCGCAGCCTACTTTCTGAAGGTCGGCCAGAGCTTGGATGATATCGTCCTTGGTTTCTCCCAATCCGACCATGAGACCAGATTTAGTTATGGCCCCCATCTCTTTGGATCTTTTGAGAATGTTTAAAGAGCGGTAATAGTTTTTTTCCGGCCTGTTTATTTTAGGGTAAAGAGAAAAAGGGACCTCTAAGTTATGATTGATTATTTCAGGCTCAGCTTCAATAACTCTTTTTAAAGCTTCTATCTTGCCTTTAAAGTCGGGAATCAGAACTTCTACTTTTACTCCGGGCAATCTTTTTTTTAGGGTCAGGATAGTGGAGACAAAGAGGAAAGCTCCACCATCTAGAAGGTCATCACGAGTAACTGAAGTGACGACTACATATTTCAATCCCATAGAGGCAGCTGCCTCGGCCACTCTTTGGGGTTCGCGTCTATCGGGATGTTGAGGCCTTCCCTTTTTTACGGAGCAGAAGGCACAATTTCTGGTGCAGATATCGCCCAGAATTAAAAAGGTTGCTGTTTTAGCCGTCCAGCAATAGCTTATATTAGGGCATTTTGCGCTCTGACAGATTGTGTGCAGATTTTTTTCTTTTAGGAGATGGGCAACATAGAAGAAATTTTTATGAGAAGGGAGTTTTACTTTCAACCAAGGAGGTTTTTTTTGAATCTGGGTTTCGGAATTAGGCAATTTTTATCCCGCTTAGTAAAATTGAATTCAGGAATATCGAAACTTAAAGTATTTTTCTATTATGAAAAATAAATTAATAATATTCTAATTCTCTTTCTCTTTTAAGACGCCTTCTCATTCTCTTGCGAGCTTGGGCTTCTTTCATCCTTTTTCTTTCCCCTGGCTTATAGTAGACAGAATGTTTTTTTATTTCTTTTATGATTGCTTCCTGTTGCACTCTTCTCTTGAATCTCTTGAGAGCACTTTCCAGAGATTCGCCTTCTTCGACGATAACAAAAGCCACTAATATTCACCTCCTTGTGGCAAAGTATCAGATTTATATCTAAATCGTACCTTCTTGTCAAGCTAAATAGATTTTTTTAGAGGGAAGGGGCTCTTCTCTCTAACTTCTTAACTCGTAGCCAGCTCTAAGAATGCATGCTTCAGCTGTTATTTTCATGGGTTCTATAAGAGGCACCGAAAGGTCCTCTTCTTTCACCACCAAGGGGACTTCAGTACAGCCAGCAATAATGGCTTCGGCTCCTCGTTTGATAAGTTTTTGGCAGACATCAATTATGTTTTTTCGGGGACGGCCGGAAGTAAAACCGGCTTTTATACCTTTTTTTCCAAAAATAGCCTCCGCTACTTGCTGCTGCTCGGCGGCGGTAGGCTCAATCACTTCAATTCCTTCTTTTTGGAAAGCCTGATGGAAAAGCTTTGATTTAAGTGTACCTGAACTGGAGATGAGGCCCGCTATTTTAAGGTGAGGTAGATTTTTTTTGGTCCAGGCAATTGATTCTTCCAGAAGACTTAGCAGAGGATATTTTTTATTATTTGTAATCTCAGATAAGAAATAGTGAGCAGTGATGCAGGGAATGACAACAAGCTCTGCCCCGGCCTGGAGGAGTCGGTTTAGCCCTTCCTCAAGAAGGGGAGCTGGACTTGGACCTTTTTTTAAGATAGCTTCGGTTCGAGGAGGAATTTGGGGATTACTGTAAATGATTGTCGGGATGTGGTCTTGATCTTTTTGAGCCTTTGTTCTGGATATGATCAATCTATAGAAATAACACGTAGCTTCGGGTCCCATCCCTCCCAGAATGCCGATGGTTTTTTTTCTCATTTTAACTTTTCTTTCATTATTTGTCTGAGCCTTTGAAGAGGGAGGGCCTCAATTTTATGGCCCTCCCAGCCGCTCATGGAAGTGGCTTTGAAGAGGGAATTGAGAATGGCCTCTTCAGCCGCTTCGACTGCAGCCAGAAAGAGGGGTGACATCTGGTTGTTGCTGAGTACTTCTCTTTTTAAGGTTGGTGCTTGGGGATGATGAGGGATTCTCAAATCTGGAGCTGTGGAGAAGGCTATAGCATAATCTCCACTTCCGTTTGAATAGAAACCGCCAGTACGGGCAATACCCAGAAGAGCTCTTTTGGCCAGGCGTTTTAAATTTCTACTGTCTAAAGGGGCATCAGTGGCTACAACCATCATGCAGGAGCCTTCATTTGGACGGGAGAGATCTTTTTTAAGGTAGTAATTACCGAAACTTAAGCCTACCGGAAGTCCGTTTATCTGCAGGATACCGCCGAAATTTGTCTGAACCAATACTCCAACTGTGTAGCCACCCCTAGTGGGAGGAAGAACCCGGGATGATGTTCCAATTCCACCTTTAAAGTTAAAACAAATAGTACCTGTCCCGGCTCCAACTGAGCCTTCTTCCACAGGGCCGGAGGTAGCGATTTCTATGGCTTTTATCACATCAGCTTTTTTAACATGCCTTCCTCGGATATCGTTCAGCCAGCCATCATTTGTCTCTCCGAGGACAGGATTAACAGAAAAAACATTTTCGTTGCCTGGCAGAGATAGAATGTAATCAATAACAGCCTCAGCTGCAGTGGGCACGCTAAGAGTATTGGTCAGGATAATGGGAGTTTCTATATTTCCTAGCTCTTCTATTTGAGTGTAGCCAGTTAATTTGCCGTAACCGTTTGCTACATAAACGGCTGCTGGCACTTTTTGTTGATAGATATTGCCATCATGAGGAAGGATGGCTGTTACTCCGGTCCGCACATTATTGTCTTTGATAAGAGTTACTTGGCCTACTTTTACCCCTAAAACATCAGTTATAGCGTTCCATTTGCCTGGTTTCAGGATGCCAGTTATTAGGCCAAATTCTCTCATCCTTGGTCTTTTTTCTGAATGGACAAGGCCCACCCCGATTACAGACAAAATTATTAAAGCTAATAGAATTCTTTTCATAATTTTTATCTGATTATAAGTTTTCTGAGAATACGATATTATTTTATTCGTCATAAAAAATCAACAGGCCTTGGAAAAAGGAATAGAGAAAAAGGGGCAGATATCTTCGGCTCCACTTTTGGTGCGGGATTCTGTTGACATCTGAAGGAATAATTTATACATTTCTAAGGCAAAAAAATGGAGATTAGTTGTCGAAAGTCATATTATAAATTCCTGAACATTGTTGGAATAATTGTAATTTTTGTTTCATTCATAGGAATAAATAAGGTTGAGAGCAAAAAAGTAAACGATTCTAAACATGCTTATTATAGGTTTAAGAACTCAGGGGAAGATTATTTAAGGGAAGGGAAGTTTGATTTAGCCATTCAGGCTTTCAATCAGGCCTTAATTCTGGTCAGAGAAGTTAACCAAGATAATGCAGAGATAGAATGCCTCATGCGTTTAGGCCTTCTTTATTGGAATGTTGGTCAGCTTGAGGTTTCCTCACGGTATTATAACAAAGCACTTTCCTTGGCTAGAAAAATGAAGACAAAAAATCTGGAGGAAAAATGTCAAAAAGCCCTTGAAATTTATAAGCTCTATAGAAAGGGAAAGCGAAACCGAGATTTAGAAAGATACCAGGATTCTATAAAAGATTTTAATAAAGCTATTCAAATTAGCAAGGAAATTGGCAGTAAAGAGCATGTAGTGAAGTGCCTCAGGCAGTTGAGTATTACTTACTGGAGATTGGATAATCTTAAGCAATTTTACTTATTGAATAATGAAGCTCTAAATTTAGCGCGTGAGTTTAATCATCGTAAAGAAGAAGTCAGGTGTTTGAATAATATTGGGTTATTTTATGATTTGGAAGCTTATTATTCTAAAGCATTATTATCATACCAAGAAGCATTGAATCTAGCTTCTAATATAAAAAATAAAGATGATGAATCTACTTTGCTGAATAATATCGGAATTGTTTATAGAAAATTAGGCAATTATGAAAAATCTTTAGATTATTTGATGAGAGCTTTATCGTTAGATAATAATACTGGAAGTAAAAAATATATAGCTCAAATAATAAACAATATTGGAATAAATTTTAGAATGAAATATCTTGTTTCAAAAAGTAAATATGATCTTCACAGGGCTCTTAATTATTTCAATCAATGCTTTGAATTGGCTAATAAAGGAAATGATATATTCACTTATATTCAAGTAATTAATAATATTGGCACTGTGTATTTAGATTTACATGATTACGATCAAGCTCTTTATTATTTTCGATTAGGCTATAAAACCGCCCAAAAACATAAAGATTTAGAAGCAGAAGCAATGATAATTAATAACATTGGCCTTGCTTATTTTAATATGGGTGATTATAAGGATGCTATTAAATTATTCCATCAGTCAATCGAGGCAGCTCTTCCTCTCCAGGCGAAGCATATTCTTTGGGAAGCTTGTTTCTGGTTAGCCAGGTGCTATGAAAAAGAAAATCAATTTTCAAGAGCTAAAGCTTATTATTATAAAGCTGTTGATATTATAGATGATATAAGGAGTCAAGTAATCTTTGATACCCATCAGGCAGGGTTTGTCAGAGATAAATTAATAGTCTATGAGTCTTTAATTAGTCTTTTGTCTAAATTGGAGAGAAAAAATCCTTCTTTTGAACAAAAAGAAGAAATTTTTTATGCTGTAGAAAAAGCTAAAGCAAGGTCATTTTTAGAAAGTTTAAAAGAGTCTAAAATTGATATAAAAGAAAGATTAACGTCAGAACTAAAAAAAAGAGAAAATGATATTTCCCATCAGATTGCCTCAGTTACCCTAAGCCTTTCCTGCACAGACCTTTCTCCAGAAGAAAGAGAACAAATAGAGAGAAAATTGAAACTGAAAGAAGAAGAATATACTGAGCTCATTTCTGAAATAAGAATAAAAATTCCTGAAGTGGCCACGCTAATTTCTCCTCAGCCCTGTCATCTCCAGGAAGTTCAAAAGAAATTACTGGATGAGAAGACGGCTTTAGTTGAATATTTCTTAGGGAAGAGCCGTTCATTGATGTTTGTTGTCACCCAAAATAAATTATGGTTATATGACTTACCCTCCAGTAAAGAGATTGAGAACTCTATAAAAGCTTATTTAAAGCTGCTTTCTCAACTTCCTGCTGGCAGATTTAAGGGAAGTTTAGGTTCGAAACGAATTTATAAATTACTGTTGAAGCCAGCCGAGGCTAATTTCAGCGGTGGTGTTGAGAATTTGATTATAGTGCCTGACGGAATCCTTTATTATCTTCCTTTTGAAACACTAATGACTTCAGAGCCAAATAGTTCTTACCCTGGAGAATTTTTGATTAAAAAATTCAATATTTCATATTCACCCTCTGCTTCCTCTGCTGTGTTTTTGAAAGAAAGATTAAGAAATGATAAAAATAAGAAAGACTTACTAGCCTTCGGCAACCCATTTTATAGAACAAACAATTCTTCAAAGGACAAAAAAACGAAGAACTATACCCAGGTTTTAAAAGGGATATACACCAGTCAAGGTTTTGATTTTTCACCTCTTCCTTTCACCGAAAAGGAAGTCAAGAAGATTGCTAAGTATTTTCCTCAAGATAAACAAGATGTTTATCTTAAGAAAAAGGCTACAGAAGATATAATTAAGAGGCTTTCTTTAAGCGATTATCAAATTATTCATTTCGCTTGCCATGCATTTTTAGATGAGAATTTTCCTTTTCGTTCTGCTCTTGTTTTATCCCTGGATAATAACTTAAATGAAGATGGGTTTTTACAGGTTCGGGAACTTTATAACCTTCGAATGAAAGCCAGACTGGTAGTCCTCTCTGCTTGTCAGACAGGAAAGGGGAAGTTAGAAAAAGTTGAAGGAGTATTAGGTTTACCCCGGATTTTCTTCTATTCTGGAGCTGAGTCAGTTGTAATGACTTTATGGAAAGTTGATGATAAGGCTACAGCTATTTTTATGGAATACTTTTATTCCTTCCTGAATAAGGGAAAGACTAAAGCAGAAGCCCTTCGCTTGGCCAAATTAAAGA
>Ga0190360_1001871_pt1 | contig 10603 bp, 8 predicted proteins | sample 48721834_MG_FD_161271 | JGI IMG/M metagenome (GOLD analysis project Ga0190360, IMG submission 161271) | Hydrothermal vent microbial mat bacterial communities from Southern Trench, Guaymas Basin, Mexico - 4872-18-3-4_MG | ecosystem: Environmental > Aquatic > Marine > Hydrothermal vents > Microbial... | reverse complement strand
CACGCTCAATGATCACATCCAGTGCCAGATCACCGGCGTTGGAATCGAGGGTCAGCGACGTTGAACTCGCCGTTCCCTTCGCGGCGCCATATGAAACCAAGGGATCATATGGGGCCACTCCGTAGAGTGTGTATGAAGCCGCAACCGTCCTAGCGGCTGAAGTCAGCGAGATCACGACCGTGCCCGTGCCGGCAGGCGTCCGAAACCAGCCCCGAATCGAGCGTCCCACCATCCCTAAGGCGGATCATCACTCGACTGGCGCTCAAACCTTCTTCGCTGCCCTTAAAACTTGGACGATAGAGATTATCCAATTCTTCCGATTCGACATGCTCGATCTTATCCACCCACGCGTTGATGCTTCGATTACCAAATCGTGGTTCAAGGATTTGGTCTGACCCCACTTCTCTGTCAACAAGATACGCATCCATTGGCCACTTGACGCTGAATTGGGTCTCCTCTGTTGTCGTCGGATGTGCAGTGTGGAGCACCGCTGTCCAGTGGTGTCCCTCGACTCGGATCGCCGCGACATCCTCGACGTCCCAATCGTGATTTCGCCGCAACTCTTGGATGTCCGCGATAGCCATCTGACTCCATCCTCAAGAGCAAGGCCGCACCGAATCGGGCAGACCGTTCCATTGCGTATCCCCGACAAATTCAGCCGCCAGCTCGTTCCCGTCCATCATTCTTCTTCCTTCTAGGGGATGAAAGGAAAGCCAATTGGGACAGCTTTCTGGATTAGAAAATCTGGCCTTGCTCGAAACATCGATTCTCAACTTTCGCGTCAACCTTATCCCAGATCAAATACCGGTTCCATCGTTTGCAGCTCTTCTATTTCGAGGTGGCAATAAATACGGTGACCCCCAGCCATCTCGCGCAGCGAAGGGGGCTCGTGCTCGCAGATGGAGCCTAACTTGCGTGGGCAGCGTGTGTGAAACCTGCAGCCTGAGGGCGGATCGAGCGCGCTTGGGACTGCGCCTGGCAAACGAATTCTGGTCCTCACCACTGTTGGGTCCGGGATGGGGATGGCGGAGAGCAAAGCTTCTGTATAGGGGTGGTAGGGCGGCGAGAACAGGGCCTCAGTGGGGCCGGCCTCGCATAATTGCCCTAGATACATCACCGCGATGTTGTCACATAACTGGTACACAACGCTCAGGTCGTGGGAAATGAAGAGCATTGAGTTCTCAAAGGTCTGCTGAAACTCCAGAAGCAAATTCATGACTGCCGCTTGGATGGATACGTCCAGTGAGGAGAGTGGTTCGTCACATAAGACGAGCGCCGGGCGACCGGCGAAGGCCCTGGCGAGGGCCACACGCTGCTTCTCCCCTCCGCTCAGGTGTCGAGGCAAGCGGTCATAATACTCTTCCCCTAACCTCACAGCCTCCAGAAGGCGCACGACTTCCTTCTTGATCTCGTGGGGAGGAACGGTTCCGAACAATCTCAGGGGACGGGCGATCGCTTCTCCGATTGAGCGCTTTGGGTTAAGCGTAGATTCGGGGTTCTGGAAGATCATCTGCAGCTTCTTGAGCAATTCGACAGGCCGACGTTCGACGAGCCGCGTGATATCCATGCCCATAAAGTCCATCTTCCCGTCATGGGGAGCTATCAAGCCCGCGACGCACTTGGCCAGTGTTGTCTTCCCGCATCCGGATTCGCCGACGATGCCTAACGCGAATTTCTTTTGCACAATGAGGTCTACATCATCTACTGCCTTCACAAAGCCTTTCTTCTGCCTGCCTGTCAATCCCTCCAGCCCTTCCCTCTTAGCCTTATAGTAAACCTTCAGGCCTTCGATCTTCAGAATAGGACCATATCCTTCACTTTCTCTGGGAGAGGATTCGCGGTCAGCAAGCTCGGCCTGGGCTTGGAGAGTTCTCAACTCAGAATGGTTTGGGGCGCCACCGTAGAAACAACGCACCAGATGCCCTTCTGCCCTTGTTGCGAAGTTGGGATGTTCCAGATGGCAGCGCTCACGAGCGCGATCACACCGTGGTGCAAAAACGCAACCTTTTGGTGTTTCGTAGAGCATAGGCACCCTCCCCCTAATAGGGTGCAATGCGCCTGACTGCCTGCTGGCGGTTATCTTCGGAATGCACTCAAAGAGAGCGACTGTGTATGGGTGCAAAGGATGCATAAAAACATCCCGAACGGAACCTTGCTCAACCAGCTCGCCTGCATACATCACCGCCACGCGGTCCGCAACCCTGCTGATTACGCCGAGATTGTGGCTGATGTACAGAATCGTAGAGTCAAACTCGTGCTTCAGTTCGCTGATTAGATCCAATATCCCTGCCTCAACCGTGACATCTAGACCAGTGGTTGGCTCGTCCAAGATCAGAAGGGCGGGGTTTGTCAGCAGCGCCATGGCGATCAAAACGCGCTGCTGCTGGCCGCCAGATAGCTGGTGGCGATAACGGTCCATAATCGCAGGCGGGTCCGGCATATGGACGCGTTCCAACATGTGAATGCATTCGTCTCTGGCTTCGGCGGGGCTTGATATCTTGTGTTCCACCAGTACTTCAGTGAGTTGCTGGCCGATCCGAAGCGATGGGTTCAGCGCAGCCATTGCATCCTGGTAAACCATTGCGATTTCATTGCCGCGGATATGGTTCAATTCCCGCTCGCTCTTTTGCAAGATATCTTCGCCGCGAAACAGGATGCGTCCACCGGTTATCTCGGCGTTCTTGGCCAAATAGCTCATAATCGCAAGGGCGAGCGTGCTCTTGCCGGAGCCAGACTCGCCGACAAGCCCCAGCACGTCGCCGGGTCTGATATCAAGAGAGACATCCCGGAGGGCTGTTAGGGAGCCGGCCTTCGTCTTGTAGATGAGTTCCAGGTGCTCTACGTTCAGAATGGGCGCTTGAACTGGAAGCGGCATCTGGCTACCTCACGCTCTCACTTTGTCTGGGAAGCCACGGCTCTGTCCGCGATTGCCTTGATCCGCTTTTCAGCATCAGGTGGCAAGGCGTGATGCGGCTCTTCAGCCAGGATTTCATCGATTTTCGCCCTGGCGCGATCACGCATCGAGGTTCCTCCGCTGGCCATCCATGCTTGATAATTCTGTCTATCGACTAGGCGCGGCTGCCAGCCCTCGCGAACATGCCTTACTGTGTGTTCGGTCCCCAAGAAGTCTCCTCTCAGCGCGTGCTCGTGAACCAGATCAAGAGCCAGATTCTCTTCGCTGAAGTCCAAGCCGTTCATAGTGCTGGCCTTGATGATGGACACAATCTCGTCTTGGATTACCAGCAGTTCCAGCGAGCCCATCAACCCAGATTCCATATAGCCCATATCGTGGATCATGTTTCCCCCACTGAGCGTGGATCTGTATAAGGTCAGCGTGCCTTCAAAAATCGCTTGCTCGTCTAGCAGCTTCGAATCGCTTGCTCCGCCGGTAGTAAAGACTGGCAGGTTGTAGTAGTGATTGATGTCGATTCCGCCAAAGCCACCTGGTCCGGTCACGTATGGAGCCACCATCGTTTTCATGTCTAAGTGAGAGGGTCTTGCACTGCTGATGATGATCGGGGCGCCTTCGTTGACCAACTGGGAAATGACTACGCCCACCAACACGCCTGCGTTATGGCAGGCCATGGAACCTTCACGGGTTATCGGGCCAGTCATCCCGCGCAGCAGATCGGGCAGGTATACAACGGGTAGCCGCTTCTCAGCGCAGAATATGAGTTTGCGGAGCGCTGCTTCGTTGTGCACGAACGAGGAAGTGGGGTTGAGATAGCAAATGACGGAGGGGTTGATACGCAGAATGTCTGCGCCGCCCATCGCAACCTCGGCCATCTCAACGATTTCAGGTGTCCCTTCCCATTCATAGGTTACGAAAGTGATCGGCTTGTTGCTATAGGTCAGCATCACCTCCATCTGCCGCACTTCCGAGGCAACGGGAACGTCGCTGGGCAGAAACATAGACATGATGAAATCCACGTTAGGCATGGCATCGGCCACTCGGATCCCATCGATGACGTCCTTGAGTACTGCTTTGCGCCTCTCACCTGTTCGGTGATCCAGAACATAGAGGCAGTCGGATCCCGTGCCGTAGGTCGATATGCGATCCCCTAGAGGCATTACCGGTTCCCCCTTGCGATCATAGATCATGATGCGGCTGGGGGCAGTGCGCAGCGCCCACTCGACGAGATGCGATGGAAAGCGGACATGGTTATTCTCCACCAGGCAGCCGGCTTTCTTTAGAAGGTCGAGAGCCGGCTGATAATCCACAAGGACCCCCGTTCGTTCGAGCACATCCAAACTGGCGCGATGAAGAATACGGCACTGGTCATCCGTCATGCCACGATAGTAAGGTCCAGTAAGTGAAGTGACGTTCGTTTGAGGGTGGTTCATGCTTTAGCTTCCTTTTTCAATCAAGGCCAGCGTTTCGAGCGGTCGTTTGATGGCTGGGATGCGCCCAATGCCTTTAGGTTTATAGCTTGTCAAGTGCTTGATCCAGATCGGCGATGAGATCCTCCGGGTCTTCCAGGCCAACCGACAGCCGAATTAGGCCGTCATAGATGCCCACAGCTTCCCGCTCCTCAGAGGTCATGTTGCAGTGCGTATGCGTGGCAGGATGGGTTGCGATCGTGCGGCTGGTCCCAAAACTCGGGATGATGGGAATGAGTCGCAAGGAGTTCATCACCCGCACGGCGCCTTCCCTGCCTCCCTCCACCACAAATGAGAGAAGCCCGCCAAATCCATTCGGCATCTGCCGTTTGGCCAATTCATGCTGAGGGTGCTGTGGCCTACTGGGATAGTTGACGCCCTTCACTTTCGGGTGCTGAGCAAGATATTCTGCCAATTCTTGCGCATTGGCAGAATGGCGGGCCATGCGGAGTGGCAATGTCTCGAGGCTCATCAGTACAAGCCAAGCGTCGAAGGGCGACATGATAGAGCCTACACAGGCGATGGTGGAAACCATTTCGCGAATGAGCCCACGTTTTCCCACGATCGATCCACCCACTATGGCCCCCTGGCCACTCATAAACTTGGTCAGCGAGTGCACGACAATGTCGGCGCCCAAGGCCAGCGGCTGTTGTAGGCATGGGGTGGCGAGTGTGTTGTCGACGACCAGCGGGATGTTGTGCGCGTGCGCGATCTCGGCCAGGCCTGCGATGTCCATCACGAAGAGGGTGGGGTTGCTCGGGGTCTCCGCCCACAGGAAACGCGTCTTGGGCGTAATCTTTTCGTCCCACTCCTCCAGGTCACCGGGGTCTTTCACCAGATGAGTGGTGATACCCATCTTTTTGGGTGCCATGTTGTAGAACATCCCATAGGCTTCACCAAAGATCCTGTGGCTGGTGACAACCTCATCCCCAGTCTGCGTCAGGTGCTGCAACACCACAAAGCAGGCATGGATGCCTGAGGGAGTCGCCAGGGCAGCCTCGCCGCCTTCCAGGGCGGCCAATCGTTTCTGCAGAACATCAACTGTGGGATTGCTATTGCGTCCGTAGTCATAGCCGGGCTCTATGTTATGGGTGATCCGCGTGTAATGATCGACGTCGCTAAGTGGATAGAGTGCGCTTTGGATCACTGGTGGTACGAACGACCTGAAGGCCGTCATATCCATCGGAATTGGACTGTAGCCTGCGTGTAAGGCCGTTGTGCACGGACCCCACTTCTCGCCTTTAGTCATGATGTATCTCCTTAATGTGGTATGTATGCCGGGGCCTCTTGTCCCAGGATCGTGCCAGGATTATTGCAGCCGGCCTGTCGAGCTGTTCTGCGCTTCGAATCTGCTATGCATTGCAGTTCTCTATTGTTGCTGACCAGCCTCTCTAATCCCATCAGCAAACAGATTGAGCCCGATAACGATCGAACTCAAGGCTGCCGCGGGAGCAAGAACCACCAAGGGCATGAGGAAGATCCACTGTCGTCCCTCATTGATCATGCCTCCCCAGTCCGGAGTAGGTGGCGGGACGCCCAAACCTAGGAAGCCTAGAGAGCCAATCGCCATGATTGCATAACCCACCCTGATGGTGGCGTCGACGATGAGCGGACCGCTCACATTGGGCAGGATTTCCCGAAGAAGAATATAGCTTCGTCGCTCTCCACGCAGGCGGGCTGCACTCACATAATCTTTCGTGCGCTCGTCCAGCGTAAGACTGCGCACGATCCGCGTGACAGGAGGAACGGTGCCGATCGCTACAGAGATTACGACGATAATAGGTGAAGAGCCGATGCTCGTGATGATCAGGATGTAGATCAGCAGAGTGGGGAACGACATGAGAATGTCAATGGCGCGCATCGTGAGTAGGTCGATAACACCCCCTACATAACCCGATATGAGCCCGAGAGGAGCGCCGATCATGATGCCCAATAGGACGGATAGCGGTGCCAACAAGAGAACCACTCGCGTGCCCCAGAACAAGCGGCTGAGAACATCTCGTCCGATATGATCCGTCCCAAGCCAGTGTTCTGCGGAAGGGTGTTCCAGCTTGGAACCCGAGATCTCGGTCGGCGAGTATGGCGATATGACGGGGGCGGCTATGGCTATAAATACCCATAATAGGATGATGGCAGTGCCAATCGTCGCACTTTTAGAGAGGACAAGTCTAGAGATCGCTCTTCGAAACCGCGCAATCGACAACGAAAGTCTTTCAAACCACTTGGCCCTTTTATGTTGATCATGGGCCGCCGATGCAATCGATTCCTTGGATGACAATGAGTTGGAACTGCCGCTCATAGGTGAGACTCCACTTCAATCACCAATTACTCAAAACGAATGCGTGGATTCATGAAATAGATGCCGATGTCCCCTATGACCTGCGATGATACAGCTACAAAGGTGAGCACCAGTGTTCCTCCTTCAAGCAGTATGATGTCATTTCGCAAAGCGGCTTCAAGCAATAGGCGTCCCAGCCCCGGGTAGTTGAAGAGTACTTCGATCACGACGACGCCACCAACAAGCCAATTTACGTGCAACATAATGGCCGTGAATGGCGCGATCAACGCATTGCGCAACGCGTGGCGCCAGATTACTTTTATTCTTGGAATGCCTTTGAGTATTGCTGTGCGGATATAGTCGCTCTCCAACACCTCGGCCATGCTGATCCGAGTGAAGCGGGCGAGATACCCAATCTCGTCAAGGGATAATGCAAGAATAGGCAGGATCAGCTTTGTTAGATTATCAAGAGGGCTTGCATCTGGATCCGGTATGCTCGTGCCGGGCAGCCAGCCCAGCCAGAGAGCGAAAATCACAATCATAAAGATCCCGCTTGCGAAGCCAGGGATCGACACAAAGATACTGCTAGTCACGGAGATGATGCGATCCAGAAGCTTGCCTTCGGTTATGCCAGCTATACAGCCTAAGGCCAGGCCCAGCGGGATCATATAGGCAAACCCCAGGGCTGCTAGAGCCAGTGAACGCTTCAGGCGCACTTTCACAAGATCGGCTACAGGCCGCTGAAAGTGGATTGATTGCCCGAAATCTCCGCGCAAGACACCCGAAATCCAATTGATATATCGAACTATTACGGGACGGTTGAGCCCCATCTTTTCCCGCAGCTCATCGACATTCTCTTGTGTGGCGTATCGCCCCAGGGCATTTCGAGCGGGGTCGATAGGAACCACCTCTGCGACGATAAATACCATCATCGAGATGACCAGCATGGTCAACAGCATCGTACCGAAGCGGTTCAGAAGAAATCTAAGCATGCATGCCTCTTCTTGGGATGCGGCAGCCCCTCAGGCGGTGATGGCTCTGTGGCTTCCGGTATCTTGCTGGAAGCCACAGAGCACACTGACCAAGTTAATCTTGGCGTGGGCGTGCCTCCTACTTTGTAAGCCAGATCATGTCCCAGAGATACTCGCCTCTGGACCAGGTGCCGCCATGATCTTCAGGCAGCTGCACGTAGCTTTGAGAAGCGCCGTATTGGACAGTCCAAACGGGCAACAGGTAGGGGCCGTCATCCTGCATGATCTTCTGGATTTGGCAATTCAGTTCGCGTCGTGCATCGACATCGACTGTGGCCTCAACCTGGTCCAGAAGGCTGTCAAGCTCCGGGTTGCAATAGTATGACTCGGTCCAGGCGGCGCCACAGCGGAGCGCCAGGTTGATATTGGCCGTCGCCGGAATCCGCCCGTTCCAGCCAGTGACGGAGAACGGCCACGACTGCCATTGGTCCCAAAAGGCGTCACTAGGAAGGATGTTGATATCGATGTTGATGCCGGCCTCGGCGGCCTGCTCTTTATACACCTGAGCCAAGTCTGTGCGGAAATCGCCGTCAGGGAGAGCGATCTCGAGGTCGAGGCCATCGGGATGACCTGCCTCAGCCAACAGCTCTTTGGCTTTCTCAATGTCCTGCGGACGCCCATCCACGTCGGTGTCGGGGCAGTAGTCAGCGAAACTGGAATCGATCCAGTGATCGTAGCCCACAACTCCCGTCGGCAGGACGAGATCGTGAATTTCTTGACGATCCTGAGCCAACTTAAGGGCCTGGCGTACACGCACATCATCAAACGGTGGTGTATCGACGCGCATCACCATGGGGGCGGACCACCTTGCATATTGATGGATTTTGATCTGGTCGGGATACTTCTGAAGCTCCTCCAGGATTCCCTCCCCTGGATTCGTCACGATGTCGATTTCGCCGCCGACCATGCCAGCCAGTCGCGCAGCGTCATCCCACCCGGCTGTGACGATGACCTTATCCAGATAGGGAAGCGGGAGGCCGTCGGCGCCCATCCGCCAGTAGTTCGGGTTCCGTACGAGCACCATGCGCTCATCGGGAGTGAAGGATTCCAGCATGAAGGGGCCCGTCCCGATGGCGTCAGCCGGGTCGCCGCTATAAAAGTCTGTCCAGCCGCCTTCGGGCGCGATCATGGTCGGATAGTCATAAAACGCGTAGAGGAAATCAGCGTTGGGCCGGTCAAGATGGAACTTGATCGTCAGGTCGTCGACCTTCTCGATGCCTTCAGGTGACAACATGTCTAGCTTGGCCGCCGCCGACGCGCCGGTGTCTGGATCCAGCCAGTGCAGGATATTCCAGATCACGTCATCAGCGCCAAAAGGCTTGCCGTTGTTAAACGTCACACCTTCCTGAAGGTGGAATATCCACTCCGTCGCGTCTTCATTGTACTCCCACGACTTAAGCAGCTGTGGCCGCGGCTGTCCATCTGCTCCGATCCAAACTAACGATTCGGCAATTGCCAGCCCTACTTGGCCAGTGCCGACACCATCCGCGGCCGGGTCTTCTACATATGGTATCCAGCCATATTCCGTGCGTAATGTCCCGCCACGCACGGGCATATCGGCTGGTGCCTGTTCGGGGGCTTCGGAAGCTTCCGGGGCGACTTCTTCTGTGGCTGCAGGGGCGACCTCTTCGGTGGTTTCAGGGGAAGCAGGCTCTTCGGTCCCTGGAGCACAGCTTGCCAAACCGATCGCAAGCAATGCCAGGACAAGAGCGAACGTCAAGAGAGTAATGAATCTCGCTTTCATCTTCTTTTCTCCTTGGATCGTGAAGGAATATCAAAATTTAGGTTTTCACTTGAATATGCACCACCTCCATTCTGGATATGAGCTCTCCCGGGAAATCGCATGATTCTTGAGTGAAATGCTCTTCCAGGAGCGTGCCCCCTGCTCAGACAGGCTTCTATGCTTCCCCTGCCTACTCTTCTGACATCTCTTCCTGCCTTCGTTCCCACCACGCAATCGACTTCTCCGTATACGACAAAATATGGTCCAGCATGATCTCGTTTGCCTTGCTACGGTCACCGTGCTTGAGAAAATCAATCAAGATGCGGTGGCGCTCAGCGTAATCTGTTTGACCGGATTGCCGCGTGAGATACATGTAAAAGTGTGCCTGGGGTTTGATATTCTCCAGCGCTTGCTCCAGCAAATCGTGGCCTGTACGCGACCAAATGTAGGTGTGGAATCGAAAGTCAAACTGGGCCATACGCTTGTAGTCACTACTGGCGGGATCTGCATCCATTTCTTCCATCTGTCGAGCGATCTCTTCCAGGTGATCAAAATCCTCTTGTGAGAGGTTTTGCGGAGCGAGACTAAAAGCGAGGCTCTCCAGAGCTGCCCTGAGAGTGGCAATCTCCCACAGGGTCTTCCTATCCCATTTGGCGACATAGTACGCTCCGCTCGCATCACTGCTCAGCAGGCGCTGCTGTTTGAGCCTCGCGAAGGCCTCACGAACAGGGGTGCGGCTGACGCCGAGAGCCTTGGCTATCTGGGTTTCACGCAGTCGCTTCCCCGGAGGCAGCTTGCCCTCCGTAATCGCTTCGCTCAATGCCTTGTAGACGTGTTCAGATAACCGTTGTGGTCGGTCGACAGTGGGCAACAAATCCGATATAAATGCCATTTCCTCTGTCATGCCTAGCCCCGCTTTCTATTCCTTTTCCGTCAAAGACTCATTTGAGCACTTTGAGTGTTGCAAGCATCGCGACGTAGGCGGGAGGCATTCAATGCGGCGCAATTGCAGGTGAGAACTTGGCCATGTTCATGCAAAGAGCCCACGGCGATCAGACGTTAGGCGGAAAGAAGCTGTATACCGCATACAGTACCCAGTATACACATCCCGATGATAAAGTGTTTCTGGCTCCATGTCAATGCCTTATCGCGACATTTCCTCCGAATAGCGAACATTGGTGGAATTAACAT
>Ga0190360_1001869_pt1 | contig 10608 bp, 8 predicted proteins | sample 48721834_MG_FD_161271 | JGI IMG/M metagenome (GOLD analysis project Ga0190360, IMG submission 161271) | Hydrothermal vent microbial mat bacterial communities from Southern Trench, Guaymas Basin, Mexico - 4872-18-3-4_MG | ecosystem: Environmental > Aquatic > Marine > Hydrothermal vents > Microbial... | reverse complement strand
TGATGGGAATAGTTTCCCAGAGCTAGATAAGTCTGCTATATTGACCTTTTATCAAATTGATGATAACTATGTTATTTATAAGGATGGTGTTGAGTGTCCCCTTTCGATTTGTGAGGTGATTTCATACAGTGGCAGGCGGCTAAGATTTGAGGTTCCTGGTTTTTCGACCTATGAAATTAGATACGAAGCTCAAGAGGAAGAGGAAGAAGAGGAGACAACAACAGGAGGAAGTGCTGGTGGAGGGAGTGGCGGTTCTTTTACGCTGGAAAAAGAAGAAAATGTTTCGGAGAAAAATAACAGTGCTTCGAGTTCTTCTGAGGTAGAGACGGTTGAGGAGCCGGAGGAAAAGCTTGATGTGGACGAGATAATTAATAAACCAAATCCGTTTGCTGTACAGGAAGAAGAGCCAAAAGCAGAGCTAATTGTTGAGACGTTGGATAATGATGCTGAAAAACAGAAAAATTTATTAATGAGAAGTATTATTCTAGGTATAATAGGCCTGCTGTTGGGTGGTGGCTTGTTGTTCTACTACAATAAATTGCTGAAGGGTGGTGATCATGAAGAATAAATATTTTCTTATTTTGCTGCTAATACTCTTAGCGCCCGTTGTCAATGCTATGACTTATACTCCAACAGGAAGGCAGGATTTTTCTGTTTATGTTGATTCTGAGCCAGAATTGGATGATTTTGTTTATGCTTCAGTAGAAATCAACCAAACAAAATACCCTGGTGACTTTAAATGTATAACTATGTTGTTTGCTAATCAGTCAGGGACTTTTTTGCATGTTCAGTCAAATCCACCTCATCTTAATCCAACTAAGATGGGGGTTGTGGTTCCTAATAAAGAAGTAGTTTCTTCACCAGAGGCTCTTGGGTACTTTCCTGTACATAATGGGCTTGCAAATGTTTATTTTAGGGCAAAAGACGTAATTGCTTATAATAATTTTTTGTTTGTAGTTATATGTAAATCCAATTCCACTGAGTTGATATACGAAGAGTCCCTTCATCCACTTTACAGGGAGTTTGGGAAGGACCTGCCTTCAAGAGGGGTTTGGCTTGCTAGAAGTGAGAATGCAGATAAGATTGTGTTTGTTTTGGCTGTTGTATTTTTAGTGATTTTGTTTTTAATTTGGTATCTAAGAAGGTAGAAAAATGAGGAAAATAATTATAGATTGTTTGTTGTTAATGGTTTTTGCGACTAGTGTTCTTGCTTTTTCAGTTGATGTTCATGGTACTGAGTATCAGGTTGGGGATGAAGCCAAGGTATTTTTGCAGTTGTTGGATAACGAGGGTAATCCATTGCATGATGCAGAGTGTTTTATTACCATCTTTTATCCGAATGGCTCTATTTTTGTTAGTGATAAGATGATGGACAATACTTATAATAATGGAATTTTTGAGTATAATGTTGTTATTCCAAATATAACTGGTATTTATCCTGTTGTGGCGTATTGTAATGTTGTATATGAGGCTAAGTGGTATTACACTCCTCCATTTTATGAAGCTCCGTTTAGGTCGGATGAGCAGATAAATTTGACAGAAATATATGGGGATTGGGTTGGTGATGCCTATGCTTTAAACTCTTATGATGATTCTTCGTATCTTACTTGTGGTTCGGATCCAACAACAAAGACATGCGAAGCCATTTATGAGTGGCGGCTTGAGAATACAACATATGAATCTATTGAAGTTAGGTGGACCGGTGAAGCCAACGACGATATAACTATTAGTTTTTATGTTTTTAATTGGTCTTCTGGTGGTTGGGCGCATTATGGGAATATATCTGTTGTTGGTACTGGTTATAATTATCCAGTTGGTGTTGAGGAGAGTTATGTTATTTATCCTGATGTATCTGGTGCTGTTAATAGTTCTAATTTTTTATTTAGATTAAAAATAATTGCGTCTGCTGGTTCATCATTTAACTTTTTTACTAATTGGCTCGCTGTTAGGGCGGAGCAGGAGGGTGGTTTTGTTCAGCAAGTAGCCGGTTCTTCTGAGTTTCATGTCTCTAGTGAAATAAAAAGTATTTGGGATTATGTTCAGTTGATTTGGGACTGGCTTACTAATACTTTATGGCCTAAGATTTTAGGTATTGAACAGACTGTTAATTTGACTTATAATAACACCGAGACTATTATTTCTAAGCTTAATAGATGGGAAAACGGAACAGCCGATATAAACGCTACAGTTAAGAATGTTTTGGAGGTAACTAATCAAACTTCAGCTGAACTTTTAGGTACTGAATATGTACAAGGAGATGATGGGAGGTCTTTTGTCCAAGTACTTAAAGGTTCGAGTGTTATTAATAATGCTGATTGTAAGCTTACTGTGTATTATCCTAATTCAACTAAATTTTTGGACCAGGTTAATATGACATCCTTAGGTGAAAATGGATTATACTATTATGATTTTACTGTGCCAGATATTCTGGGTGTCTATATGGCGGTTGTTTACTGTAATGGAGGGGATTTGCCAAGGCCAGTTTATTCAGTTAATGAATGGCATGTTAGCACTGAGCCAGGTGTTAGTACCGAGGATCAGATTTATATGATAAGTTAGGAAAAAAAATGAGAATTGCTATATTAATTTTGATGCTCTTGACTCTTCTTTTAACTAGTTGTAATAGTAATAATTATGTTTCTAAGGAGAATGAATCTGTTATTTTTAAATTTGTTTCTGGTACTGAATACTTTCCAAAGGATGATGGGCAAGTGATTGTTGAGCTTAGAGATAAGCAATATAATCCAATCAATGCTTCGTGTTATGCAACCGTTTTATATCCAAATAAATCTTTGTTTATTAATCACAAAGTAATGAATAGCTCTGTTTTAGGCACCTTTTTTTATAATTTTACAGTTCCAAAAGTCGGTGGTGTATACGAGTATAGCGTGAATTGCACCTATCAAAATAAGAATTTTATTTCAGGTAAATCCTTTCACGTGTCCAAAAGAAGGATGAAATCATGGATAGAGCATTAGGAAAATCCGAACTAAGTAATGTAGTGTTTCTTGTCATGTTTTTTTTAATTATACTTGGATTGGGCCTTAGTTTTTTAAGTCATTTTGGGCAGAGTTATTATAGTTATATTGATGATGTTAAACATAATTTTCAAATGATGGCAAAAGTCAAAGGCTCTATTTATGCAAATAATGAGACTATTTCTGTTTTTGGAACCTGCACCGATGCTTATGATGTGCCTGTTATTAACTCGTCAGGAACTCTTACGGTTTTTTATCCTAATGGGAGTGTTTATTTTAGTAATCAAAGTATGACTAAATTAACAGAAGGGTATTTTTTATGGACTGGTCCGATGCCTTTTGTTGAGGGGACTTTTTTGACTGAATTCGTTTGCTCTGCTACCATAAATAATATATCTTATAGCGCAAAAGCATGGGGGGAGTGGCAGAATCCAGGATGGACAAATAAAATTTATGATATTTATAATACCACAAATATATCGATAGAGATGATTAACCAGACATTATATGAAATTAACAGGACTCAGGAGATGGTTTTAGAGACCCAGGTTATTGCCAATGCTTCTGTAGACAGGAATAATTCTCTTTTGGCTCAGCTCCTTTATTATTTAATTAATCTTTCAGAATCTCATATGATCCCTGGTAATTTGACGTGGACAGAGGATCCTGGGAGGGTTATATATGGAAAATATTGGAGAATTAAGGTATATGTATATGATGACTCGGGCTATCCTGTTTATTATCCAGAGGTTGCTTGTACTATAAATACCACATTGCATAGTCTTCAGTATATGGAGGATGAGGGAAATCATTTTTCAGCGAGATTGTACATTTATCAAGGTGGTGACTTTGAGTGGACAGTTAATTGCTTTTATACATAGAAAAATATTTAAATTATGAAAACTTATAAAGGTGATAATAATGAAAAAAATAACTTTTTTGGGGTTGTTTGTATTTTTAATATGTTTTGCAAGCGTTAGTGCAACTGTTGTTGAGGAGATTAATATTACCCAGGTTCAGGCTAATGTTTCTTCTGTTGGTTGTGATCAGGAAGTAAGGTTTTCAGCTAGGGTTAAGGACACTTTTCTAGGTACAAAAGGCATTAATACAGTTAAGTTTAAAATAATGTTGAATAGTTCTATTGCTCCATCATTATCTAATTTTGTGTGGTTTGAGGCAGAACTGGTTTCAGGTAATGCTACAGATGGTATTTGGGCCTATGATCTTAGTCCGGATCCAAGCATATATGGGGATATAAATTCATTTTATTTGGACACAATTTATGTAGAAAGCTCTGCAAGTTCGGAGGGTGGAGGTTCTGCACATTGTTCTGCAGATGATAATTTAGGCCCTTCTCTTGGATGCGAAGTTGAGTTTGGGAGCCCTAGGTTGGTGGTTAATAACTGTTCATGTGAGGCGACTAAACAAATAGGTGATTGCACTATTTACAATATTAAAGAGGTGACGTGGTCAATTCCGGCGGGTTGCTCTGATATTCTTTATGCTGGGTTTAATGAATCTTGTGATTATTGTGATCCTTTGTGGACTCCAGATATTGCTGAGTGTAATATAGTAGGATATCTTAAAATGGAAGGTGTTGCTAATAGATCGTATTACAGTCCCAGTTCTGCTACATTTCCAAATGGATCATATTGTTGTCCAGAAACTGCATCTGCAGCCGGTAATGTAATATTTAATCATGACGGTGGAAGTGATTGTACTCCTCCTCCAGACACATATAGCCGATGTGTGTTGGACTCTTGGTTGCAGTACGGAGATTATGCTTCCTCGAATAGGAATGTTATTTCAGATTCTGGTGAAAGATATGGGTTTAAATATAGTGACATGATTTCTGTGACGGGGGGTGCTGGAACTTCATTTCAACCGCTTATTTTTGATATAGATAATGATGGATATAACGAGATTGTTATTGCAGGGTCCTCCACCCTCTACATATATTCAATTACTTCTCTTTCATCAGGACTGATGACTTTGGAGGACTCTATTTCTGTTGGTGGGACCATTACCGGGCCTATTGCTTTGACAGGCGTTAGGAAAGACATTGGAGGCAATTATTGGTTATATGATGAGTACGCTTGCGTAGATTTGGCCTCTCCACCGTGTAACACCCTTATTGTTGTTCCGGTTGACAGTGGAGGAGGTACCGAAGATATTAAAGTGTATCAATATGACGGCTCTTTGTCACTGAATAAAACAATTACATTGCCGATAGTCAACGGACAAACCTATTTATTGCCAAACGCCGGTGTTGCCTGCTATGATGAATATTGTTATGCAAGCGGATATGATAGTGGGAATTATAAGTTGAGGCATTTTAAGATTAATATTTACACAGGGTCTGTTACATATGTAAGTCATGATGGGACTTCTGGTTTTGTTGATCCATCATTTAATGTTCCTGTTCTTGGAGATAATGTAGTGGTGTTTTACTATAAAGATTCGCCAGGTACATATGGTATATCAATGTATGATTATAATCTCGTTAGTGAGAGTCAATTAACCGGTTCTGGTAATATATCTGGAGTTGTGGTTGTTAATGATGTTGTTTACTATACTTTTATCTATAATACCTCCTCTACCTATTATTTTGTTCTTGGAAAGTTTGACGGCGTTAATTCTGACTTTTACTCCTTGTGGTCAGGGTCATCTTTGGGGAATAGTTGTGTTAGTAATCCGGTTGTTATGAGTTGTGGTGCTGTTAGTGAGGTTGGGCAAGGTCAAGATATTGGTGTTATTACTTATGGGCCTCCAACTACGACTTGGTTTTGTAATGGTACTTTTACGGGATGGTCCCAATATACTCTGAGTCCAGTCACATCCAATCTTGTTCAGGTCCGGACATTACCTAATGGGAAGGCTTTTGCCTATGGAGAAGGTCATTATGTTATTTATAATAATAATGTGTGGACTGAAATTTCAGCACCTTCAAGTAGTCTTACTTTAGATATGCCTTTTGTTAATCTTGATAGAACCTATGATGGTAGAATTCTTTTGTTCTTTGGTAATGATACTAATACAAGAATTCTGGAATATGATTTTGCTACCGGGTTTGTACTTTATGATAGTCTGGACATTGGGCACAAGGGGCCGTATGTTTGTACCTACGATAATTTAGAGAATAGATGTTACGTTAGCTTTAATGAAACATTGTATGAGGTATATCCAGCATTTGTAAAGGTTAATGGGTCTTCCTATTCAATTTCTTTTGACAATGGGTTAATTTTTTCTAATTATAATGTTATGAGAGAAGGACATGATTCTCTGTATCAGAGGATTTATGAGTGGAATGGTGTGAGTTGGGTTCAAAGGGCCTCTATTTTCTATGGTGGTCATGATATTACCCATTTTTTTCGAGATACGGCTCATCAAGTGCTTACTTATAATAAAGGGGGTGGAGCCAACGAGCCTAATGTTGGGTTATACTGGTACAATGCATCTCTCGGGACCTATGCAACCTCTTTTTCCGGTACTGTTCATGTTGTTAAGGCTCAGGATATAAATGGAGATCTTCATTTTATTGATGATAATGTATATTCTGTTTCGTGGTTTTCTGCGGATCAATATGATCTTGGGCTGAATGGTGTCTATAGAATAAATGATATGGATGTTATAGGGGATTTGGGTTGGGCAGTGGGTGATGGAGGAATAATTTATAGATACAGTACTGGTTGTAATAATGTTTCCATTCAATTAAGTGGTTCTCAGGCTAGGTGCTTTAGCAGTGATACTTTGTCTCCAAGAACTGCTTTTACCCTTCAAGGTCAGGATTGTAAAGTGGGTGGTGGAATAACAGCGTCAGATATTGATAGCTCGGCTTCTTGGGAGAACATCTTTTCAGGAGCAGGGATAATTGATTTTGGGAATGGTGTTGTGAGGAATTTATCCGATCAAATAATAGTTCCAGTGGATGTTAATGGGGATTTGTGGGGAGATATAATTTTGGCAAACTCCTCGAGTACAAGTGTTTTGATTTCAAGAGCGCCATCAAATAAAATTATTTCTACAGGAATTGTTGAAGTGACTGCCTTAAGTCCTTGTAGCGTCGGCTCTAATGGAATGTTGCAATTAGGTATTTGGGGAACAGGTTCTGATCCTGAAAGTATTGTTTATTATATGAATCCTGGAGATGGGACAGGCACCAAAACTCAGGCGTATGGAGATGGTTTAGGATATTATTTTACACATTATTATCAACAGCCAGGTACGTTTACCGTTACAGGTAAAATATGCGATAGTTCCCTTGGACAATGTGATGAGAATACTTGTGTTGTTGAGGTTAACATCACCGATACAAGAGCAGGCACTTGTACTTGGTATCAGGCAGGATCTTTTGATTATGTGGATGATGTTGAGGAATATGACTGGTTTGTTAGTCCAACAACGAAAATTTTGAAGCCAGAGGATGGGCTTCTTAAATTTACAGATGGTTTAGATACCGAAATGCTACATACAGCATCTTGTAATCAGGTAGGGATCAAAGTTTCCTTTAAATTTTATACTGATGCCGACGGAGAATTTATAATAACAATTGGTGGTGATGGTGGGGCATTGGCTTCACTTAAATTTAGGTCTGGTGAAATTTTATCTTACACTTCCAGGGATTATGTTGTAGTTGGGAATTATTCAGTAAATCAGTGGAATGTATATAAGTTAGCTATTGACTCCTCAACGAATACGTTTTATATTATGGATGAGTCTGATAATATCATTTTTTCAGATTCATTGTTGAGAGCCGTTTCTGATATGTATGAAGCATATGTTAAGTTAAGTTACTATTCAGGCAATGTTTATATTGATTACATAGATCTTGAAGGGTTTGGAGGAATTGCATTTGTTTCTCTTGAACAAGACATTGCTAATATGACATCAGAATACTCTTGTTCGGAGGGTGCTTCCATTTTAGATCAGTGTAGTGCTAGTACAGATTTGTTTTTCCAGGCAAAACGTCAAGGAGTGCCTGAACAGTCTTATCATAATGTCAATCAATTCTGTTCTTCTTGTGGTAAATCCGGGGGCACGTGTGACTATAGTATGTTAAAGCGGATACTTAATTATAATCAGGATTGCTATAAAGAGGTAATGAACTATTGTGTGGACGTTACTTATCCAAGATATACTTTAAAAAAGGACCCGAGCTCAGGTTCAGTAAAGGAAGGTACTGTTGTGTGTTCATCAGTTCTAGGTATTTATACGGCTTCTGATAAGTTTATAATTCCTATTTTTACTACCGTTTGGTCTGTTATAGAAGCTAATTTCATTTACTTTGCAATAGTCATTATTATTATTGTTGTGGTTTTGGCTATTTTTGCTAATAGGAAATAGAGGGAAAATGGATATTTTAACTTATATAACACTTGCGTTAGGAGCTTTGGGAGGAGTTATTGCTATTGGTGTTCTCCTTAAATACACCGGTGTTGGGGATATATTTAGTTTTATTATTTCTATCTTTAGTACTTTGGGAAATTTTATTAGAAGTTTTTTTAATTATATTTTTACAGGAGCTCCGAAGCCACTGCGATTAATATTTTTCATTGTAATTTTGTTTTTGTTTGGATGGGTTATATCTGCTTTTCTTGGATTGGGGTATTTTTGCGTTGATAATCAACCTTATAAGGCAAATGACTTTTTAAGTGCATTAGGAGCACATACATTGTCTTTAGAAGGGGTTGGACAAAGACACATGTATATGGGAAAAATAACTGTTCCAAAAGGACATAATTTTTTTGGGAATTTATGGGCTGTGGTTTCTGGAAAGGGGGAGGATAAGGTTAGAAATTGGACTGAGGTGTATTCTAATATTTTATCTTATGGAGAGGAAATAGGGGTTTCTGAACATCCTCAATCAGTGTATTTGCTTATGAATCCAGAATTCAATACCAACATGATATTGTCGTCGATTAACGATAAACCACACTTTCTTACGTTTAAGATATGTAGGTGGTTGGGAGAAGAGGACGATCCTCTTACAGGGATGTGTTTTATAGAAACCGACTGTGAATCTCCAATAGGATCGTCTGGCGTATTTGCTCCAGTGGCAAGTATAAGTCTTTATTTTTATGATACTCAGTATGGTAAGGAGGTTAATATTCACTTTCCCAATTATAAGCAGTCTAAGAAAAGATTAAGTGATTGGTGTACGTATAATGAGAATTATGCTGATGATGCTGTTGAGGTTATTATAGGAGATGCATCTGGTTTTGTTTATAATGGTGTTTGGTTTAGGCTGGATTATTATGCTAATGAAAGAGGGGACGCTATTGGTTTTGTTGAGGAAATGGGTGATCAGTTTGATCCTCAGGAATTTTTAGCTGATTTTGATATTGAGAAGGTGGATAATGATGGTATTATAAGGGTTGGGTGTTCTGATAATAAGCCAACCGTGCTTTTTGCAGGAATCCCTGTTTTTGATTTTAAAATAATAGCTATTTTTGTCTTTGGGTATATGCTTGTAAGTATCGTTAACTTTTTTAGAAGATAGTAAAATTTATAAAGTAATGAATATTAAGTGATAATATGGGAAGGGTTTGCTGTAATAATTTAACCTTACTTTATAAAATAGCAGTACATCTTTCATTAGTTTTATTTCTGTTTGCAGGTATGTCTTTAATAGTATCTGCTCAAGTGGATCCATCTGATCCTAACCCTTTTATATCATCTCCTTCTAAGGAACAAAAAGAGCAGTATTCTAATCTTGCTCCTGATGTTGCTAAAGCGCTTTTAGCTATGGAAGAACGCCTTGCTAAGGATTTTCATGACTTTAATGATGAAAATTTTAGGTTGTTTGATAATAATATGAGAGCTTATATGGATAAGTTTCAAAGGGATGCTATTCGTAGATCTGTTTTTGGTGTTATGGGAATTGGCATGTTGCTTTTTGGATTGATATTTTACTTCTTAAATAAACAAAATAGAAGGATTTTATATGAGTCATCAGAGACCAGAAGGATGAGGATTGAGCAGGATCGTAAGTATATGATTGATAATCTTAATTATATTAAAGAGCGTCTGGATTTTTTGGAAGCCCAGGCTAAGCAAAAAGTGGATTCTACTGTTGTTCCTTTGGAGAAATTAGATCAATTTGGTCAGCAGGACAATCAACAAAATAATGAATTTGATCAGGTATTGAACCAAGTAGTAAACCAAGGAGGTGTTAGTAATGGAAAGAAAAACTTTTATGAACCAAGGCTATAATATTCAGCAGCCGTATCCGCCTCGGCCTCAGCCACAACCACAACCACCGCAGCCACAGCCACAGCCGCAACCCCAGCCGCAACCAAGACCGCAGCCAGGACCAATGCAACCGCCTCAGCCAGCACCACATCCACAATACCAGCAACAGCCATATCAACAACCATATCAGCAACCACAACCATATCCAACAGCTCCCCAACAATTTAAGCCAAGAAAATCAAAAGCAAAGATGATGTTAACTGTTTTGAGCGTTATTTTGGTGTTGATTTTAATTTTGTTTGTAATATCACTAATTACATTTTTCACTAAATTTGGATAAAGATGGTAGCAGGTCAGCCAGAAACAGTTCATGAGAAAAAAGGCGTTATTGTTATAGGAGTAGTTTTAATAATTGTTGCTATAGTTATTTACACTCTTG
>Ga0190360_1001868_pt1 | contig 10621 bp, 10 predicted proteins | sample 48721834_MG_FD_161271 | JGI IMG/M metagenome (GOLD analysis project Ga0190360, IMG submission 161271) | Hydrothermal vent microbial mat bacterial communities from Southern Trench, Guaymas Basin, Mexico - 4872-18-3-4_MG | ecosystem: Environmental > Aquatic > Marine > Hydrothermal vents >... | reverse complement strand
GTGATATCTATGCCTGGATGGTGAAAAACACAGTTCCCCCGGAATACTGGGAGGAAACCAGAAAAAGAAACATGGATATTTATCAAGTTCTGGAAGAAAAAGCTTTCGGTATTAAACCTGGTGAAACCGGACTTCTGGCTCTTGACTGGTGGAATGGAAACCGCTCTGTTCTTGTAGATGCTGATCTAACCGGTGTTCTTCTGGGTTATACTCTTGAAACCAAGCCCGAGGAAATCTACAGAGCTATTATTGAGGCTACCGCTTTTGGTACTTACAAGATAATCAATTCTTTTGAAGAAAAACAAATAAAGGTAAACGAACTTTATGCCTGTGGAGGTTTGCCGGAGAAAAGTAGACTGGTCATGCAGATTTTTGCCGATGTAACCGGCAGAAAAATCAAACTTTCCGCCAGACCTCACACTCCTGCTTTTGGGTCAGCTATGTTTGGGGCAGTAGCTGCAGGACGTGCGAATGGGGGATATAACAACATTTTTGAAGCAGTAGAACATATGGCATATTTAAAAGAAGATTACTACTCTCCTGATCCGGAAAGTCACAAGATATACCAGCAGATCTTTTCTGAATATGACAGGCTTCACGACTATTTCGGCAGAGGAGAGAATGACGTTATGAAAAGATTGAAAAAGATCAAATTAAAAGTAAAAGGAGAAGGAGTGGAAAAATGTTAGAAGATCTTAAGGAGCGTGTCTGTGAATTGAATTTGGAACTGCCCAGAAATAAACTGGTAACTGCTACAAGTGGTAATGTAAGTGGAAGGGATTCTGAAACAGGATATGTGGTAATCAAACCAAGTGGGGTAAAATACTCGGAACTGAAACCTACTCTAATGGTTGTGGTTGATCCTGAAGGCAATGTGGTTGAGGGCAAACTGAAACCCTCTGTAGATACGAAGACCCACCTTTACGTTTACCGACACCGCAGGGATGTGAATGGAATAGTTCATACTCATTCAAATTATGCCACAAGTTTTGCAGCTCTCGGTGAACCAATTCCGGTTTATCTTACCGCCATTGCCGATGAATTTGGAGGACCAATTCCAGTGGGAAAGTACGCTCCTATTGGTGGTGAGGAAATAGGTAAAGAAATAGTTCGCTCTATTGGCAACTCTCCTGCCATTTTGATGAAAAACCATGGAGTCTTTACCATTGGACCAACACCAGAGGAGGCTGTTAAAGCAGCAATAATGGTAGAGGATGTTGCCAAGACAGTATACCTTGCTCTCCTTAGAGGTAAACCTGATGAGATACCTCCCGAGGAGGTAGCCAGAGCTCATCGAGCTTACATGGAAAAATACGGGCAAAGGTGAAATCCGGGTGCTAACCATGGGAAAGACAATTGCTGAAAAGATAATATCCAGACATTGCGGCAGAGAAGTTGAGGCAGGTGAACTGGTAATAACCCGGGTTGATTTTGCCATAGCGCAGGACGGAACAGCACCCCTTGCCATTCAGAGATTTCAAGAAATGGGAAAAGAAAAGATTTTTGCACCGGATAAAGTAGCCTTTTTCATAGATCACAGCGCCCCACCTCCAAGTAAAGACATAGCTTCCCTCCAGAAACTCATGCGTGATTTTGCTCGAGAGAAGGGAATTAACTTTTACGATATAGGGTCCGGAGTATGCCATGTGGTAACAGTTGAAGAAGGATGGGTCAGTCCAGGAGACCTCGTTGTGGGAGCAGACTCTCATACCTGTACCTATGGAGCATTAAACGCTTTTGCCACTGGAGTTGGATCTACTGATCTTGCAGCCGTGATGGCTTCTGGGTGTATATGGCTTCGAGTTCCAGAGAGCATCAAAGTTTATCTGAAAGGAAAACTATCCCATGGAGTTTATGCCAAAGATGTGATTCTTTACCTGGCAGGAAAAATTACCTCACGAGGAGCTACCTACAAGTCAATAGAATTTGAGGGGGAGGTAATTGAAAATCTCTCTATGGAATCAAGGTTCACGATATCCAATATGGCTATGGAAATGGGGGCAAAGACTGGAATAATGAAAGTAGACAAAAAGACTGCAAACTGGATAAAGGGAAGAGTAAAAAAAGAAATTAAACCGGTAAATCCAGATCCAGACGCTGTTTACAGCAAAGTTTTTGAATTTGACATTTCTCACCTTTCTCCTCAGATAGCCCGCCCCCATACCGTGGATAATGTCTGTCCAGTGGAAGAGGTAGAGGGAATCCCTATCCAGCAAGCTTTTTTAGGAACCTGTACCAACGGAAGACTTGAAGATCTAAGAATAGCTGCTTCCATTTTAAGTAAGAGGAAGGTTCATCCAGAGGTAAGATTTATCATTGCACCAGCCTCACGGAGAATTTACCTTGAAGCTTTAAGAGAAGGCATCATATCCTGTCTTGTGGATGCGGGTGCTGCAATAGTGACCCCTGGCTGTGGATGTTGTGTGGGAACTCATAATGGAATTCCTGCTGATGGAGAAAATGTGATCTCCACAGCTAATAGAAATTTTAAAGGAAGAATGGGAAATCCCGATGCTTTTATCTATCTTGCCTCTCCAGCAACAGTTGCCGCATCGGCAGTTGAAGGGAAAATAACTGACCCCAGGAGATATCTCAAATGAAAGGAAAAATTTTAAGGGGGAAGGTTCATAAATTTGGAGATGACATAAATACAGACTACATAATTTCTGGACGGTATAAATTTAAGACCCTTAATCTTGATGAACTGGTCAGACACATATTTGAAGATATCCATCCAGGATTCTATAACCGGATTACTCCTGGTGATTTTATTGTGGCCGGTGAAAATTTCGGATGCGGGTCGTCTCGTGAACAAGCTCCTCTGGTGATTAAATACGCTAAAATAGGAGCAGTACTTGCACGTTCCTTTGCCAGGATCTTTTACCGTAATGCCATCAACACCGGACTTCCCATAATAATAACCCAAACAGATAAAATAAAACAGGGAGATATTTTGCAAATTGATCTTGGTAAAGGAGAAATAAAGATAGAAAATAGGGGAATCTCCCTCTCTGTTGAACCATTTGCTCCGGAAATACTAAAAATTATTGAATCAGGAGGATTAGTAGAGTACTTTAAAAAATACGGAGGATGGAGTTTTTCTCCCTGAATCTTCATAATATTTCTGTTAAACCAGCATGATTTACCCTCGCTTCTTCAAAAATATTAAGTCTCCTACACTGAAGTTTTAAGTGAAGCTTATAAAATTATAGCTACAATCAGGACAGAAAAATTGACAGAACACTATTTTTTAATTATTATTCAGTAGTAAAAATAAATCTTTCAGGGGGTTTAATGGGTATTGGTGTAATTATGGCAGGAGGTTTTGGAAAGAGACTCTGGCCAGAAAGCGGGGTTAGTTATCCCAAGCAATTCATGAAAATCAAAAACAGGGAGAGCTTCATTCAACAAACGTACAGAAGATGTTCTCGTCTTTTTGGTGCCAGTAATACTCTCTTTGTTACAAGGAGTGAACTGAAAGAACAAATACTTCGAGATATTCCTGAAATTTCTCCTGATAAAATCTTGACCGAGCCTGTGGGAAGAGATACCGCACCCTGTATTGGATTTGCTGCTGTCTGGATTGAAAAAAAACTGGGAAATTTACCCATGGCTGTTTTACCCTCGGATCATCTGATTGAAGATGATGAAAAATTTAATTTGATAATAGAAGCGGCTATCCATCAGGCAGAAAAGGATTATCTTGTTACCATTGGTATTAAACCAACTCGAATAGAAACCGGATATGGGTATATAGAGGTCGGGGAGAAAATAGCTGAATACAAGAAAATCCCTCTGTATAATTTAAAAAGATTTACAGAAAAACCCTCTCATAAAAAGGCAAAAGAATTTGTTGAAAGTGGAAATTTTCTCTGGAATGCCGGGATATTTGCCTGGCGTCCCAGTGTGATTTTGCAGGAAATAAAAAAATATCTTCCACCCCTTTATAAAGGACTGTTAAAAATAAGGGAATCTCTGGATACACCTGAGGAAAAAAAAGTATTAGAGGAAGTTTACCCTCAACTTCCCAAAATTTCTATTGATTATGCGGTTATGGAGAAAACCAAAAGAGCGGTGGTAATTCCAGCCGACTTTTACTGGGATGATGTCGGTGACTGGCATGCAGTGGAAAGAATCTTTCCCAAAGATGAGAACGGAAACATTATAAAAGGATTGGTAAAAGAGATCAAGACAAAAAACTGTACTTTGATTAATCGAGAAGATAAAATCATGGGGATTATCGGGTTGTCTGAGGTTATTGTGGTAAATTCGGAAAAGGGTCTTTTGGTGGTTTCAAAAGAGCTATCTCAGGAAGTAAAAGGCCTTGTAGATAGCCTGCTACAAGATGAAAAAATGAAAAAATATCTGGAGTAAAAAGATGAATTTACGCTGGGAAAAACTGAGAAGGAAGATGGAGGAAGAAAATCTGGATGCCTTTCTTATTACAAAGGAGGCTGATATTTTTTACTTCTCGGGGATATGGACCAAAGGCTGTGTTCTTTTTACTAACGATGACAGATTCATCATTACAACCCCCATGTATCGAGAAGAATCTCTCAGGGGTGACTGGGAGGTCATCATAAGAGAAGATACCATGGAAGATATTTTGGGAAAGTTAAGCCAGAAGGTGAAAATAAGAAGATGCGGTTTTGAAGCAAGTAACCTCCCTTTTGATCAATACCAGAAAATATCAGTGAAATTTAAAGGACAACTTATTCCTCAGACAAGTTTTACACAGAAAATAAGAGCAAAAAAGGAGGACTCAGAAATTGAGTTTTTGACAAAAGCCTGTAAGTTGACCTTACAAGCTCTTGATTATATAAAGGAAATCCTGCAACCAGGGATCAGTGAGAAACAGGTAGTTGGAGAGGCTATAAAATACCTTTTGAAGGAGGCTGATGGATTTTCCTTTTTCCCTATTGTTCTCTTTGGTGAACGAACTTCCCTTCCGCATGGCTCCTGTAGTTCTCGTAGCCTGAAAAAGGGCGATCTTGTACTTGTGGATATAGGGGCAAAATTTAACGGGTACTGTGCGGACCTTACCAGGACATTTATCTGGGGAGAAAACACCAAATGGGAAGAAATTAAAGCCCTGGTTCAGGAAATCCAGCAAAAAGCAATTCAATCTATAACACCCGGTGAAAAATGTTCCCAGATTGATGGTAGAGTGAGAGAGAAATTTGAGAAAGCTGGCTTTAAAGACAATCTTCTGCATGGTACAGGTCATGGAGTGGGTCTTGAAATTCATGAGTATCCCTCTCTCACCCGAAACTCCGATGATGTCCTGGAAGAAAAAATGATTATTACAGTTGAACCAGGAGTTTATTTTCCCGGAAAGGGAGGAATCAGATTAGAAGAAATGGTACTGATAACCAACGAAGGAGGTAAAGTTTTACCATGATTACCGCCAATGATTTAAGACAGGGAACCAAGATAGAACTGGATGGGACCCTCTATGTTGTTGAGGAATTTGAACATGTGAAAAGAGCAAGGGGAGGTGCTTTTGTTAGAACTAAACTTAAAAACCTTTTCACCTCCCAGGTTATAAGAAAGATATTCCAACCTGAGGAAAAAATAAAGGATGCTTTTATTGAACAAAAACCTGCTCAGTATCTTTACCGTGAGGCAGATAATTTTCATTTTATGGACCTTGAGACCTATGAGGAGAGAATACTTTCTAAGGATCAGATTACCGATAAGCTTCCCTTCTTGAAGGAGAATATGGAAGTGAGCCTTCAGATATACGAGGGAAAGGTGGTAGGTCTTGAGCTTCCCACTGTTGTTGAAATGAAGGTTATTAAAGCTGAGCCAGGAGTTAAAGGGGATACTGTGGGTTCTGCAACTAAACCTGTAACTGTTGAATCAGGTTACACAGTTCAGGTTCCACTTTTTGTGAAAGAAGGTGATATTATCCGGATTGATACCCGTTCGGGGGAATATATAGGTAAAAAATAGGACAAAAAGATGGACCTTGAAGACCTGCGGAAGATAATCGGTATTTTTGAATCTTCTTCGCTGTCTGAACTTGAAATAGAGGAAAAGGGGGTACGTCTTCGCCTGGTAAAAAAGGCCACTCCTTCTGTGGCCACAGAATACCGGACTCCCGAAATGGAAACAGTAGAAGCACTTCCAGCGGTGGAGAAAGGAGAAGAAAAACCGGATGAAAAGGAGGTTGTAATAAGATCACCTCTGGTGGGAACTTTCTATCGTTCACCTTCACCTGGAGAACCACCTTTTGTAGAAATTGGCCAGATAGTTCATCCCGGGCAGACTCTCTGTATTATTGAGGCTATGAAGGTGATGAACGAGATAACTTCTGAAGTCTCGGGAAGGGTGAAAAAAATACTGGTTGAAAACGGTCATCCGGTAGAATACGACCAGGAACTTTTTGTCATTGAGAAAGAGTAATGTTTACCAAGATTCTTATTGCGAACCGCGGGGAGATAGCTCTAAGGATTGTCAGAGCTTGCAAGGAACTTGGAATAGAATCAGTTGTAGTTTTTTCCAAAGAGGATGAAAAGTCATTGCCTGTTCTTTTAGCTGATGAAGCCATATGCATCGGGCCTCGTGAACCAGCGGAGAGTTATCTTAATGTTCCCCGAATAATAAGCGCTGCTGAAATTGCCGGTGTTGATGCTATTCACCCTGGCTACGGATTTTTGGCTGAAAATGAACAGTTTGCCGAGGTTTGTAGAAGTTCTGGACTGGAATTCATCGGACCAAGTCATGAAGTAATGAGAAAACTGGGAAACAAGTTAGAGGCTCGAAATACTCTGGCCAGAGCAGGAATCCCTGTAGTTCCAGGTTCGACGAAGGTGGTGCAAAGTAAGGAGGAGGTGGAAGAAATAGTCGCGGAAATCGGATATCCGGTTATATTAAAAGCCACTATGGGTGGAGGTGGAAGAGGGATGAGGGTGATCTGGAAAAAAGAAGATCTGGAAACCCTATTTCCACTGGCCAGAGAAGAGGCTAAATCTTCTTTTGGAAGACCTGATCTTTATGTGGAAAAATACATTGTCAGGGCAAGACATATTGAATTTCAGATTTTGGCGGACCACTCTGGAGAAGTGGTTCACTTTGGTGAACGAAACTGCTCCGTTCAGAGAAGGTATCAAAAGTTGATAGAAGAATCTCCTTCACCCTTCATTGATCAGAAGTTAAGACAAAAAATGGGGGAAGTGGCTGTAAAAGTGGCCAGAGAGCTTGGTTATACTGGAGCAGGAACCGTAGAATTTCTGATGGATGAAAACAAAAACTTCTATTTCATGGAAATGAATACAAGACTGCAGGTAGAACATCCAGTAACGGAAATGGTTACTGGTAGAGACCTGGTAAAAGATCAGATAAGACTCGCTGGAGGAGAACCACTCGGCTACACCCAGGAAGATATAAAGATAGAAGGTTCAGCAATTGAATGCAGGATTAACGCAGAGGACCCGGATAAAAACTTCGCTCCCAGTCCAGGAAAAATTACGAGTTTTCACACTCCTGGTGGCCCTGGCATAAGAGTTGATACCCATGTTTTCACTGGTTACACCATTCCTGCCTGCTATGATTCTCTTATTGCCAAGTTAATCAGCTGGGGATTGAATAGAGAGGAGGCCCTGAGCAGGATGAAAAGGGCTCTGGAAGAATTTATTATCGAGGGTGTAAAAACAACTATTCCCTTCCATCAGTGGGTTATTGAGCATGAAAAATTTGTAAAGGGAGAATTCTTTACAACCTTTGTGGATGAGGAATTGCAAAAATTCCAGCAAAAATAAGGAGGCTTTTTTGACAAAAAAGGATGAAAGTTACCACGTAGAGAAAAAGGCTCTGGTGGGGTTGATTGAAGAGTTAATTTCTGAGGTAAGTGATGTTCACTCTATCAAAAAGGGTCTTTTAGGAAAAGAGATTAAGATAAAAAATAGTGGAAAAGGTAAAATTCTATCTTTAGGAGTGGTGGTAAAAAGAGGGGTTTCTATTCCCATAGTGGTTGAAGAAATCCAGAAGAAGTTAAAACAGGAGCTGGAAACAACTCTTGGTACCCCCATAGAAAGAATAAATGTAACTATAAAGGGGATTAGGTCCTCATCTTAACCTCAGCTGAGGAGGTCTGTTATGAAAATTTATCAAAAAGCTCTGTGGGTAATAGGATTGGTTGCTCTGGGAGCACTTTCTCTGGGAGGATTTCTGGCGACCACTGAAATTTTGCCCAGAATTGTTCTATTCAGTGCTTTAACCGGACTGGAACTTAACATATTTATAAGGATTGGTGTAGCGATCGTTTTCCTGTTTCTCTTGATTTTAAGTGTTTATCTTCCTTTGATGACCTGGACAGAAAGAAAAACTACCTCCATATCTCTGAGAAACCCCCTGGGGGAAGTTGAGGTATCGCAGAGAGCAATCTGCGATTTCATTCAACGAGTGGGCAAAGAAGTTGAGGGAGTTGAAGATCTCAAGGCAAAAGTTAAATCTGAAGAAGAGGGAATTGATGTAGATCTCACACTTTCTGCTCATGCCCAGGGAGAGATACCCAGATTAATCGATGAACTCCAAACTGTTGTCAAGAATTACCTCAAAAATACAGTTGGTATTGAAAACGTTAGAGAGATCAGGGTTAAAGTAGGAAAAATCCTCTAAACAGGAAAGCAAAAAGTAAATGGGAAAATGGCAGTGGCAGTATATTTTTTTGTATTGTGTGCTTTTTGTCTTTCTTACCACTCCAGATGCTTATCCTCAGTTTAACCATCCGGAACTCACCTGGAAAGTAATCGAAACTCCCCATTTTTTAATCCATTATCACCAGAATGAGGAAAGTTTTGCCAGAAATACTGCCCGTATAGCTGAAGAGCTTTATCAGAAGCAAGTCCAGTATATTGGTTACTCTCCTCGATTTAAAATTCCTGTGATAATAGAAAACTATAACGACACCACCGGGGGATATACCTCCATTTTTACTCGAAAAATAGTAATTCAGGCTCAATCTGACCCTTTTCAGACTGCAGGAACTCTAAACTGGATAAAAGAGGTACTGGGGCATGAATTAGTTCACTACCTCAGCTTTGCCGCTATAGATGAATCCATTGTTCCTCTTCGAAAAGCAATGGTCAATATGATTATGCCCATGTGGTTTGTCGAAGGATTGGCCCAATATCTTGCCGAAGAATGGCATTCGCTCAAAGAAATGGTTGTGGGAGAGCAGGCAAGAGAAAACAGAATAATGTCAGAAGGAGAACTTGGCTCATTTTACTTCTTTGACGGCTGGGGGAGAATGAGTGGTTACTATCAATCAGATAGTTTTGTCCGCTACATATTTGACACCTACGGAAAAGATAAAATAGCCGGGATTCTCCTCAATCTGCGAAGGCAACCTTTAATAAGGTTAATTGGGGTTGTAGATCTGACAGGAAATGGTTTTCTATATCCTATCCCCAGATTTCCCAACTTTGATCAGGCATTGAAGGAATGTCTGGGTAAAAACAGCCTGGAATTATACGGAGAATGGAGAGAGCACATCATAAAAAAGTACAAGGGGGAAAGGGGAAATATTTTGCCTTCAGAGAAACTCCTTCTTTCCTGGGGAAGAAGAATAAGACACCCGGTTTTCTCTCCTGATGGACAAAAAGTAGCTTTTGCCTCTGATAAAGGTTACGATTTTGCTATCTTTGACCTTTATCTTATGGAGCTTACAAATAGAAAGGTTAGAAAAATAGCCACTGGAATAGATCCCTACTTTTCTTTTTCTCCTGATGGAAAATATATTGTTTATTCTAAAACACAGTTTTATTCTCCAAAAAGAGCTTTTCTGTCTGATCTTTATAAGGTGAATATTAAAACCGGTAAAATTGAACGATTAACCTGGGGAGAAAGGGCTTCTCAGCCAGTTTTTTCACTCGATGGTAAGAGTATAGTTTTTGTGAAATCAGAAGGAGGAAATTCTAATCTTTACCTTTTAGACCTGAAAAAAGGAAGTAAAACCGCCCTCACCTTCAGTCACGATGGACTGTCCCAGAACTTCTCTCCTTCTTTTTCTCCTGAGGGAGATAAAATTGCTTTTGTTCGTTTTGAAAAGGGAAAAAGGGACATTTATCTCCTGGAAATAAAGGGAAAGAAATTAAAAGCCTTAACCCGGGATCTGGCAGACGACAGATCTCCTGTATTTTCTCCTGACGGGGAAAAAGTTTTTTTTGTCTCTAATAGAGAAAAAGGGAGCTTCAACCTCTTTTCTTATAACTTAAAAAATGGCGAGATCATTTGCCATTTGCAGGTAAAAGGGGGCATTTTTGAACCCCGGATTTCTCCTGACGGGGAAAAAATAATTTTTTCTGGTTTTGAAAAGGAAACCTTTTCTCTGTATCTTTTTTCTCTTCGGGAACTTTCTGGCAAAACCTGTAAGAAAAACAAGAAATGGAAAATCGAAGAGGAAAAAGAAGAAATTATAGGCGAATGGGAGGGAAAATCACAATTCTCCAAGCTAAAAACCTATCCTTACCGACCAGAATTAAACCTTAACTATATTTTCCCCTGGTTCTCTGTCAGTGAGGAAGAATCTTTTTTCTCACTGGACTTTTATGCTTCGGACATTCTGGAAAAACACCAGGTAGCTGGTTCTGCCTATTTATCTGAAGATTTTCAATTC
>Ga0190360_1001867_pt1 | contig 10623 bp, 13 predicted proteins | sample 48721834_MG_FD_161271 | JGI IMG/M metagenome (GOLD analysis project Ga0190360, IMG submission 161271) | Hydrothermal vent microbial mat bacterial communities from Southern Trench, Guaymas Basin, Mexico - 4872-18-3-4_MG | ecosystem: Environmental > Aquatic > Marine > Hydrothermal vents >... | reverse complement strand
CTCTATCCTTTCGATAAAAGGAACTGCTTTGCCAGGGGTGCAAGTAAGGGTTTATACTCAAAAGGATAAGGAAGAAGTGAAGATAGAGGAAATAAAAAGTGATGAAAAAGGAAAATGGTCTTATATTAGGACAGAACCTTTAGAAGAGGGAGTTTATAAAGTTTGGGTTGAAGCTGTAGATTCTTTAGGGGCAACAAGTAGGCCATCAGAAAAAATTACTATTCAAGTTTCTCCTCCAGTTTTTATTAAAATAGGCAATTTAGCCATAGATTATCTCACTACTATTATTACTCTTTTAGTTTTAATTTTAACTATAGTCCTCGGATTAATTTGGACCTGGCGAAAGTTTATTAAAAGAGAGAAAAGATTAAAAAGAGAAGTTACTGAAGCGGAAAAGGCTTTATATTACGCTTTTAAAGCTCTAAAGGAAGAAACAAAAGAGCAGATAGCAAAATTGGACGGGAAGCCCGGTTTAAGTGAGAGAGAAAAGAAAATATGTAATGAGTTAAAAAAAGCCCTAAAGGTTTCTGAAAAATTTATAGGCAAAGAAATTAAAGATATAGAAGAATTGCTTGAAAAATAAGCAAATATAGAAAGGCATGAGAATATAATAAAAAAGTTGCCAAAAGGCAACTTTTGTTATTTAATTTAGTTTAGATATTTAAGGCACAATCTTAAACCAGTTTCTTTTGCCGACCTTAAGATAGTTTGGCAAAGAAATTATTTCTTCAGAACTTTTTATAATTTTGTTATCTGCTTTTACTGCGCCCTGTTTGATAAGGCGCCTGATTTCACTATTGCTTTTCTCTTTTTGAGAGAAGCATTTTCTCAGAATTTTAAAAGCGCTGGCTGATTTGGAACCTAAAGAAACCACAGGTGCATCTTTAGGTATTTGTTTTTCGCTGAAAGTTTTTTTGAACCATTTTAATTCTTGGTCGGCAATTTTTTCTCCGTGATATCGCTTTACTATTTCTTTAGCTAACAAAAGTTTAAATTTCATAGGATCAGAGGATAATTTTTTTTCTATCTGGGATATTTCTGTAAGAGGGATTTCTGTGTAGATTTTGAAGTATTCAATAATTAAGCTGTCAGGGATACTCATTACTCGGCCAAATTTTTCTCTTGGTGAATGGTTAAGGCCAATATAATTGCCTAGGCTTTTGCTTTGTTTTTCTTTACCATCAATACCAGGAGTAATCTTAGTTGTAATAATTACTTGAGGTGTTTGGCCAAATTTTTCTTGAAAAAAACGCCCCATCATTTCATTATAAAGTTGATCAGACCCAATAATAGTGAGGTCAGCTTTAAGCATTACTGAATCATAACCTTGTAAAATAGGATAAATTAATTCATGCTCGTAAATTTCTTTACCTTGTTGCAATCTTTTCCTGAACATTTCGCGAGTCATTAGACGATTATGGGTGACCATTGACATTAATGATAGCAATTTTTTTGCTGACATTTTGTCATACCATTCGGAGTTTCTTCTAATTTCTATTAAGTTTGGGTCATTTTTTAAGACTAATTTTGCTTGTTTTATAAAAGATTCTGCATTCTTTTTTATTTCTTTTAAAGGAATTATTGGGCGAGTTTTATTTTTCCCTGTAGGGTCGCCAATTTGAGTTGTAAAATCACCAATAAGAAAAATAACCTTATGCCCAAGGTCTTGAAGTTTTCTGTACATCCATAAGTTTACAGCGTGTCCAATGTGTAAATCCGGAGCAGTAACATCAACCCCAAATTTCATTCTTAATTGTCGTCCTTTGGAAAGTAATTTTTTTAATTCTTCCAGAGAAAAAATTTCTTCAGTAGTTCTGGAAAAAGAATCAAGCACTTCTTTTATTGCTTTAGGACTTGAAATAACTTTTTTCATCTTGTTTATTTTAATGCTTACTCTTTAGTCATATGATAATATAATCAGTTTAAATAGTCAACAAAGTAAATTTTATGAATTTTCCCTTTGATTTGTTGATTGAATTTGCTAAGCTAAAAATGGTTAATAAAATTCAATTTTAATAATATGGCAAAAAAAATAGCCAAAATTTACATTGGCACTTCTGGCTGGGCTTATGATCACTGGCAAGGAATATTTTATCCTAAGGATTTACCACCAAAGAATAGGTTAAAATATTTTTCTCAACATTTTAAAACTGTAGAGATAAATTATTCTTTTTATCAGTCACCAAAGACAAGCACTTATCAAGAATGGTTTAGACAAACTCCCCCTGATTTTCTTTTTTCTTTAAAAGCATCTAGGTTTATTACTCATATAAAAAGATTAAAGGAGGTTAGAACACCTTGGAGAAATTTTTTAAAAGGGGCCATTCTTTTAAAACAAAAGCTTGGTCCAATTTTATTACAGTTCCCTCCTTCTTTTAGAGCAAGTCAAGAAAATATTGAAAGGTTAGAGAAGTTTTTAAAATATGCCCCTTTGAACAAAAAAGGTGAGAAAATATGTCTTGCTTTGGAGTTTAGACATTTAACTTGGTTTCAAAAAAGTATTTATCAGCTTTTAAAAAGATATAATGTTGCCTGGGTTATTGCTGATTCAAATAGGTATCCTAAAGATGATCAAGTCACTGCTGACTTTGCTTATATCAGAATGCATGGACCTGATGCTTTGTTCTCTTCAAAATATACAAAAAAAGATTTGATTTCCTTGGCAAAAAAAATAAAAAGATGGCAAAAGGAATGTTCTTTTATTTATTGCTACTTTAATAATGATTTTCATGGCTACGCATTAGCAAATGCCAAAGAACTTCTTGAAATTTTAAAAAATTAATCTTGACTTTCTAGAATAATTTTGTATTTTTGAAGAAATTGTTAATGTTTTCTTTTTTATTAGGAATTTTAGGAAGCAAGTCAGTAAATTTAAGTTTTGGAGGCTATGATAAAAAAGAAAGTTTCCACAGGAACCCATGTTTTAGGAACAATTCAGACAAAACAAATAAAAAAATTGCAGTCATTATCTCAAGTAAAAAAACATATTTCTAAAGCTATTAAACAAAATGGATTTCATGAACTAGGATCTTTTTACTATCAGTTTCCAGGAGGCAAAGGTTTTACAGGAGTTATTTGTTTGTCTGAATCACATGTAGCAATTCATACTTGGCCAGAGTTAGAGCTTCTAACTTTGGATGTATATATTTGCAATTACTCAAAGGATAATAGCAAGGGTTGTAAAAAAGTTTTTGAAGAAATAGCTAAATTTTTTGAACCAGAAAAAATAAAAGTAAAAATCATTAAAAGATAGAAAGGAGGGAGAAATGAATGTTTATCTCTTTTTTGATAGAATGAGGAACAGCGTTTATTTGTTTGCAGCAGAAAATGATTATGAAGCAGTAAAGGCTACAAGAAAAGGAGAAATGGGTTTTGAAGGAGAAATGGTTTTTTACGAAGAAGATTTGTTAAAAGTGACAAAGGTTTTTGATTCTAAAGGGCGCGACTTTGAAATAAAGGTTGTTCCGTCTCGTTAAAAAATAAGACCCCTATTTAATAGTAGGGGTCTTTTTGCTTTTAAGATGGTGGGCAGTATAGGATTCGAACCTATGACCTTCACGACGTCAACGTGACGCTCTACCAACTGAGCTAACTGCCCTTTATTTTTATTCTTATCAGTGTATATTAAATATAATAAAAAATAAAATTTATGCAAGAGGCAAAGTTAAGAAAAGTGGATTCTTTAGTTTTTCGTTTTCTTAAACAAGAAGAGCAGAGACAAAAAAGGGGATTAGTGATGATTCCTTCAGAGAATTTTACTTCACTAGCTGTTTTAGAAGCGCTTGGTTCTTATTTAACTAATAAATATTCTGAAGGATATCCCAATTTTCGCTATTATAGCGGGAATAAATATATTGACAAGATTGAAATCTTAGCCATAAAAAGAGCCAAAGAGCTTTTTAAAGCTGACTTTGCTAATGTTCAGCCTCATTCTGGGACGCAAGCTAATATGGCTTGTTATTTTGCTTTATTAAAGAAAGGGGATAGAGTTTTATCTATGGATTTGAACGCTGGAGGCCATCTTTCACATGGAGCTAAAGTTTCTTTTTCTGGTAAGTTTTTTCATTTTATTCATTATGGAGTGAAAAAAGAAACAGAATTGATTGATTACGAACAAATAGAAATTTTAGCAAGAAAATATAGGCCAAAACTAATTGTTAGTGGGGCTTCCTCTTATCCAAGAAAAATTAATTTTCGTTTAATTAATAATATTGCCCATAAATATGGAGCTTATCATCTTGCAGATATTGCTCATATCGCAGGATTAGTTGCTGCTGGATTGCATCCAAACCCTTTTCCTTGGGCAGATTTAGTAACTTTAACTACCCAAAAAACATTAAGAGGCCCACGAGGGGGCGTTGTTTTGGGCAAGAAAAAATTTGAGAAAATAATTAATAGGATGGTTTTCCCAGGAATTCAGGGTGGGCCTTTTGAAAATGTGATTGCTGCAAAGGCAGTTTGTTTTAAGCAAGCAAGGACCTTAAGCTTTAAAAAATATCAAGAGCAAGTTATAAAAAATGCTCGTCAGTTAGCTAAAGTTCTGTTAAAGGAAAATATAAGGTTAATAACAGGAGGCACAGATAATCATCTTTTACTTATTGATTTAAGGCCACTAAAAATTTCAGGCTTGGAAGCAGAAAGGATTTTAGAAGAAGCAGGGATTTATACTAATAGAAATGTAATTCCTTTTGATGATGCTTCTCCAAATAACCCTTCTGGATTACGTTTAGGAACACCAGCTTTAACAACTAGAGGAATGAAGGAAAGGGAAATGAAGCTTATTGGTCAGTTGATTGTTCGGATTCTTAAAAATCCTAAGAACAAAAAGATGAAAGAAGATGTGAAAAAGCAGGTTATTGCTTTAGCTAAGAAGTTTCCTTATTTTAAAAAGTAGGAGCAATTCCTTGTTATATTTTTAAAAAATATTAAAATATAATGTTAATTCTTAAGTTCTTAGGAACAAAAGGATATATTGAAGAATCTAATTATTCTCATAAACATTATTCTTCTCTTTTAATAAAAATTCCTCACTACAAAGTTTTATTTGATTGCGGGGAAAGTATTTTTTTAAAATATAAACCGAATAAAATTTTTATTACTCATCTACATCCAGATCATAGTAGGGGTATAGAAAATCCTGAAAAATATCTTTTAAAGAAATCCCTTATAATAAAGGGGTTGAAAATAGTCCCTTTTCCTGTTTTGCATTCTATTAGATGTCCAGCCAATGGTTTTCGTTTTGAGTATAAAGGATTTAAAGCAGGATATTTCCCAGATGTTTTGTGGATAAAAGATAGGGACAAAGCATTAGAACATCTTGATTTATATATTGGTGATGGCTCAACCTTGAAAAGAGATTTGGTTAGGAAGAATAAAAAAACTGGTCAGATTTTTGGCCATGCAAGTATGAAAACTCAGCTTCAATGGGTTAAGAAGTATAATATTCCTTGGGTTATTTTTACTCATTTTGGCAAGCAGCCATGCCAAATGGGAAATAGGAAGCTTTTAAAAGAATTAAAGAAAATAGGAGGTGATTTAGTAAAGGTTGAAGTAGCCAAAGACAAAGAAGAATTTAAAATTTTTTAAACTATGTTTTCTAAATTGAGAAAGGAATATCAAATTTATGAGAAAATTAGAATTTTTGTTATTAATCAGGCTAATTTAGCCCTTCATAAAGCAAAGCAGGCCATTTTTTGTTTTCAAAGAGAAGAGATTTCTTCAGGGGAAAAGATATTAAATGAGGCAGAAAAGATCTTAAGTTCTCTTCAAAAAAAGCTAAATCAGGCATTGGATCTTCGTTTTAATGGTGCTTATAAAGCAGCAGTAGAGGAATATGTAGAAGCTAAATTGTTCTGGCAGGTTTTAAAATTTAATAAAATCAAGTTGATAAACAAGAAGTGGCTAAGATTTGATGATTATTTAGCTGGGCTTTGTGATTTAACAGGCGAGTTAGTTAGAAGGATGATTGTTTTGTCTACAAATGGGAGGTTTGATGAAGTAGAAAAAGTAAAAAATATAGTAGCTGATATTGTTGGAGAATTAACAAAAATTAATTTAACAGGATATTTGCGTCATAAATATGATGAAGCAAAAAGGAATTTAGAAAAGGCAGAGCAAATAATTTATGAAATAAAAACAAAAAGATAAATCTAAATTTATGTTGATAAATTTTTTGTTAGGGTTTAGTGGAGGGATTATTCGAGGGCTGACTGGTTTTGTTAAACATCAGCTTTCTTACAAAAATGTAAAATTTGACCTTTTGTATTTTTTGGCTTTATCTCTTATTTGTGGTGTTATTGGAGGTGTAGTTTCTTTGCTTTTTCAGGTAAAAGGTGTTATATTTCCTTTTGTAATTGGTTATGCAGGAGGGGATTTTTTGGAAAACATTTATAAAATTATTACAAATCGTTTAAAAAATGAGGGCAGAAAATAATAAAAACAATGGAAAAGATATAAACAGACAGATAATTAAAGCCCTAAAAAGGGCAATGAAGGAAATTGAAAAAATGGGAATAAATGGTGAAATTCTCTTGGTTGGCCCAGACAGCCCAGAAGTAAGGCTTTTGAATAATTATTTTTCTTTAAAGAGGAAAGTTTTGAAAAAGGCACTAGGATTAGATCAAGCAAAAAGAAAGAAGTTGGCAAAGGATTTGTATCAATCTAAATCCAATTCAAAGAAAAAAGAGTCCTTAATTTTGTTGGCTTGTGATGGGACGCAGTATTCAAAAAAGATCATAAAAGATTATCTTCAGAAGGAAAAAGATAGGGAAATGAGAGAGTGGGCTAAAGTTACCCTTCAAGAATTAGATATGCTTACCCAGAAAACCAAAGGCAAAAAGGGTTCAGTTGAGAAAAGAATAGGCTTTCCTAAAGATTTATTGGAATCACCGGAAAAAATTTTCAAGAAAATGCCTTTTTTTCTTTGTGATAGGAGGTGTCAAGAATGTCCAAAGTATTCGCAATGTTCCTTTTTTAAGGAATTCTTGCTTTTAAGAGTTAATCATATAATTAAGGGTAAAAACTATGTTTCTTGGAAGCAGTTTTTCAAAGATGTGCAGTTGAGTTTTAAAAGAGTTCAGGAAAAAATGGAAGCATATTTTATTAAAAAGGGCATTGATTTAAATGAGATATTTTCTCTAAAAAATGGAGATTATCCTCAGGCAAGTGAGTTTCCTTTGTGGGAGAAAGGGCATCAAATTGTTTTAGAAACAGCTATTTTTTTAGACTTTTTTTCTCGCCGGGAATCCTTAGCTAGAAAGAATTTAGGTGTTCTTAGCGAAATAGGTTGGGATATTAATATTCTTGAGACAAAACTTTATCGGGCATTGCTTAGTAAATATTTATCAGGAATTAAGGAAAAAGAGGCTTTTAATAAGCTTTTGCAAAGAGATGCAAATTTTTCAGCAAAGTTGTCTTTTTATGCCTTAATAGGAATAGAAAACTCTTTAAGAGTAATTGCCCGTGAATATGAAGGCTATGGTAAATTAGTTGATTCTCTGGTTTTGAAAATAAGGGCAATGTTAGAATCAATTGAAACAGAGTTTCCTGGGTTGCATCAGGAGAAAGTAATTTTTCATGGTAAAGAATATTAAGTTTTTTAACAATATATACAATGAATCAATATGATGTTTTAATTGTTGGCACTGGGCCAGCTGGACTTAGTGCTGCGCTTTATGCAACAAGATATAAGCTAAACCATTTAGCAATTGGAGAAATAAAAGGAGGGCAGGTTGGTTTTGCTTTTAAGATTTGCAACATTCCAACAGAAAAAGAAATTTTAGGAGTTGAGTTGGCTCAAAAGATGTTTGATAATGTTAAAAATGCAGGGGCAAATATTCTTTTAGGAAAGGTTGAGTTTATTAAAAAAACAGAAAAAGGCTTTTTAGTTCAAACCAACCAGGAAGAGTTTCAGGCAAAAACAATAATTTTGGCTACAGGTACTAAAAGAAAAAAATTAGGACTTGAAAAAGAAAAGGAATTGCAAGGTAAGGGTGTTCATTACTGCGCAACTTGTGATGGTTTTTTTTACCAGGATAAAGTAGTTGGTGTAGTTGGGGGTGGCAATGCTGCTTTAACAGCAGCCTTATATTTATCTAATCTTGCCAAGAAAGTTTACTTAATTTGTTTGGAAAAAAATAAGCAGGAATTGCCTGCTGAAATTGTTTGGATTGATAAAGTTTTGGAAAATAAAAAAATAGAAATTTTTTGGGATACTCAGGTTAAGGAATTAATAGGAGATGAAAACTTAAAAGCAATTGTTATAGAATCTGGAAACAAAGATAAAGAACTTGAGTTAAATGGGTTGTTTATTGAAATAGGAGGGGTGGCTAATTTGCCAAAAATGGATTTTTCTTTAGATAAAGACTCAGAAGGATTAATTAAAGTAGATAAAGCCCAGCAAACAAATGTAAAAGGAGCTTTTGCTGCTGGGGATGTAAGTTCTGGGTCTAATGGTTTTAAGCAAATAATAACAGCAATGGCTGAAGGAGCCATTGCTGTTAACTCTGCTTTGGAATATCTTAAAAAATTTAATTAGTTTATTTCGTAAGTAATAGTTACACTAACCTCAATTTTATTTTCACCAGGTTGTATTTGAGCGCCCTCTTCAATGCCGCCACTACCAAGAGCCTTTTCAGTGAGTTCGAGTCGTGGATAAACAATTGGTGTTTCACTTGTTTCTCTAAACTCAATAATGCGACCAAGACTTACTCCTAAATCAGAAGCTATTTGTTTTGCTTTTTCTTTTGCTTTTTCAATTGCTTGTTTTCTTGCTTGTCTTTTTAGTTCATCTTGGTTATCAATAGTAAATTGAAGGTCTCCAACTTGATTTGCTCCTTGTTCAACTGCGCTTTCAATAATTTCGCCTATTTTGTCAAAATTTCTAATTTTTACTGATAAAGTTTGGGTAACTCTATAACCAATAAGGTTCTGGCGATAGGGTTCTCTTGTATATTCATAACGAGGAGTAATAGTAAACTGAGTAGTTTTTATATCTTTTTCTTCTACACCAAGTTCTTTAACAGCTTCTATTACTTTATTCATTTTTAATGTGTTATCTTCCATTGTTTTTTCCGGAGTTTTTCCTTCAGTTACTACAGAAAAGTCTATTAAAGCAAGATTAGGTTTGGCATAAATTTCTGCTTTGTCCGAAACACTAATGTGATATGTAGGTTCAATTCCTTGACCAATGTACCTTCCTTGTTTTATAGCATTTTGAGTGTTTACAGCAATAAAAATTGTTAGAGCAATAAGTAAAGCAGAAATAAGAACCCCTAAAATAATTTTTAGTTCAACTTTTAATTCTTTCATAAAAGTGTTATTAAATAAAATATATGTTGACCTTTATTTTACTTAGTTTATTTTAACTTAATAATTATGTCAACTGCAGAATCTAAAAACAAAAATTCTAATTTAACTAATCAGAGCAAGAAGGACAAAAAAGCAAAGTTTTCCTGGAATTTTTCTTATGCAGAAGAAAGAAAAAGAACAAAAAGTTACTACCTTCTTCTGATAACGATTTGGCTAATTCTTTTGATTTGGGCAGTTTTTACAGGCAACTTTCTTTTTGCTTTACTTTTAATTTTATTTTTTGTAATTATTTTGAATGAGTGGAAAGATAAATCAGAGATTTCTTTTTGTATATTTGAGGATGGAATAAGTTTGAATGAAAAGTTTTATCCTTGGGAAGAGATAAAAAATTTTAGAATAATTTATGAGCCAGAAGGAGTAAAAAGAATATATTTTGATTTAAGAGCCCCATTATCAGCTAATATTTCTGTTTTGTTGAAAGATCAAAACCCAATGAAAATTCGTTCATTTCTAAAGAAATATATTCCAGAGGATGTTTCCAGGCCTTATGAGGGCTGGATTGAGAAAATAAATCGCTGGCTTGGGTTATAGGCCCCTATAGTTTAATGGATAAAACATGGGTTTGCGGAACCCAAGAGTGCAGGTTCGATTCCTGCTAGGGGCATTTTTGTTTTCTTGACAAATGGTGCCGACCCTATTTTTATAATCCTCGCTCTACTGAAAAGTAGTCTCACCTAATCCTGAAGGCTTATCCCGGAAGATATCCCGGAGGTAGACTTCGGGATTTCTCCGAGACTTCCGAATAGAATTAAAAAACGCTATTATGGACATAGAACAACTAAGCAAATTTTTAGTAAAAGCGAAAATTAACACTTATGCTTCAAGTGGAGAGGGTGAGGGGAAAATGCTTCCCGATGGAAGTAAAGAATTTAAATTTGAAGAAAGAGAGTTTAAATACCGAGATAGATATTTTGGATTTAACCCCTTCATTGGTGAAGAAATTGTTTGGCAAAATGGAAAAGTAGTTTGGGGTATGAATTACTATGGAGAAATTGTTTCAGAGATTATTTCGGCAAAAAGTATTTATCAGTTCCTTCGAGAAGCGTTGAAAAGAATTCCAGACGATAAACCGTTTAGAGGACCCGATAATTTTAAAAAAGGCGATTTCGAATATATTAACAAAGTTGAGGGAATAGTTGAAAAATTCAAAGGGGAAGAAACAGTTTTTTACAAAGAGCAGCTGGTTTATAGATTAAGCTATCATGGCGGATTTGCAACGACAAAAAACACATAATCAAATCATTTTTGTTTTCT
>Ga0190360_1001865_pt1 | contig 10624 bp, 13 predicted proteins | sample 48721834_MG_FD_161271 | JGI IMG/M metagenome (GOLD analysis project Ga0190360, IMG submission 161271) | Hydrothermal vent microbial mat bacterial communities from Southern Trench, Guaymas Basin, Mexico - 4872-18-3-4_MG | ecosystem: Environmental > Aquatic > Marine > Hydrothermal vents >... | reverse complement strand
GATAAATCAAAATGGTATGCTATATACAATGTTTTAACCTGTTTTTCTCCTATTAACATGTGTGCCTCTCAGCAGGCCAACTACATGTTTATTTCATCCATTCATTTTTCAGTTCTTGGAATGTCCCTGTTTTGATCGCATCTCTTATTTCTCTCATCAGTTGAAGCATAAAATGCAGATTGTGATAACTGATAAGGTTGTACCCAAGGAGTTCCTCTGTTTTTAGAAGATGATGAACATATGCCCGGGAATAGTTCTTACATACTTTGCATTCACAGTTAGGATCAAGTGGTTGTCCATCTGATTTGTGTTTTATTAATGTTATTTTGTATCGATATTTGTTTTTCTTTGTCCCAAAAGGAGGGCGAATATATGCATATCCGCTCCTTGCTATCCTTGTCGGAGAAACACAATCAAATAAATCAACTCCTCGCTCCACAGATTCAAAAATATCTTCAACAACACCTATACCTAATAAATGACGAGGTTTATCCTCAGGGAGATAAGGAATCACCCAATCTAAAACACTATGCATATGTTTCTTTGATTTGCCAAGGGATCCACCTATTGCAAAACTATCAAAATCGAGGGAGGTAATATATCTCGCACTTTTTTCCCTTAGATCTTTCCAATGACCCCCTTGGACAATTCCTACTAATGCTTGATCTGTTTCATGCAGTTCTAAACATTGCTTTGCCCATCTATGGGTGCGCTCCATGCTCTTCGCAGTATATTCCTTACCAGATAACGGAGAAGTACATTCATCTAAAACAAGAATCATATCTGCACCTAGTTTTTCCTGAACTCGAATAGATCTCTCAGGTGTTAAATATTGATAGGATTTATCATAAATCGATTTAAACATAATGCCTTTGTCATCTACTTTAGCTATTGATTTGCCACGCGGTTTACTCTCAGTGTATCCCTCCCCAGGGAAATACATTTTACCAACAGCGTGTTCTTTACCCAAACCTAAGGAGAATGCTTGAAAACCACCACTATCAGTCATCAAAGGTTTATCCCAGTTCATGAATTTATGTAAACCACCAAGTTTAGCGATAACATCAGCAGCTGGCTGAAGCATCAAATGATACGTGTTACAAATAAGAATCTGAACGCCTAACTCATTTAAATCATCTGATGACAATGCTTTAACTGTTGCTTTTGTTGCAACAGGTATCAACTCAGGAGTGTTCACCATCCCATGTTTTAATTTTAACAATCCTGTTCTTGCTTTTCCATCTGTTGCTGAAACCTGAAATTTTAATAAACCCATATTACACAGAAAAATATAAGTAAAATAAATAATTTCTTCCCCAAATGATTAACGAGATTCTATGGATTAGCACGTTAGTCCTTAGCTTTTTTATGGTAATACTAGCCTACAAATTATTCGGAAAAACAGGTTTATATGCCTGGACAGTAATCGGAGTTATACTAGCAAACATCCAAGTGATGAAAACAGTTAAAGTTTTTGGATTGGTAACAGCACTGGGAACTGTTGTTTATTCATCATTGTTTTTAGTCACCGACATTCTTAATGAAAATCATTCTAAAAAAGATGCTCAGAAAGCTGTTTGGATTGGATTCTTTGCTTTGATTGTCACAACAGTACTAATGCAGTTAACAATTCAGTTTATACCAGATGAATCTGATTTTTTAAGCGAGCATCTATCTGCGATATTTTCATTCTTACCAAGAATCACTCTTGCAAGTTTAACAGCGTATCTAATCTCACAAAACCATGATGTATGGTTTTTTTCAAAACTTAAAAAAAAGCATAAGAAACGGCTTTTATGGTTGAGGAATAATCTATCAACGATTATTAGCCAGCTATTGGATAACACAGTTTTTACGTTAATTGCTTTTGTAGGTGTGTTCCCATGGAGTATCATAGGACAAATCTTTTTAGTATCAATGATAATGAAAGTTGTAGTAGCTGTCTGCGACACTCCATTTGTTTACTGGGCTAGAAAAATAGAAACTCTAAAACGAGGATAAAAACTAAAAACTGTCCTATTTTTTCTCTAAAAAAGCTATATTTGTATCAGATCTGTCTTTGATTCTATATTCTGTGTCAAAACCATAAAGTTTGTTTTTTAGTTCTATGAGACGAAGATCCACTCCCATATTTTTTATAATTGAATAATACTTCTCACCTAAAACATGTTTGAATTCTTCTAAGAAAAAATAACCTGCTTTGTTTCCAAGACGTTTCTTTAATAAATCAATGATATCTTGTATTGCTCTACCAAGCTCAGAAGAGTTAACCCGGTTTATCTCTGTTGTTACGTTTATATCATCTATTTCATAGTCAATATTTTCAATGTTTCCTATTTTGATATATTTCAAAAAGGGATATTTATCTCTAAGCTCGATTAACAGGTTTTTTATACACGACCATGCGTACTCATCTGATGTTTTTGGAGTTGCAACAGTTATAAGAGAAAAAATTGTTTTTTTGATGATATCTGAATTATCAAACCGTGTTTCAAGTATGTGTCCCATGAATTTTTCCTCAGGAACTCTTAGAATATTATTATTCATATGATGAATAATTAGCGGTATTTTATTATTTTCTATGATTTTCTGAATTATAGGAATATTTTTAGTATAAATAAGTTATGTCGTATATGCAACTGCACATGCAGGCAGATGGGATGCCACTTAGAAGTTTAATTGTGTTATTCATGATACTAATTGTCTCAAATAGTTTCTTAGTAGTAAATGATATTAAACCATGTCAAGCAGCGGTTTTACCAAAGTATTACGTAGATGATGATTACAATAGTACCATACCCAGATGGAATGCGGATCATTTTAACAATATAAATGATGCAATAAATGCTTCATAAGCGGGCGATAGAATCATTGTTTACACTGGAACATACAATGAAGCATTGGTTGTACCTCATAAACTTGATATTTTTGGTGAAAATATGGATGTAACAATTATCAATGGCAAGTATAATGGAGATGTAATAACCATAAACGCTCAGTATGTGAACATCAGCCATTTCACAATAAAAAACAGTGGAAATAACAGCTCCGTGATTAAGATAAACTCTGGTCATACGACAACAACAGACAGCAAAATAACAAATGGTAAACAAGGAGTACTAGTTGTGAACTGCGATTACAACATAATATATGATAACATAATCACAGGTAACAATAGAGATGGGATAAAACTAAACCATTCTGATCATAATAGCATAACCTACAATAGTATAACAAGTAATCTAAACGGAGTGTTTCTGTACAACTCATCATATAACAGTATTGAGAATAACTCAGCAATAAAAACAAACACTGAAAACGGGGTTTTCTTAAATGATCACTGCAATCAAAACACAATATCGCACAATGAATGAGATACATCTAAACAAGGATAGTGGAATAAGAATGGAAAATTCCAGTCAAAACACATTAACAGCTAACACAGTAAATAAAAATACAAACTATGGAATAATGATAGTTGGCTCAAACAACACAATACAACAGAACACAATCCGAAACAACTCAAAACATGGAATATTCCTCTTCGCAGATGATCATAACACGATCTATAATAACCCAATACAGGGCAACACAAAAACAGGTATACATATGTCAAACTCAACAAATGATACAATCTGCACAAATGAGATAGCAAACAACGAAGAATATGGAATCTACCTTGACCACTTCACATTAAATAACCTAATCTACAACAACTATTTCCATGATAACAACCATAACTCAGTTGATAAACGCCTCAATCGTAACCGATGGAATATAACAAAAACAAAAAAATAATACCCTTTTTCAAACCATTGATAATAGGTCCTCTTAAAATAGATGTTGATAATGAAAAAGTAAGCAAAGCAGAATTCTATCTAAATGTTGAACTAAAAGATATAATACCACATGCACCATATGTTTGGAAGCTAGATAAACCCATGTTTAATAAACAAAAAATAGAAGCAAAAGTATATGATCAAGAGGGAAATGTTGCTTCTAGTGGAGAGATGACTTTTTATATTATAAACTCACCATGGTTTTTCAAATAAAAATTATAGCGACATCTTTATCAAAACATATTATATTTTAAAAAACATGGGAGTACATTGCATCTATGGAGTGGAATATGATTCAAACATATACATAGTAACAGGATCAAAACCAGCAATAATCGACTGTGGAACTGGACTACATTCGGAATATGTTGAAGAAAAAATAAAAGAAATCATTAACCCATTGAAAATCAAAAGTATAGTTATTACACATGAACATTATGATCACTGTGGAGGCGTTAGAAAACTCCATAATCTCACTGGCAAAAAAGCTAAGATTTTTTCACATATTTATGCTTCTAAAAAAATTGAAACAGGTGATAGTGATTTTGCAAGAATGCTTGGTGGAGCCATGCCTAAAATGCCTGTTGATGTAAAGCTTGAAGATGGAGATGTTTTGGAAATAGGTGATGGAAAATTTAATGTTTTACATACACCAGGTCATACACCGGGTTGCATCTGTTTGTATAGTGAAAAGAGCAAATCACTTTTTTCAGGGGACACAGTTTTTGCATATGGATCCTTTGGCCGGTATGATTTTCCAGGTGGAAATCCGAAACAGCTTAGACAATCAATAGAACGGCTGTCTACTCTTGATATTCTCAATCTTTACCCTGGACATGATGCTATCGTTGAAGGTGATGGAAATAAACATATGAAAGCAACATTAGATAGTAGCAGGTATTTGATTGAGCTATGACAAATCCTAGAGATGTTTTAAACAAGTTAAAATGGCATAAAAAATATAGTTTAGATAATGCAGAAATCTGGTATGTTCATAGAGGAGCCCCGCATGATACAATGATTATCTCTGGAAAGGATATCGTGGAGTTAGGCAGATCATTTATGAAAACAACAACTGCTATGATACCATATCACAGAGTTTTCAAAATTGTTTATGATAACAAAGTATTTTTTGAAAGATAGAAAACTGTTAAATATAAATTTTTGGAAAATTTATTTGTAGTTGGTTCTATATTCTTGTTCTATTATTTTTATCTGGGAGATGTATGTTATGAAAAAACCTTGGCTAGTAATGATTACTGTTATCATAGTTTTATGTAGTAATCTTTTTGTTTTTTTATCTTTAGGAAAAACGATTAATACTCTAGATGTAGAAAACAAGAACATAAATCATCTAATATCATCCTATAATAGTAAATATGGTATTCAATGGGAGATGAACTATGGTTCTGACTCCTGGTATGGAGCTAGGTATGAAGGACCACAGGCTATTGGTGATTGTGACAATGATGGTGAAAACGAGCTTCTTGTTGCTGGACGGGATAGCAGGATTCAGGTTTTTGAATGGGATGAAAATAAACAAACCTATGTTGAGACTCATACTATTCATCCTCCTTTTTATCCAAAGCAAACCTCTGATGCAGGTGGTTTTGCAATTGGTGATTTAACTGGTGATGGTGAAAATGAGATAGCTGCTACCTGGAATGCTGCTGTGTATAAATGGAATGGAAAAAAGTATAGTTTGATCGGTATGAATTCTTATGTTTTTAATCATGGTGGTGGTAATGGTGATTGTTTTATCGGAGACTGTGATAACGATGGTCAGAATGAGCTTATAATGAGCGGTGGTCCAATTACTGATAATGGTACTGCAGAGGAAATAGTTGTTTTTGGTTTTCATGGAGGGGTACTTGTTAAGGAAGCTGTATGGGATAATCCTTCTCCGTATTATACCTATGTTTATATGGCGGGGTGTGGCGATGTTGATGATGATGGTGAGAATGAGATTGTCTGTGGATCTGGTTTTAAAGTATGGGTTCTTGATTGGAATAAAGAAACTAAAAGTTTTGATTCAACAGTGATTAAAGAATGTGATCCAGATAGTTGGGAGTATCCTTTTGCATGTGTTTGTAAAGATAGTGATATGGATGGTAAAAAGGAGATAAATGTTGGATATAGCACTCCTGAGATATCTGTTTTTAAATGGGATGGAAGCAGGTATGTTGAGGTTTTTAACAAATACTGGGAAGGTGAAGAATCATTGATTGAAGCTTTGGATGTGGGTGATGTTGATGATGATGGTGTTAATGAGATCTGCGCTGGGACTAATCTCGTGCATATACTAGGATGGGATGGTGTTACTTATGTTGAGGAGGATGTTCTTCCCACATGGGGTGGTCTTGCTGTTATGAATGTTGGTGATTGTGATAATGATGGGCATAATGAGATTCATTGTGGTTCTGTTTGGGTGGATCATGGTGAAGAGTTTATGGCCTGGGTTTATAAGTATGGATGGAAGTCAAACAATGAATCCTCCGATGATGGTAAAGGAAGATTAAAGGTGTCTATTAAGAGCAGTTCATTTGGTAAAGCATTAGGTGGCGGTTCTGTAGCTGCTTGGAATCTGAAAACAAAAACATGGTATGATATTCAACCTATGAAAAATGAATGGGGATCATATTATCGTTATAATCTACCAGCTGGTGAGTATCTTCTAAGAGCTCATGTTGAAGGATATAAAACACAAGAAGCAAACATTGTTATTGAGAAAGGGCAGGAAACAGGTTATACGTTTTCATTACAGCCCACGACTCGCAGTCGTATTTCTACTAATATTTTATTTAATTTAGTAAAAGAGATTATATCCATATTTAATGAAAAAATATGGCGTTTATGTTGTAGATTAATTTAACAGTAGTTAATCTTATATCACGTATCTCTATCCACAAAAAACATGCAGAAAATAAAAGTATTCTTGATAATCGCTTTGCCAATAATCTCTATATTCCTTTTATCAGCGAATATTGCAATGGCTTGGAATGACTGTCCTTTTGGTTTTAAAGACGAAGCATATCATGGAACCTGCTGGAGGTATGTCGATACAAATAATGATAGCATCTGTGATCATTCTCAATCAGAGCCAGTTGACGGAAAAAATGTAACAAAAAATCAGGAAAATGCTGAGTTAAAAGGGCAGATAAATGACGGTCAAAATTTATTAGAAAATAGAAGTACAAGACAAGCTGTTGTTATGATACTTTCTTTTTTTATAACTCTAATAGCAGTTGTTTTAACTAGGGTTTTGGTAAAAAAAGGAATTTTGTCAAAAATGAAAGAGAAAATAATTTGGAATGTCTTGTTATTATTTTTTCTTACTCTCAGTTACTACAGGAATTCTATTTGTTTTAATTCAGATTATACCATCTATTAGAGAAATAAGTTTGAATTTTGTCAATTTACATTCGATAACATCGTTCTTTTTATGTGGATTTTGGGGTATCATATATTATGGAATGCGAAATATTATGTGAAAGGAATTAAATCGCTGCAAAAATCTAACGAAAAATAATTTCTATAATTTTATATAATTGAAGAAAACATTTGTATTTTATTACAATATTCATATCTAAAAACTAAGGAAACGTTATATGAAAAAAATATTGATATTCTTGATAGCTTGTATGTTTTTGACTACTATGCTACCAGGAATATCGGAAGTCAAGAAGCAAATGAGCATACATTCAAGATTCGGAAATTCATTGAAACCCGAAAGGTAATTCCAATTTATACTGAGCATGGTTTAGAAAAAGTACCTGCCGTAAGAGTAAAACCGCCAGGAGTCGGAGATAAAAAACCAAGAGTAACTATTACAAATCCTGCAGACGGCTCAACTGTCTCTGGAACGGTAACAATAACGGTGACGGTGAGCGACAAGGAGGATAATCCGGACCCTGTACCTGCGATTTACATTGATGGAGCATATGTTGCAACAGCAAATTCCTATGACTGGGACACGGCTGGAGTGACAGATGGAAGCCATACTATCATGGCTGAGGCAACAGATTCTATGGGCAATACTGGCTCTGATAGCATAACCGTGACGGTAAACAACGGTGGCGGCGGGGGCGGAGGCGATGGCGACGGCGTCGTGAGAAAGTGGGCACTCTGCATTGGAATAAGCGATTATGACGGAACAGTCAATGATTTGACCTACTGCGATGATGATGCAACGGACTGGAAAAATTTCCTGAACGGGAAGGGATATACTGTTGTTCTGCTCACAGACCGCCAGGCAACTGCAGATGCAATAGAGACGGAGATCAATGAGTTGCTTGCAAATGAAGATGCAGATGACTACGTTGTTTTTACATACTCTGGCCATGGAACCACATACAGGAATTACGGCTCGTGCATGATATCCACGGATATGGTTTATATAACACATGGTTGGCTTGAATCAAAGTTTGATGCAGCGGACTCATCGCACATATACTTTGCATTTGATGCCTGTAAGATAGGTGGCTTCAGAGGAGTTGTGACTGATGGACGGGTCGGAGCGTTTGCAAGCAACAAGGATTATTCCTATGATGGAACAGAAGATATGAAAAACGGCGTATTTACCTTCTATCAGATGGACGGATGGAGTCACTACAACAATTTTGAGGATGATGCGGCGTATGCAGTACAGGGAATGGAGGACTGGGCAGCAGGATATTTAGGCATATCTATCGACCCGTTCTATGTTGACAAATACACTGGAGATATGACGCCATAATAAAAAACATCATCTCTCTTTTTTATTTATAGTCTAATAGTTTTTCATAATAGCTTGATTTTTAGTTTCAAGTATTTAAAGAATAATTTTCTCTGCGACACTCACTTTTTGTGAATTATCTTTATATATTTATAATTATATATCATATGGATTACTATACGTTTAATTAGGGGGAAACTAGTGAGATTAAAAATAGTCGCAATTTCAATTTTCATTTTTTTCGTTATCTCAGGATACTCTGCTAATGGCGGTTTGAGTTATATTGCAAACGATACATTAAAAGAACCTTCACATAGTTTATTAGATGGTGGATGGTTAGAAGAACGTGATGGAGTAAAGATTCTTCATGTTAGCGGCTCGCATTATGAGATGGGATATCAACATGGTTATCTTTTAAGAGAAGAATGTCTTGAGGATATGAGAGCATTTCTTGATTATACAACTAGAACTATCTCTTATGATAAACTTCGAGATATATGGGAAAAGATGGAGGAATATATTCCAACTAATTATATTAATGAATTACATGGTCTTGCAGATGGTGCAGGTGTCTCTTTTGAGGATATATGTGCTGTTTATGCGGCTACAGAATGTACGACTCTTATGAATTGTTTTGGTATTGCCGCCTGGAATAATGCAACTGTTAATGGAAGATTTTATCATGCTCGCAGTTGGGATTTACCTTTTGATATGAAGGATCCTGTATCTGGAAGATATGTTCATGAGAATAACGTGTTAATTATTCGTAAACCGGATAATGGGTTTGCATCTCTATGCCCCTCTGTTGCTGGAGCGTTAAATGGAGCTGGTGGAATAAATGAGAAGGGAGTTGGTATCGGTGCTCAAGTTTGTTGGAGTAAGGACCAAGAGTTTAATGGTCCACCTATCCTTATCAGGGTGCAATGGGTATTGGATTATAGTGATAGCATCGAGAGGGTACTGGATATTTTAACGTCTAATAGGACACTTGGCTGGAATTTCATAGTATCTGATTGTAAAGTTCCAGTTGGTTATGCTGTCGAAACATCTGCTAATCACGTATACATTGGGACTTGGGATGATCAAGTTGAGTCAAATCCTCCTTTTTGGAGTATTAAAAATGTTGTTCGTAGAACTAATTTCTATATCAACCCTGTACTTGCTGCTACTCAAAGAGATTACTATGACCCCAGTGGAGTTATGGGAATTCTAAGTACTTTTTTAAGAGGAGATCCTTATTTTGTTGTTTGGAATAATTATAGAGCTATGAGTAATGAAATCAAAAAAAACTGGGGTAATATGGATATTAATTCAACGATGTCTATGCTTCAGAGAGTTTACCGTGGTGAAACAGATTTTGTTTTGAAATTTATAAAAAAATGTACCACTAAGAGTGGTTTTTTAAAAGCTTGGAATCAATGGGTTGCCTGTACTGAAACTGGTGACATGACGGTTAGTTTTGCTACTCATGACAAAAATGCTTGTGAAGTCACAGTACATTATTTCAATCTATATGATTTGTTAAATTCTAATCCTCCATAAATTAATAATTATTTTTGATCTTGTTCTAAATTTATATCTATAAACTTAGAACAAGTTAAAACAGCCATTAAAAACCAACATTTTATTTAATCAAAGTTCTAAACTTTGCAGGTGTAATCTTTTCCAAAGGCTCCTGTAGCAAACCAAGAGAAGTAATCTTACCACCAACTTTTACAAGAACTAAACCCTCTCTAGTAACACGGAAACGTCCAGCCCTATAATTAAAAACACGTTGAAGAGATGAACTGATAGGATTCTCCTTAAAAAACACCTTACCTTCATCTGTTTTTTGATAAATACGACCCTCAGTATCTATAAAATACTCATCACCCAGATAATAATGCTCAATCCATGGATTTTTTGGTTTAAAAGCACGCTTAGAAAAACTACCCACAAGCTCATGTTTATACATATTTCTAAACTGCAATAGTTTCTCATCAGTTGTATTACGAGCTAGAAGAATATGTATCTCAGCGTCATCCGGGAGACGAACAGCACGACCAATACTTTGAATATGATACGCCTCAGT
>Ga0190360_1001861_pt1 | contig 10634 bp, 10 predicted proteins | sample 48721834_MG_FD_161271 | JGI IMG/M metagenome (GOLD analysis project Ga0190360, IMG submission 161271) | Hydrothermal vent microbial mat bacterial communities from Southern Trench, Guaymas Basin, Mexico - 4872-18-3-4_MG | ecosystem: Environmental > Aquatic > Marine > Hydrothermal vents >... | reverse complement strand
TGAGAGGTCTCCCATCATCCAGAAGAGCATCCCCTTCACTGTACTTGATGGGGAGAGGGAGAAGAGGAGCATCGCTGCTGCCGAGAAGAAGGAAGAGACTATCACCCCCGCAAGGATGAGTCGCACTGTGCTCATTCTCCCTCCCCTTTTTGCTACCAAATAGACGATGATGATGGCGATGGTACCCCCGGCAAAGGCGAAGAACTCGCTTCCGATGAGGGTTGCTCCCATACCGAGCGATATCCCGATGATGGAGCCGAGCACCGCCCCACTCGACACCCCGAGTATATAGGGATCGCCAAGCGGGTTTCTGATAAGGGATTGGTAGATCCCGCCAGCGAGGGAGAGCGCTGCTCCCACCATAGCGGCGAGAAGTACCCGGGAGAGCCTTATCTCGATGACGATGACCCCGGATGTCCCCCTTGCTTCTCCATTTTTGAGAAAGGAGAGAAGGGAGGAGAAAACATCGGAGAAGGCCACCTTCACCCCGCCCAAGCCAAGGGAAAGGAGGCAGACGAGGAAAAGAAGGAGGAGGGAACCTCCGATGAGCAAGAAGAATCTCCTCCCCTTCATCTTTTACTCCTTGTTGAAGGCTTCAGGATGGAGGATCTTCGCCATCTCCTCGATGCCGAGTACGATCCTCGGTCCTGGTCTTAGGATCAGGTCCTCGTTTAGGGAGTAAATCCTCCCTTTTCTTACCGCGGGAAGAAAACGGTATCTCTCTTTGAACCATTTCATCTCCCCTTCGGTAAGCGGGGGAAGGAAGATCACCTCGGGTTCGCTTCGCGCCAGCTCCTCAGGGCTCAGCCGGACCAGCTTCTGATCAAGAGAAGAGGTTATGCTTTCTCCACCTGCTATTCTGATCGCATCGGTGAGAAATGTTCCTTTCCCTGGTGCCATAAGAGGCTTATGCCATATGAGATATAAAACCTTGACCGGTTTCGCGCCTGCGAGCCGTTTCCTTATCCTCTCGATCCTTTCTTGGAACCTCTTTGCTTCTTTTCCCCCTTCCTTCTTTTTTCCGATGAGCGTTCCTATCAGTTCGATCTCCCTCGCTATCGAGGAAATATCGGTCGGCTTGGTTACGAATACCGGGATACCGAGGCTTTCAAGCTTAGTTATTGTCTCCATCCTGGTGCCGGCGGTAGTGGCGAAGACGATGTCGGGCGCAAGGGAAACTACCTGCTCGATGCTCGGGGAAAACCCACCCACCTTCGGCTTCGCCTTCACTTCTTCCGGGTAATTGCACATATCGCTCACCCCCACCACCAATTTGCCACCATCAACGGCGAAGAGGATTTCGGTTAGGTTGGGAGCAAGGGAGATTATCCTCTTTGGGGGGTAGGGGTATATCACCCTCCGCCCGAGTTCGTCCCTTACCTCCCTCCTTCCCCCAGCAAGGGGGATGAAGAGGAGCAAGCCGATCGTTATTAATTTAAGGTTGATCCCTTTTCTCATTTTTACAAAATTAAAGGCACCCAACCTCCCGATATTGAGGAGTGGGTGCCCTATACTCACCCAACCCTCCCTCGAAGGTTGGTGGTGTTAGCTATTGGCGGTTCCTGACTTACGGATCATCCTACTCACCGCAGCCTTCCCAGGAACCCTGGCTTTCTTCAGCCTGCAGGCTCCCAGTGGCTTTTTCCCCTTTCGGGTAAGCGGCTTTCGTCCCCGAACACAGTAGCGGGGCTGTGGCGGATTCTCACCGCACTTCCCTTGTAAAAAGAGCCATCCCTACTATATCCCCTCCCTTTATCCCTGTCAAGCTGTTTCCCTATGAAAGGGGATGTTGAAAATGTTCGGGATTTTCTGTATCATAGCCTCTGTTCAATTCTTTCGGGGGTAGTTATGTTCAAGACGATAGAGTGGAAGGACGACAAGGTAATAATGCTCGATCAACGGCTTCTCCCCGGGGAGAAGGTCTATCGCACTTATGAGAAGGGGGAAGAAGTAGCTCAGGCGATAGCGGATATGGTCATCCGGGGGGCGCCGGCGATCGGGGTGGCTGCTTCCTTTGGATTAGCCCTTTTTGCTATTCGCTTTACCGGTGATAATGAGGAAGCTTTCGCTTCCTCATTTGCCCGGATGTGTGAACTGATGAGGTCCTCCCGACCTACCGCGGTGAACCTCTTTTGGGCGGTTTCTCGGATGGAGGAGGTGTTTCGGAATAGTCGAGGAAGAGGGGTTTCCGCCATAAAGGAGGCGCTCAAGAAGGAGGCTTTCGCAGTCTATGAGGAGGATATATCGATAAATAGAAGGATGGGTAAAAACGGCGCCTCCTTGATCCCCGATGGTGCTACCGTGCTTACCCATTGTAATGCCGGGGCATTGGCTACCGCTGGCTACGGCACTGCCCTTGGCGTTATCCGCGCTGCTCGCGAGGAGGGAAAGAAGGTCTCCGTGTTTGCCGACGAGACGAGACCTTACCTCCAGGGGGCGAGGCTCACCACCTGGGAGCTCCTTGAGGACGGTTTTCCCGTCACCCTGATCACCGATAATATGGCGGGCCATTTCATCAAGAGTGGGGAGATAGACCTCATCATTGTGGGGGCGGATAGGATTGCAGCAAACGGGGATGTGGCGAATAAGATCGGAACCTACACCCTGGCAGTGCTCGCTAAGGAGAACGGTATCCCCTTTTATGTCGCTGCCCCGATATCCACTATAGACCTTTCCACCCCATCGGGCGATTCCATCCCCATCGAGGAGCGCGATCCCACCGAGGTGGTGGTGATAAACGGGAAGAGGATTGCTCCCTCCGGGGTGAATGTCCGCTACCCCGCATTTGATGTCACCCCGGCGCGATATATCTCCGCCATCATTACCGAGCAGGGGGTAGCTCGTGCTCCTTATGCGGATAGTTTAAGGAAATTGGTTGGTGCTTTGTGATGCTCGTCTTAGGTGTTGAAAGTTCCTGTGATGATACCGCAGCAGCGGTGGTTTCTGATGGGAGGAGGATACTCTCGAACATCGTCTCCTCCCAGATCTCGGTGCATCGGGAATACGGTGGGGTGGTGCCAGAGCTCGCCTCTCGCCATCATATAAGGAACATCATACCAGTTGTCTCCGAGGCACTCGATAAGGCAGAGGTTGGCCTCGAAGATATAGACGCCTTCGCCGCCACCAGGGGACCTGGCTTAATCGGCTCCCTACTCGTCGGGCTTTCATTTGTGAAGGCGGTTTCTTATGCTGTTAGGAAACCGTTTGTCGCTATAAACCACCTCGAAGCCCACATCCATTCGGTGCTCATCGAGAACGAGGGGGTGGAGTTTCCCGCCCTCGCCCTGGTTGTTTCCGGTGGTCATACCAGTCTCTTTTATCTGCCTGAGCCCTTCCGCTATCGTCTCTTAGGAAGAACGAGGGACGATGCTGCGGGTGAAGCCTTCGACAAGGTGGCGAAGCTCCTTTCCTTGGGTTATCCTGGCGGTCCCATAATTGAGAGATTGGCGGAGGGGGCTCGAGGCGATATCCCCTTTCCCATAGCCAAAATAAGCGATGGTAGCCTCGACTTCAGCTTCTCTGGTCTTAAGACAGCGGTACTCCGCTATGTGAAGAAAGGGATGCCGGATGAGGAGCGTGATGTCTGGCTTAAGAACATAGCGGCGAGCTTTCAGGAGGCGGTTTCTACCGCTATCTGCGACAAGTTGAAGCGGGCAGCTCGTTTTTATAACCCCCGTTCGATACTTATCTCGGGGGGGGTCTCCTGTAATCGCTATTTAAGAAAGAGGATCACCTCAGCCTTCAAGGGGAAGAGGGTGAAGGTTTATTTCCCTTCGCCCGAGCTTTCCACCGATAACGGGGCTATGGTGGCTTCGCTTGCTTATTTTAAGCTTATCCGAGGGAAAGCCTCTTCCCTTTCGGTCGATGCCGATGCTGATTTAACCTTAGCAGAAGGGGAGGGAGAAGGTTGATACCGGGAAAAGGAGGGACCTATATCGGGTTTGATATCGGAGGAACCAATATCCGCGGGGGGCTGGTCGACTCCCAGGGGAGGCTCAACACCCTGCTCGAAGAGAGGACGAGGAAGGAATCCCTTGAGGAGTTCTTCTCTCAGATTGGTTCTCTTTATAAAAAGCTTTGTTCCCTCGTTCTCCTCGATGGGGTAAAGGGGGTTGGCTTTGGCTTCCCCGGTTTCATCGATCTAAAGAGCACGGTGGTTGAGCGTTCGCCAAACCTGCCCATTCTTAACGGGATTAACCTAAAAGAGAAGCTTTCCTCTGAGATCGATGTCCCCTTCTTCATCGAAAACGATGCCAATGCAGCAGCTATAGCCGAGGCCCATCTTGGCTGGGGGAAAGGGGGGAAAAGCTTTTTCCTCCTCACCATCGGCACCGGCTTGGGAGGAGGCCTCGTTCTTTCGGGAAGGATCTGGCATGGTATTCGTGGTTATGCCGGGGAGATAGGCCATATAACCGTCGATCCCAATGGCTTTCCCTGTTCTTGTGGCAATCGCGGTTGCCTTGAGACAGTGGTCTCGGGAAGCGGTATTGTGAAAAGGGTAGGTTATTATCTCGATAAGGGGGAGTATTCCGCCCTTCTAAATGTTGAGGGTGAGTTGACCGCTGAGATCGTTTACCAGTATGCCAAGGAAGGGGATCCCGTTGCCCGAAAGGTGCTCGATGAGGTGGGAAGGACTTTGGGGATCGTTATCGCTAATATCCTGAACTGTCTTAATCTGGAGTTGATCGTTCTTGCGGGCAAGGTGATGCGAGCGGCTGAGTTTCTCCTTCCTCCTGCCCTTTCCGAAGTCGAGGCGAGGGCTATACCTGGGGCTCTTTCCTCTGCCGAGATCAAGGTCTCCAAATTGGGCAATGAGGTAGGGGTGCTTGGTGCCGCCCTCGTTGCCCGGGAAGCCCTTTCCCAGGAAGATTCAAGATGAAGAAGGAGTTTATCCGCAATTTCTCTATAATCGCCCATATCGATCACGGTAAGTCCACCTTGGCTGATCGGTTGCTTGAGCTAACTGGGGCGCTTTCCCCTCGCGAGATGGCGGAGCAGGTGCTTGATACGATGGATCTTGAGCGGGAGCGAGGGATAACGATAAAAGCCCATTTCGTCCGTCTCACCTATCAGGCTCAGGATGGAAGGGAGTACATTCTGAACTTGATCGATACTCCGGGTCATGTTGATTTTACCTATGAGGTCTCGCGGAGCCTGGCTGCCTGTGAGGGAGCACTGCTCGTGGTCGATGCCTCCCAGGGGGTGGAGGCGCAGACGCTATCCAACACCTACCTCGCTTTAGAGAACGATCTTGAGCTCATCCCGGTGATAAATAAGATCGACCTCCCGGTGGCGGAACCGGAACGGGTGAAGGAGCAGATAAAGCAGATAATAGGACTTCCCCCTGAGGAAGCGCTTTTGGTAAGCGCCAAGGAAGGAACCGGTGTTCCCCCGGTTCTCGAGGCGATCGTGAAGAGGATACCACCGCCAAGAGGTGATTACGATAAGCCTCTAAAGGCGCTTATTTTCGATTCCTGGTTCGATCCCTATCACGGGGCGATCGTCTTGATCCGGGTGGTTGATGGCCGGGTTGCTCCGGGGATGAAGATCAAACTTATGTCTTCGGGCAAGAGCTATGAGGTGCTTGAGGTAGGGGTTTTCACCCCCAAGCGGATTAAGGTTCCTGAACTCTCAGTGGGGGAGGTGGGTTATCTCATCGCCGGTATCAAACAGCTTGCCGACACAAAGATAGGGGACACCATCACCGAGGAGGAGAATCCCACTTCTCATCCCTTCCCCGGTTTCCGGGAGATAAAGCCGATGGTGTTCGCCGGGCTCTATCCGGTGGATACCGGGAAATACGAGACGCTCCGTGATGCCTTAGCCAAGTTAAGGCTCAATGATTCCTCCTTCTTCTACGAGCCGGAAACCTCGGCAGCACTTGGTTTTGGCTTCCGTTGCGGTTTCCTTGGCTTACTTCATATGGAGATAGTGAAGGAAAGATTGGAGCGGGAGTTTGGCCTCGAGCTCCTCACCACCGCCCCCAATGTGAAGTACCGGATCACCACCAAGAAGGGGGAGGTCTTTGAGGTGGAGAACCCCACCAAGTTCCCCAAGATGGGAGACATCCTGAAGATAGAGGAACCGTTCATCACCGCCACCATCATCACCGATGCCTCTTACATCGGTCCTATCCTTACCTTGTGTGAGGAACGCCGAGGGGAACAACGGGGAATGGAGTATCTCTCCGGCAACAAGGTGGTGATAACCTATGATCTTCCCCTTAATGAAGTGATAGTGGATTTCTACGATAGGTTGAAGTCGGTCTCTCGAGGGTATGCCTCGCTCGATTATCAGCATGCAGGGTATCGGGAATCCGATCTGGTGAAGGTGGATGTTCTGGTCAATGGGGAGCCAGTTGATGCCCTTTCCTTCATCGCCCATCGGGATCGGGCGTACTACCGGGGCAAGGCGATGATCTCCAAGATGAGAAAGATCATCCCCCGCCAGCTCTTCGAAGTGGTTCTTCAGGCAGCGATTGGGGGTAAGGTGATCGCCCGTGAGGTGATAAAACCGTTGAGGAAGAATGTGCTCGCCAAGTGTTATGGTGGTGATGTAACAAGGAAGATGAAGTTGCTTGAGAAACAGAAGGAAGGAAAGAGGCGGATGAAGCGATTGGGGAAGGTGGATATCCCGCCTGAAGCTTTCTTCGCTGTCCTTTCTTCGGAGAAGGAGAGGTGATTTTGGTTCCCTAATCTGGTATAATTTAAGGAGAGGGCGCGATGGAGGAGGAATATAAGAAGTCGGTGGTAAGAGATTACTTCGAATCGATCGTTATCGCAGTTATCCTTGCTTTATTCGTTATTACCTTTGTATTTCAGTCTTTTAAGATACCGACCGGTTCGATGGAAGATACCCTTCTTATCGGCGACCATATAATCGCTAACAAGATGATATTTGCTCCTACCAGGTTCTCCTTTGAGCGGAAGATCCTTCCTGTTCGGGACATCAAGCGGGGGGATGTGATCGTCTTTCGTTATCCGGTAGATCCCAACTGGAACTTCGTGAAGAGGGTGATCGGGCTTCCCGGGGATAAAATTGAGATCAAGGACCGGGTGGTATATGTGAACGATAAACCCCTCTCTGAGCCTTATGTGGTTCACAAATTCCCCTACCTAACCACGATGGGAGATAACTACGGTCCGGTGGTGGTGCCTAAAGGTTGCTATTTCGTCCTCGGAGATAACCGGGATAACTCCCGGGATAGCCGTTATTGGGGGTTCGTCCCTCGAAGCCTCATTCGAGGGCGTGCGTTTATCATCTATTGGTCTTACGAGGCAGAGCGGGGCACCTACCTTGAAACCGGGTTTAAGAACCGGGTACGGAACTTCTTCTCCATTCTCTTCCACTTCTTCACCAAGACGAGGTGGAGAAGAAGCTTCACCTTGGTTCGGTAAAATGGAATGGATTTTAAGGGAGGGATAGGATGATAAAACTGAGGAAGGAACTCGGAGCAGGGAGTTTGGGTACGATTATTACCCTGCTTGTGGTTGTTTTTCTCATCTATATGTTGGTGAAATTTTTTCCCTCTACCCGGAGTTCGTTTGAGTTCAAGAATGCGATGAAGAGGGAAGCCCAATTTGCAAGGAGTAGGCCAGGTTATGATCAAGAGCTGAAAGCGAGACTTCTAAAAAAGGCGGAGGAACTTGGCTTACCCATTAACGCCAGCAATCTAAAGGTAGAAATCTCCCACGGCTATGTCTATATCACTGCCACCTATGATATAGAGATCAAGACTTTCTTCCACACCTTCAAGAGACACTTCGAACACAAGGTAGAAGGTCCAGTCTTCCGCTGAGGATTTCTCTTTTTAACCTATGCGTTCTTTTACTTTAGCCAGTATTCTATCTTTAAGCTCGTTTCCCTCCTTTTCCAAGGCGTCTGCCTCGGTGGATGCTTTTTCTACATAATCCTCATCCTTGATGGAGGGAAGGTTTATCCTCACATTGAGCAAGGCACCGATAAGAGCGGAATATGCGGTAAGCGATGCTACCCCGAGATCGGAGATGGCGTTAGGGTTACCCCCTTCCGCGAGCTTCCCTAAGATGCGTAGAAGTTCGATAGCCGAGGAAGCGGTTTTCCGGGGGACCTCAGCCGCCTCGAGGAACGCCTTCGCTATCGCTTCCTTTCTCTTCGCCTTCTCCTCGTCGGTCCCTTTGGGGAGTTTGAACGCCTGCATCACCTTATCGAAGGCAGAAGCATCTTCATCGGCGAGCTTTATCAGCTTCTCTTTTAACTCTATTACCTTCCCCTTTGCTTCGGAGAAGAGGGGGTGGTCTTCAGCATACTTCTCCTTTTCCAGGGTAAGATTGATGAACATTTCGGCGAGCGAGCAGGCGAGGGAGCCACTTATCGCTGCCAAGCTTCCCCCGCCGGGAACCGGCTCGGATGAAGATAGCTTTTCCTGGAATTGATCGATGGTGAGCTCTTTGAACATAACCTCCTCCTTATAAATATATTAGTCAGGTTTAGAGATAGCAGATATCGCCTCCTCGATCGATGACCAATTTCCCTTCCTTTATCACCTTATTAATGTGATTATCCCCAAAGTGATAAACCAGGTGGGAGTGATTTTTGAAGTTGAAGATGAGGATGTCAGCTTTCTTCCCTGGCTCAAGGCTTCCCAGCTCGTTTTCCCTGCCGATGGCATAGGCGGCGTTGATGGTGGCTGCATTTATTGCTTCTGCCACCGAGAGTCCATAGAGGAGACAGGCTAAGTAGATCACCATCTGCATCGATTCCACCGGTGAAGTGCCCGGGTTGAAATCGGTCCCCAGTGCTATGGGGACCCCCGCTTCTACCATTTCCCGCACCGGGGGCAGTTTCTCCTCCCTTAAGAAGAAGTTGCTGGTGGGAAGAAGCACTCCCGCCACCTTGTTTTCGGCGAGCGCCCTGATGCCTGATTCCGAGATATATTCCAGGTGTTCCGCGGATATCGCTTCGTTCTTGACGGCAAACTCTGCCCCCACTCCGGGGGAAAGCTGATCCGCATGGACCTTGAGACGAAGACCATACCCCTTCGCCGCCTTAAGGACCATTTCTCCCTCGACCAAGGTGAATGCCCCTTGTTCCACGAATACATCACAGAAGGAGGCGAGCTTCTCCCCCGCCACCTTGGGAAGCATTTTCTTTATTATGAGCTCGATGTATTCTTCCCGGTTATTCTTGTATTCCGCAGGGATGGTGTGGGCGCCGAGAAAGGTGGGGATTACCTCCACTGGATGTTTTTCATTGAGCCTTTTTATCACCCGAAGGATTTTGAGCTCGCTGTCAACCGAAAGGCCATAACCGCTTTTCGCCTCACAGGTGGTAGTGCCCTTCTCCAACATCTTATTCAGCCGTGCCATACCCAGCCTGAAGAGTTCCTCTTCCGAAGCCTCTCTGGTGGCGCGCACGGTGCTCATTATCCCCCCGCCCCGGGCAGCTATCTCCCGATAGCTCATCCCGGAGAGCCGGAGAAGAAACTCCTCCTCTCTGGTTCCGGCAAACACGAGGTGGGTATGGGGATCGACGAAACCGGGCATAACCACTCGCGAGGAGGCATCGATTACCGTGGCATCAGGAATAGGTTTTACCTCCCGATGAAACGCCTCTTCATCACCAATGAAGACGACCTTCCCCTTATATGCTGCTAAAAAACCGTTTCTCAATATCCCGAGTTCAGCTAAAGCAGAGCCCGTCTTTGGGGCATTGCCCCCACAGGTGATAAGTTCCGAGGCGTTTTTCACTATCAGGTCAGCGGTAGTCATTTTTTACCTCGTAGGAGAGAGGCTATTTTTCTCTCGATCTCTTTTTTAGAACTCCCGGCGATAAGTAGAGCTTTTTCCCTTCCTTTTTCTCCAATGAGGAAGGAGATCCTTGATTTAGGGATGTCAAGTTTTTTTGCCAGAAATGAGATCAGTTCTCTGTTGGCTTTTCCCTCCACAGGAGGGGCTGAGATCTGAATAACGAGCCTCCTCCCCTCTTCCCCCACTATGCCAGTCCTCCCTGCTCCTGGTTTCACCCTTAGTGAGAGGGAGACCCCATCGTCCCTTTCTCTAATGAAATCCATTTTAACGCCTCCTCGGACCGAAGATGGCGGTTCCCACCCGGATAAAGGTTGCTCCTTCCTCTATCGCTACCTCGAAATCGTGGCTCATCCCCATAGAGAGTTCGCTTAAATGGATACCGGGGATCCCCTTTCTGTTCACCTCGTCCCTAAGTTCCCGCAACCTCTTGAAATAAGGGCGAACATCCTCCGGATCAGGAAGAAACGGTGGAATGGTCATAAGTCCGATTACCTTTAAGTGACTTAACTTGTTTATCTCGGTGAGGAGGGTAGGAAGTTCCTCCTCAGTGATCCCCGATTTCGTCTCCTCGCCCCCTAAGTTCAGTTGGATGAAAGCCTCCATTTTCTTTCCCAATGCCTCAAGATAGGAATCCAATTTCCGCGCGATCTTCACGCTATCTATCGAATGAATAGCGTCAAAGAGAGAAGCGGCCTTCTTTGCTTTGTTCGATTGAAGATGCCCTATAAGGTGCCAGGAGACGGAATGGCCGATCGCCTCTATCTTCGCCTCCGCCTCTTGGACTCGATTCTCTCCAAGGATGCTCACCCCCGCTTCAATCGCTTCCATGATCCGAGAGGGAGGAAC
>Ga0190360_1001859_pt1 | contig 10635 bp, 10 predicted proteins | sample 48721834_MG_FD_161271 | JGI IMG/M metagenome (GOLD analysis project Ga0190360, IMG submission 161271) | Hydrothermal vent microbial mat bacterial communities from Southern Trench, Guaymas Basin, Mexico - 4872-18-3-4_MG | ecosystem: Environmental > Aquatic > Marine > Hydrothermal vents >... | reverse complement strand
ACTCAGAATCAAGCCCTTTGTGCCTTGCTTTTTCTTTATAAAAAAGTGCTGAAAAAAGATTTTGGTTGGTTGGATGATGTTGAAAGGGCCAAGAGACCCTCCAGATTGCCGGTTGTGTTTACCCGTGAGGAGATCAGAGCCATTTTAGCCCGTTTGGATGGTTCTAAATGGATTATGGCCAATTTACTTTATGGCTCAGGGCTCAGATTAATGGAGTGTCTCAGACTGCGGGTAAAGGACATAGAGTTTGATTATAGCCAAATAATTGTAAGAGATGCTAAGGGCAGTAAGGATAGAGTGACTATTTTACCAGAGAAACTTAAAGAACCTCTTAAAAGACATCTTGAGAAGGTAAAAGTGCTTCATGAACAGGATTTAAAAGAAGGTTTTGGGCGGGTATATCTTCCCTTTGCTTTGGCCAGAAAGTATCCCAATGCTGAAAAGGAATGGGGCTGGCAATATGTTTTCCCTTCTAAGAAGCGGTCTATAGACCCGCACTCTGGTATAGAACGAAGACATCATGTGGATGCCAGTGTTTTACAAAGGGCCATAAAGTATGCCATCCGTGAGGCAAAAATTGCCAAACCAGGTAACTGCCACACTTTCCGTCATAGTTTTGCTGCCCATCTTCTGGAAAATGGCTATGATATCAGAACTGTTCAGGAACTTCTGGGTCACAAAGATGTGAAAACTACCATGATTTATACTCATGTTATCAAAAAAGGGGGGCGAGGAGTCCAAAGCCCTCTGGATGTACTTTTGTAAAAACCACCTCTGATAAGCTTCTCATCTATTTTTGTCATTCCTGCCCCATTAGATAGTAAAGATGGTAAAAATTATGACTTTCTTGGAGTAGAAAGGTGTTGGGGTCTAAATTAAAATTTGTCAAAGCCTTTATCTTCGGCTCTTTAAACATCAAAAGAAGCTCCTGCAAAAGTCCTAAAACCTGTCTGCGAGCGGAGAGGTTAGAATAAAAAATGGGCCTGCCTGCCGTCAGGCAGGTTGGAATTTTATCCAAAATCAATCGCGGATTTTGGGTGGAGGTCTATTGAAAAAAATGTGCATTTTGGTAACAATTTTTGACTCAAGAAAACTTAATTATTATTGAGGTTAAATAGAGTCTATGATATAACCTTTGCTAGAGGGAGGCTTCTATGTTTATCCTGGCTAATTTTTTAAAGGCTATAGCGGCAGTTTTAGATGTAGCGTTAACTATTTATATGTGGGTGATTGTCATTAGGGCCCTTATTTCATGGGTTAATCCTGATCCTTATAATCCCATTGTTCGTTTTCTTTATGCCATCACTGAACCTGTGCTTTATCGCATTCGTCGTTATTTACCTGTGGTGTTTGGTGGTTTTGACCTTTCTCCCATAGTGGTAATATTAGGCATTATTTTTCTGCAGAAATTTTTAGTAAGCACCTTATATCAACTTGCCTATAGGTTAGCTTAATGCCCTTACGGGATACAAAGAAGGGAGTGGTCATTAAAGTGAGGGTTCAACCCAAGGCGAAAAGGGATGAGATTCTAGGTGTTGAGGGTGGTAGTGTAAGATTGAGAGTGAAGGCGCCACCCGAAAAGGGGAAGGCCAACCAGGCCTGTATAAATTTATTGGCAAAAATCTTAAGTATAACTAAAAAAGAAATAAAGTTGATTTCTGGAGCAAGGGCAAGAGAAAAAATATTTTTTATCCAAAATATGGAGCTAGATGATTTAAAAGAAAAATTGGGGATACCATAGGAGGATATGAAATTTTGGTTACTGCCATTATTGTGGCTGCCGGTGAAGGAAAACGCATGGGAGAAGATATTCCCAAACAATTTCTTTCTTTGAAAGAAAAACCTATTTTGTGGCATACACTTTATGCCTTTCAATATAGCGCGGCTATTGATGAAATTCTATTAGTGATAAATCCTGACTGGGAACAAGAGAGCAATAATATTGCTAAAGAATTTTCAAAGGTGAAATGTGTTATATTTGGCGGTAAAACTCGCCAGGCATCTGTATGGGCAGGATTGAAGACCATAAAGCAAACAGACATTGTTCTTGTCCACGATGGTGTGCGTCCTTTTGTTTCAAAAAATTTGATAAAAAGGGTGATAGAAGGGGTTTATAAGTGGGAAGCGGTAGTGCCTGTTTTGCCGATTAAGGAAACTATTAAATGGGTAGAAGGAAGTGTAATAAAAAAGACCATACCTCGTGATTACTTATATTCTGCTCAAACTCCTCAAGGGTTTAAATATCTCCTTTTAAAAGAGGCTTATGTCCAGGCTCAGACAAGAAAATGGATATTTACCGATGATGCTTCTCTGTTGGAGAAAATAGGAGTGAGAGTGCATGTTATTTCAGGTGAGCCATATAATATCAAAATTACTACTCCAGAAGATTTAAAATGGGCACAAGTAATTCTCACCTGCGGATAGGATTTGGTTTTGATGTCCATCGTTTAGTAGAAGGAAGACCTTTAATTTTAGGTGGGGTAAAAATTCCTTTTGCCAAGGGATTATTGGGGCATTCAGATGGAGATGTATTGGTCCATGCAGTTATTGATGCCCTTCTTGGAGCCATGGGGGCAGGGGATATTGGTCAACACTTTCCAGACACTGATCCCAGCTTAAAAGGCATTTCTAGTTTAAAAATGCTGGCCAAAGTGCAAAATATGTTACAAGCCCAAAAATTTATAATAATAAATCTTGACGCCACTATAGTTGCAGAGGCCCCTAAACTCAATCCCTATTTCCCGAAGATGAGAAAAGAGATTGCCGCTGTACTCGGTATGCCTTTAGAGTGTATCAATTTAAAGGCAAAAACTGCCGAAGGGCTTGGCTATTTAGGACAAGGCCAAGGTATAGCTGCTTATGCAGTAGTACTGCTTAGAAAACGGATGAGCTATGAGTCAGGAGGTATATAAAAATTTTCTTTAAGAATGAATTTTTGATAATGGCTTGGGTTAATCATAATTTGGTTACGCAATTTCATAAATGTCCTGTGAGCAATAGGTGAGAGAAAAGTCTGATTTGGTTTATGCCCTTTATCAGCAGATAAAAATTCTTGGTAATTTCGGCAACCTCCTTTCCCCAGACTAAGAAAATAACCTTTCATATCGAAAATAAGGGCTGGAAGTATAAAAAACTCTTTGGCATAATTGCATATCATTACCAAGAAAAAAGGAAATTTTTTCCTTAGAAAAACATCTAAAAGCACATCTAAAGCGGTAGTCATAATGTAAAAAGGACATTTAAGAGTCATGGCCAGTTCTGCCATTTGTTTAAGCTCACAATTTTTGCAAGAGCAATGTGTAGTTAGGGATTCTGCAAATAAACACTGATGACTAAACCGTCTAGTTGGGCAATCAGGGGGTTTTTGGCAATATGCACCTATAAAAAGTGGACGAGAAAGAAAGATTTTTTCTAAAGAAACTTTGGGTAGTGCCTTTTTAGATAAATAGTGCCTATATTTTAAGGACCCTTGTATTGATTTCACGGGATTAGCCAAAAATAATCTTCCTGTAATTTCTATTCCCAATCGACGTCTCATAGAGCGAATAGCAAATTCCCAAAACTGCTTTGCTTTTGACATAATGCTGTTTTTAACCTATAATTTAATGAAATAAAAGAGAAACAAAATTTTTGAAAGGTCTTAGTGCTTGTTTTATTAGATTTCGTAAAGAAATAAATGGTTCAATCTTTTTCCAATAACTTCCCAATTGTATTTTTTAACCACTATTTCTCTTCCTTTTTCGCCAAAAGTTTGGACTAAGTTAGGATGAGATAAAAATAACTGAATTTTTTTTCTTAGCTCCTCCACATCTTTAGGTTTGACTAAAAAACCATTTACACCTTCTTCTACAATAGTCCTCACTCCAGGTAAATTTGAGGCAATGACCGGTTTTCCGCAGGCCATGGCTTCAAGAAGAACTAAACCAAAGGCTTCACCTTTATTAATAGAAGACATAACTAAAAAATCAGAGAGATTATAGAAAAAGGGCAGTTCTTCTGTTTTCACTTTGCCTACAAAAACTACCTTCTTTTCTATTTTATAATCGCGGCACATTTTTTTATACAGGGGTTTTAGATTTCCCTCTCCCACTATTATCAATTTGAAATTTAATGTCTTTATACCTTGGATAGCCAGCAATAGATAGTTAAGTCCTTTGAAATAATGGGCCTTATCAAGAGTGCTCACAAAAAGGATAATTTTCCCCCCATTTATATTAAACCTTTGTTTTAATTGCTTATTTATTGGTAGAGGTTTAAAATAGTTAACATCTACTCCTAAAGGAATTTCAACAAATTTCCTCTTTTTTCTTTCCATTAAATCCTTAATAACTGAATGACGGGCATAATCAAGGGTAGTTACAATTATTTTGTCCGCTATTCCTATAATTCTAGGAGTAAAAATCTTATTGTATAAATTAAAAATAGAGCCTCTAAATCCAGAGCTTGATAGGTCCATATGATAAGTGACTACTACTTTTGATCTAGGAAATAATTTTTTAAATATCCAGATAATTTCCCCACCACCAATAAAGGGATGATGGAGATGAATTATGTGGAAAGGACGGAGTTTCCATAAAAGCTGTGGTAAAAAAGCGGCATTGTCATATTTTATAAGTGGGAAGAGTGCTTTAACCTCAAGGTTTTGATATTTCCTTTTTTTTATATTAGGTATGAATATTGCTACCTTATGGCCAAAGCAACTTAGGATTTTCGCGTTATAATAAGCTACATTTCCCATGCCTCCTAGGTAGGGAGGGAATGTAGAGACTACCTCAGCAATACGCATTTTACCACCAAATAATGTTTTTTATTATAAGCCAATAGAAACGAAACAGTGAATTAACCATATACTTTACTAGAAATTTGAAAAAGCCACCTTTTATTTGGTAAAATTCTAAACTGCTAGTAAATGTTTTTATTACATCTTTCTCTTTTAATTTACGTTTAAGCTGTTTCTCCTTTCTAGATTCCATTATAGTTTTAAGATGCTGAATATTAAAAAAATACATATAAGCCTTTAACTTTTCAATTAGGGCGTGATTTATTAAAGAGTAAAATAGGACCCCTATTTCCATAAAGAGAAAGACAGGCATGATTAAAAATAGAGTAGGTAATTTGTAATTTTCAAGCATCATCATAATACGGTTTCGCTCCAGATAATAAAATTGCTGCATGCTTCTTGAAAATTCATACTTATGATACACAATAGACCTTGAGGCCAGAAAAATTTTATATCCTGCCATCCTCATACGCCAAGATAAATCTGTATCTTCATGGTACATAAAGAATGTTTCATCAAACATACCTACCTCTTTTAATACTTTAGCAGGAGTCAAAACAGCTGCTCCACTGAAACAGGTGATTTCTTTTAACTTTGGGAGAGACTTAGGCAGTTTTTGTCCATATCCCTGACAAAATGCAAGACCTAGAAAATGGAGTTCGTTTCCTAAGGAATTAACTTTTTCCATTTCAGGATAAAGCATAATTAATGATTGGATAGCACCTGCCTCAAGGTGCTTCTCTGCTGCCTTAACCAATTCTTCTAACCATCTTTCATGAACAATGGTATCTATATTAAGAGTTACTAAATATTCAAAATCCTCTTTCATGGCTTTATTGAATGCTTGGTTATTGGCTTTAGCAAAACCTTCATTTTTTTTGTTTAAAATTAATTCTGCTTCAGGGGCTATTTTTTTCAGATACTTCACTGATTCAGGGGTAGACTCATTATCCACTATAAAAATTTTAAATGCTTCTGCAGGAAAGGTTTGGTCGTGAAGACTTTTGATGCAATCAGGCAAAAATCTTTTTGCATAATTTTTATAATTAATAAGGACTATAGCCACTTTTTTCTGTTTCATAGCTTCTTCTCTTTTCTATCTTTTTAATATAACTAATTTCCTGACAAAAGATAAAGCCAACTCCTAAGATTATAATCTTATCCAAGTTATTAGAAAGGGTTTTTAATTTAAATATAGAAGATAAGTCATAAGGCCATATATTAGAAACATGCTTTTATCTTCTGCTCTCTTCAGGAGTTAATTTAATCTGAAATCCTGGGCTTAGAGCCTTTGGCTCAGGTGTTTCAACAGTTTCCCGAACGGTTACTTTTAAAACTTGAATCCTCTGGTTAAAGGTATCTGCTACCAAAAGCCTTTGTTGTTGGTCAACATAGACATATTCGGGATATTGAAACCAACCAGGTCCCCATCCCTTTCCTCCAAATTCAAACAGATATTGCCCATTTTCATATTTGTAAACACTGATAGTATGGCGCATATGATCTACTATATAAATCCAGTGTTTTGCTTCATCTACTCCTAACCCGCGGGGACGGCTTAACTTGCCTGTGCTTCCGCCCTTTTGGCCGAATTTAAAAAGAAATGTTTCGTTTTTATCATAAACGAAACAACGTCCATATCCTTCACTTAAAAGATAAATTCTGTTATTTTTATCTATATACACCATACAAATATCTGCCTTGTCCTTTATCCCTAATAGTTCATCTTCAGGAGAAATGATATGAGAAAAGGCCCCGTTTTTGTCTAGAACAACCACTCCTTTAAAACCATCCCCACTTACATAAATCTTTTTATCTTCACTTACGGCTACTGTTCTTGGGCTAAATTTATCTGCCTCCTTAAAACCTTTTAAAAATATATCCCTTACCCATCTTAAACATGGATCAAAAATAGAAATTCTGCCTCTATCTTCACCCCTGGTCCTCACTTGGCAGAGATAGATATACCCATTTTCATCTATCCATAGACCAGTAGGAGCTTCTACTCCATTATCTTTATCTAAGACATATAAAGGATAACCATCTTGGGTATAAATAATGATACGGCCATGTCCTGAGTCTACTACATATATCTCTCTGTTAACTTCATCTACGCTTACATAAGACGGGAAAGAAATGTAATCGGTTCTTTCCATTCCCTCCCGTAGATCAAATAGATGCAAAATATGTGGAATTAACTTAACTTTTACTTTTGGAGGAGATTCCTGAGCATAAGAAATATTTAAAAAAAGGTAAAGTATAAAAAAACATAGGATGCAGTGTTTCGCTAATACCCACAGAAAATCTTTTTTGTTTTTAAAATCTTGATAGTCTGCATTCATCTGCGGCCAAATTTTTCATTTTATCCTAAATACTTCCACTCTATTATTTCCTGTGTCTACTACATAGAGAATGTTTTTAGAGCCTATAGAAATATAACGCGGTGAATAAAGTTTACCTTCTTTCCATCCTTCTTTTCCTATTTCTCCCATAGGTTTTCCTTCTTTATCAAAAATAAAAATCTTTCCTTCATGTTCATCTAGGATATATAAATGCTCTCGCCTATCTACCGCCAAACTTATGGGAAAGGATACATTTTTAAGGGGAATAGAACGAATAAAATTACCTTTTTGGTTATAGATGAAGACTTTTCTAAAAATGGGGTCTAAGGCGTAGACTAAGTTATTATTTGTCTTTATATCACTGAATCCGCTAGCCTCTTTTTCCTCAATTATTTTTTGAAGCTTATATGTTTCAGGAGAAAAAATAAGAATACGCTTATATGCTTTATCTAATAAACAAAGGCAACCATTGGAAGCCAAGGCCAGAGAGTGAGGAATCACAGGAGGAGAAATGTGACTTAGGTCAAGCGAATTTATTTTTTTCTCCTTCACGTTTATAATAAGGACTGAATTATCGCCCTTATTGGTAACAATAAGGCGTCCTTTTTTGTCCCTTACCATAGCCAAAGGGGTCTTGAGCCTTCCTTCAGCATTGAAAGCAGATAGAAACTTATATTGTTTATCAAAGGAAAGAAGACGGTCATTTAAGGTATCCACGAGATAGAGCCTTTTGCGTTGAGGGTCAAAATACACTGCTTGGGGTTGGTTAAAGGCCCCGATTTCTTTTTCACCGTAAATTACCGCTTCTACCTTACCTTTAAGGTAAGCGTGGGCAGGATAGGAATAAAAAGTGAAAAATACAAACTGCAACATTAGGTAACAGGTGAGAGGTGAGAGGTGGAGAGGAAAAAATCCATAACTCCTTAATCCTGACCCATTATTCCCTTTCATTGCTTTCTTCATTAAAGCCTCCAATTAAATCTTTACCCCTCTTCCTACATCAAACTCTCAAAAATCCTTTCCCATTTCCTAATCTGTCTTTAGGTGCTTATTTTGTGACATTGGATGCAAAGTTCCTCTCTATGATCAAAGATAATATTATAAATATCCTTTGCTCCCATGGGATGGTGGCAGGTGACACAGTCCATTTTGGTCTTGCATCTTGGGTCAATAGCTTTTTCCCCAATAGGATGTGTAAATCTAGCATGTCTTTTGTGACAAGAGGTGCAAGTATCTATACCACCCTTTTTCAACAAAAATAATTTATTACTCCCATGACCTTGATGACAGTTTAAGCAATTGCCTTTTTTTGCTTCTGGATGTTTGTATTTAAATTCTTGTGATGTGCTAAGAAGCCTGTTTTTTGTATCTCTATGGCAGGAAAAGCAAATCTGATTAGGTAGCCCTTTTAAAGAAGGCTTTATATCAGAGAGATGAGGGCTATGGCAATCAAGGCATACATTTGAGCCAGGGGTAAGTTGGATATGTGAATAAATAAAATGGTCTGCATTTTCTACCTGGGGATGACAGGTAAGACAGAGTGAACGATTATCTGATTTTACCTTACCCACTTTTTTACCTTGTATAAGATGGCAATCTTGACACCTTCCTTTAGCATAAGGAGAATGGGCATATGTCCGCAATAAATGAGCCTTTTTTGAAGAATGGGCATTATGGCAAGATAGGCAGAAATCTCCTTTTAAGGTAGAATTCTTATGATAGACTGTTATCTTTGTCTTTTGATGACAGTTAAAACAAAGCTTTTGAAGAGGTTTTTTCAGCAGACCTGAATAATTACTACCATGGGCCTTATGACAAGATAAACACCTTTTAACTGGGCTATGAAGTTTTTTACCTAAGATGATTTTTTCTTTTTGATGGCAATCAAAACAGATTTCCCTTTCTTGTTTTCTTAGCAAGGCAGTGTAACGCGACGCATGGGGAGCATGACATTTATCACAATTTCCTTCCATCACTGGGATATGAGGATATTTAACCTTAAAAGCCTTTTTATGGCAAGAAAGGCATAACTCTTTTGTAGGTTTAACTAGAAGATGGGGTTGGTCTGAAGTATGTGTACTGTGACAAATGGTGCAATTTCTTTTCTTTAATGGTTTATGGATATTGCCCAGACTTAATTGGTTCCTCACTTGAGGATGGCACTTAAGGCAATTTACCTTTGCTTGTGCAGAGCTAGAAATGAAGCAAAATATACAAATAGATAATAGACAATAGAAGATAGAGGATAGAAGATGCCTGCCCATTGTCCATAATCTAATTTTCATTTTACCTCTCAACATCTAATTTTTGCCTGTTTTAACTTTCATGACAATCCTTACACCGACCTTCTTTAAATGGTTTATGCAAAAATCGCTGAAATAATGCTTTTGAAGTAGCACTGTGAGGAGTATGACAGTTTGTGCAATTCATATTGGTTAATGAACGGTTTAAGTGTTTTTCTTTAAGAGCCTTATTAGTAAGGGAATGACAGTCTTTACAAAGTGCAGCACCTGAAGTCAAAAGCAGGTTATTAAGCTTACCATAATGAGGATCATGACATTTATCACAATTTCCTTCTTCTATAGGTTTATGGATAAATACTTGCGTTTTAGCAGTCTTGATTGTATCTAGATGACAGGAAAGGCAAAGGCCCTTTAGAGGTCTATAAAGTTGTCCTTTAATTTTACTCCCGTGAGGATTGTGACAGGCTGTGCAGTTCCCCTTGACTAAAGGCTTATGAATATATTTCTCAGCTCTTACCTTTTTTTCTATAAATGGATGGCAGGAATAGCATCCTTCAGCTCCTGGATGGATAATTTGATAAGAATTATCAGAAGCATGGTGATCATGGCATTTTTCACAATTGCCTTTCTCAAAAGGTGGGTGAAGAATGGTTAACCCCCTTTTCATTTTTTTATGGCAGTAAAAGCAAAGTTTTTTTCTGCTAACAGGAAAAAGGAATTTATAAGAGCTAGAATGAGGATTATGGCAATTATAACATTTTCCTCTTTGGGCTGGAGTATGGACATTTACCTTTTGAAATTCTTTTCCAGTCTTTTTGTGACATCCATAACAAAGTTTGGGCAAGGCCTGAGTTAAATTCCATTTTTGTGAGGATGCATGAGGATCATGACAAATAAGGCATTTCTCTTGTTCAGCAGGAGAATGTCCATAAACTTTAGTAAATTTTTCTTTTTTATGACAATTATAACAAAGTCCGGCTATAGGCTTAAGAAGGAGGTTTTTTTCTGGAGCAGAGTGAGGATCGTGACACACACTGCATTCCCCTTGAGCAACAGGCTTATGGATAGAGGGAGCAGTAAGTTCTTTCTGCATTTTCTGATGACAACTAAGGCATAAGTCTTTTTCTGCACTTACCATGATTTTTTTAAAATCACTAGCATGGGGTGCATGACAAGTAGTACAAGTTTTATCCTTTAAAGGAGAATGGACATGAGCAGCATTGAATGGTGGTTTGTTTTTATCATGACAGCTATAACATAAATCATTGCC
>Ga0190360_1001856_pt1 | contig 10646 bp, 10 predicted proteins | sample 48721834_MG_FD_161271 | JGI IMG/M metagenome (GOLD analysis project Ga0190360, IMG submission 161271) | Hydrothermal vent microbial mat bacterial communities from Southern Trench, Guaymas Basin, Mexico - 4872-18-3-4_MG | ecosystem: Environmental > Aquatic > Marine > Hydrothermal vents >... | reverse complement strand
CTCAACTGCTTCCGCCTCTTTTACCTCTTCTGCTTCCTCAACCTCCTCTGCTTCCGGGATACCCTCCTGTTCCTTTTGAGGCAACTGATAGAAGCTAGGCGGAGTAACAATTACCTTTGAACCAAGGATAGTAACCTCATTTGCCTTGAATATTTTTTTGGCCACAGCTATCCTCCTACATTACCAGCTCATCCTCACCGCCACGAGCCACAACAATCTCACCGGCCTCCTCCAGCTTTCTGATAATCCCAACTATTTTTTGCTGTGCCTCCTCAACATCCTTTAATCTTACAGGCCCCATAAACTCCATATCCTCTTTAAGAAGGCTCGCAGCTCTCTTGCTCATATTTCTGAATATTTTGTCCTGTACTTCACTGTCCACACCCTTCAGGGCTTTTGCCAGATCCTGCGTGTCAACTTCTCTCAGGACTTTCTGGATGGCTCTATCATCGAGAAGCACTATATCATCAAAGATGAACATCCTCTTTTTGACTTCTTCCGCAAGCTCCGGATCTTCTTCTTCAAGTGCTTCGATTATTGTCTTTTCAGTGCTTCTATCAACGAGGTTCAATATATCCACTATGGTCTCTATGCCACCTGCCGCAGTATAATCTTCACTTGCCAGTGTGGATAGTTTCTTCTCAAGAACCCTCTCAACTTCTCTCAGAACATCAGGAGATGTTCTATCCATGGTTGCAATTCTCTTGGCAACATCTGCCTGTATATCTTCTGGAAGGGAGGATAGAATTACAGACGCCTTATTGGGCTCAAGGTACGCCAGAATAAGGGCTATGGTCTGTGGATGTTCACCCTGGATAAAGTTCAACAGATGCGACGGATCCGTTCTTCTTATGAAATCAAACGGCCTTACCTGTAGAGATGATGTCAGTCTGTTTATTATATCGATTGCCTTCTGGGTTCCAAGGGCTCTTTCCAGCAGATCACGCGCATAATCTATACCACCAGTTGAAATAAAATCCTGAGCCATCATCAGTTCCTGGAATTCCATCAACACCTTGTCACGCTCTGCCGGATCAACGGTTTCAAGCCTCGCTATTTCAAATGTTAGCTGTTCTATCTCATCTTCCCTTAAATGCTTGAATATCTCTGCTGAGATCTCAGGACCGAGTGTAACAAGAAATATTGCAGCTTTCTGCCTTCCCGTAAGCGTTTTTTTCCCTCCGGGACCCGTGGCGTGAGTACTGGGTGTAGGTTTCGGTGGTGTTTTAGCCATTTATCCCCTCCTGTAAATAAGCCAAACTAAGAAATACTAAATCATCTTGATCATTTATACAGTACAAATAAGCCAAACCAGGCATATCAAACTCGCTACTCCTCTGCAAGCCAGGTCCTGATGAGTTTTGCAACTTCCTCAGGATGTTCCCTGGCGATGTTAATTACATTTTCCTGCATCTCAAGCCTTGCTCTTTCTTCAGGAGAGAGCTCGACCTCAACACCCTCTTCCTCGGCAGACTTGAGAGCAGCCTCACGCATTAACTGTTGCTGCCTTGCAAGCTCCTCCTCTTTGATTCTCCTCCTTCTTTCCACTTCTCTGGATATCGCTCTGTATGCAAGTGTAACTATGAATATTGCGAACAGAGCAATAAGTGCTGAGAGGAGTGTCTTACGCATCTGTTCCCTTCTCTTCAGGTATGCATCTTCTTCTGCGAACTCCTTAGTCCTGTCAAACTTAATATTCTGTACCACAACAGTATCCTGACGTAGCGGGTTGTACCCAATCGCTCCTTTCACGATTTCTTCTATTTTTTTCATCTCCTCAGGAGTCCTCGGGATATACTCACGCTTTATGCCACCTTCCTCGGTAAGCACTGGTTTTCCATTTTTGTCGTAAACCTTCTTCCACGTACCGTCAACCCACACAGCAGCTGAAATCCTCTTTATCCTGAAAGGAGCCGATTCTATCTTCGATATCTGCTGGCTTATCTCATAGTTTTTAACCTTTTCCGTTTTCTCATATTTAGAGCCCTCTCCCATGGCCTCTTTATAACCTGGTGGTATATTGGGTTCAACCCCGGGAGGACCTTCAGGTACAAGTCCAACCCCCTCAAACTTCTCGGTGGTTTCTTTTTCGCTTCGAACAACATTTAAAACCACCTCTGTTTCATCGTAAGGTGTTCTGGGGTTATCCTGCCTTTTAACAATTGGTATATATTCAGTCTTTTCTATTTTCTTCTGATCAAAATCAAGTTCCACCTCAACAGAAACATCAATCTTATCCTTTCCCAGAACCGCTTTAAGCTTCTCGGCAATCTCTCTCTGCATTTTTAACCTGAGTTTCTCTTTTATCTCCCATTCCTGCCTTGCCCTGCTCAGATAACTGGCATCCTCAAGTTTCTTGAAATCAGAAAGTATCCTGCCGTGATTATCAGTAACCACTATGTTTTCGGGTTTTAGTTTATCAACACCGAAGGCAATAAGGTTGATGAGACCCTGTATCTTCTGCTTATTCTCTGTTATATCCGAATAAGGGGCTGGAGTAATAATTACCGAGGCCGTGTATGGCTCCTCTTCATCTATGTATAAAGAAGGTTTTGGCATGGTAACCTGGATGCTAACATCCTCAACATCCTCAAGCATCCTTATGTGTCGCGTTATCTCTCCAATGATTGCCCTTCGCAGGTTAACATTTCTTTCAAAATCAGTGGTTGTCCATGCCTGGGTATCAAATAATTCCCACCCCTTTATACCTGTTGGAAGCACACCTGCAAGCCCAAGCTTCATTCTGAGGTATGCAGCAGTATCCTCATCTTTCACAATAATAAACTTACCTTCTCTTGTTTTAAATTGAATGTTCCACTGTGTAAGTTTATTGGTTATTCTGAGAAAATCATTTTTTTCAAGAGGTGTGGTAAAAAGATAGGCTTCTGCCGGCTTAGAAGAAAAGGACAGCATAAAGATGAAGCCAACAATCAGCAGAGCTGCGACAGCTACGATTATAAGCTTTTGAGTTTGATTCAGCTTACCAAGAACATTTTTAACAGAATCAATTATCTTCTTTAAGAACTCATTCATCTCTTCCCCTCCCAATTCAAAAACCGGAGCCCGGCACCAGGCCTGGCTTCTAAATCTATCTTATGTTGATCAATTCTCTATAAGCCTGAGTTATCCTATCAACAATTGATTTTGTAAACTGAAGAGCAATCCTTGCTTTCTCCGCAGCAATCGTAACATCATGTATATCAACCGAGTTCGGTCTGACAGCAAACTGTCTTGTGAGTGCTTCTGAAGTTTTTTGAAGGTTATTAACACTGTAAAATGCCTTTTTCAGAGCCCGTGCGAAACCCGTTACAAAATCTTCTTCGGGAGCCTGAACAGGCTTTCCAAAATGTTTCTCATTCGTTGCTATAAGCTCAACAATATCACCTCTTGCTTCAACTGGATTCATCATCTCTTAGCCCCCTGAATAGTTTTATCTCGATCCTATTTCAAGTCCCCTCATAAACATCTGGCTTGAGTTTTGAACTATGGTAACATTTGCTTCATATGCCCTCGTTGCTGAAATAAGATCAACCATTTCTGTAACTATATTCACATTTGGATATTGAACGTAGCCCTTAAGTGGACCCGATTTTATTGCATCGGGATGATTCGGATCATAAACCAGCCTGAGTGGAGATCTATCCTCTTCTATTTTGATTACCCTTACACCTTCTCCCACTCCTCTCCAGAGAGCCTGTGGAAGAAACCGGGTGAGATACTCCGGAGCATCATTTCTCGGTCTGAGAATCACCCTCTTCCTTCTAAAAGGTTCACCATCGGTAGTTCTGGTTGTGTTTGCATTTGCAATGTTATTTGCAATCACATCCATCCTCAACCGCTGGGCTGTAAGACCAGTAGAAGCAATATTCATTGCAGTAAAAGCACCCATCAGCAAACCTCCACCAATCCGCATTCAATCATTTTTTAAAAACCTTACCTAAGAACTATATTTAGCATCTTAAAATTATCACTAACCCTCTGAGCCATCGCAATATACCTGAGGGCATTCTCCCTTGCGTCTACCATCTCTTTCTCGATATCAACGTTATTTCCGTCGTTCCTATAAGTAGTTGTATAATCGAGGTATACTATTGGTTTTACCTCTCGGTAATCTTTTGGTCTGTAAAATGGTATGTGCTTTTTGTTCGTGATTGCTGCAGGAAAGGGATCCGGCTTGACGCCCTCAAGAACCCTGGCCAGCTCACTCTCAAAAGCCACCTCACTTCGTTTAAAATGAGGTGTATCAGCATTGGCGATATTGTCAGCTATGACCTCCTGCCTTACAAGGGCAGCTGACATGGACCTCTGAAGTATATCCTGCGTTATCATAAAGCTGGAATCGAGGAACATACCGCCATTCTCCTTCCAAACTGCGTTTCTACTTTTGATTTTCGGAAGTTCTAAAGATCCCTTAATAGAGTGTTGGAAGAGTCTCAATAATTTCGAAATTTTAATCTCCTAATAAAATCTCCATTTTTTTGATAAACTACAGTATGTACTTTGAAAGATCCTTGTTCTCCAGCACATCTTTGAGCTTCGAACGTACATATTCTACTGTAATTGGTATCGTCTGTCCTTTAAGCTCAGGAGCAGTAAACGATATATCCTCAAGCAGAAGCTCCATTACAGTATGGAGCCTTCTGGCACCAATATTTTCAGTCTGTGAATTAACATAGCTTGCAATTTCGGCAATCTCCCTGATCGCTTCCGGTGTAAAATCAAGTTTTACACCCTCGGTTTCAAGAAGTGCCGAGTACTGCTTTACAAGAGCATTCTTAGGCTGTACAAGAATTCTCTCAAGGTCATCCGTTGTAAGGCTCTGAAGTTCAACCCTAATTGGGAACCTTCCCTGAAGCTCCGGAATCAGATCAGAAGGCTTACTCATATGAAAAGCACCTGCTGCGATAAAAAGTATATGATGTGTTTTTACCGCGCCATACTTCGTCATAACCGTTGAACCCTCAACAATTGGTAAAATGTCCCTCTGGACTCCCTCCCTGCTGACATCCGGTCCATGTGTACTTCCTTTATGGGCAATTTTATCGATCTCGTCCAGAAAAACTATACCCATCTGTTCGACTCTCTCGATCGCTATCTTTACCACCTTGTCCATATCTATAAGCTTATCACGTTCCTCTTCTTCAAGAATCTTTCGAGCCTCTTTTACCGTAACCTTTCTTCTCTTCTTTTTTTCCGGAAAGATACTGCTGAACATATTGCTGAGGTTCTGATCCATCTCTTCCAGTCCTGTACCTGCGAACATCCCGAGTACCTGGGCACGTGGTTGCTTCACTTCAATCTCAACAAGCTTTTCATCAAGTTGCCCACTTCTGAGCATCTGTCTGAAACGCTCTCTGGTCGATGATCTTGATTCTTCCTGAACTTTGCTGGATGGATCTGCTTCTCCAGGCCTTCTTCTTGGAAATGAAACCGGGGGCAAAAGTATATCAAGTAGAGCCTCTTCTGCTCTCTGCTTTGCAATCTCTTCAACCTCTTCACTCATCTCTTTTTTCACTTCACTCACGGCAACATTGGTCAGGTCTCTTATCATGCTTTCGACATCCCGTCCCACATAACCAACTTCCGTGTACTTGGTTGCCTCAACCTTTATGAAAGGAGCACCTGCTATACGGGATAATCTTCTTGCAATCTCCGTTTTTCCTACTCCCGTTGGGCCTATCATTATGATATTTTTGGGAGCAACCTCATCTCTCAACTCCTCGGGAAGATTCTTTCGCCTGTACCTATTCCTCAGTGCAATTGCTACCGCCCTCTTGGCTTTCTCCTGACCGATAATATACTTGTCAAGCTCAGCAACTATCTGTGCCGGGGTTAGTTCACTTTCGCTGATCTTCATTTCAACTCCTCGACTGTAATATTTTCATTTGTATATACACATATAGTTGAAGCTATCTTTAATGACTCAACCACTATCTCTCTCGGGCTCATTTTAACACCCGATTTAATAAATGCCCTGGCTGCTGCAAGGGCGTAGGGACCGCCTGAGCCAATGGCAAGTATCCCATCATCCTCGGGTTTAATAACATCCCCATTTCCCGAAATCAAAAACATGCCGGTTTTGTCTGCTACAATCAATAATGCCTCAAGCCTTCTCAGTACCTTATCCGTTCTCCACTCTTTAGCCAGCTCTACCGCAGCCCGGGCCAGATCTCCGCTATACTCACTGAGCTTGCCTTCGAACCTCTCAAAAAGAGCAAATGCATCAGCTGTAGCACCTGCGAATCCAGCCAGGACCTTGCCATCGTACATTCTCCTGACCTTAACTGCATTACCCTTGACAATGGTCTGGCCCATGGTAACCTGACCATCACCGGCCATTGCCACCCCATCTTCATTTCTAAATGCTATTACAGTGGTTCCCCTTATCATAAATGCACCTCCTAGTATGCATGGGGATGAAATTTATTATACATCTGGGTCATCTTGCTCCTGGCCAGATGTGTATATATCTGTGTTGTCGAAAGGCTTGAATGCCCGAGCAGCTCCTGTACGGTCCTCACATCTGCACCATTCTCAAGCATATGGGTTGCAAACGAATGCCTGAAAGAATGTGGTGAAATATTAAGAAATAATGATGCTCTCCTTACAGCCCAGGTAACAATATTTCTTACCTGCCTATCAGAAATTCCAGTACCACGCATCGAGATAAAAACCCTTTCGTCTTGAGGCCTTAGTGCATCTCTTACCCCAAACCATTCTTTCAAAGCATCAAGGACAAACCTTCCCGCCGGTACATACCTTGTCTTACCACCTTTACCCTTCAGCTTAACCAGACCAGTTTTAAAATCAATATCACCCACGTTTAATGCCACAAGCTCCCCAACCCTTGCTCCGGTACCATAGAGAAAAGAAATAATGGCGAAGTTCCTCTTCTCAATAGGGCTCTCAGGTTTAAACTCTCCAAGAAGCTTTAACATATTTTCACTGCTGATGAGAACCGGCAATTTATTCTCTTTTTTGGGTAATTCAGTAATGGTTATATTAACATTCTCAACAATCCCCTGGTTAAAAAGCCACTTGAAAAAGCTCTTAACTGCCGAAATTTTACGGGCTATAGAAACCCTTTTTAGACCCTTTGATCTCACCAGGGAAAGATATTCCCTGAGAACTTTTCTGTTAAGAGTCTTAAGTCCTTCAATACCCGAATAACCCTCTGATTCCGCGAACATGAGAAACTCAGAAACATCCCCGAGATACCACCTGAGGGTTAATTCTGAACGATTCATCGTTCTAAGATACGTGGCGTATCTCATAAGTAGAGCCCTCACATCCCTATCCGATATACCATCGACAACCTTCTTAATCTGTTCTGCATCGAGTGTTTTATTCATTTCTGTATGCAACTCACTCATTCTGAAGAATAACCTCTTCGGTCCCGGTTTTTTCTTCTGTAACAGGTTCAGGTTTAACCGGCTCTGAGAAACCGCAACTATCATTCAGGCACACATAATTTTTTACACCATCCCTCACCTTCTCAACCAGGATAGACCCGCATACCGGACATGCCCTATCCACCGGTTTATCCCAGGTCACAAAATCGCATTCAGGATAGTTCGTGCATCCATAGAATGGCCTTCGCCGTCTTGTTCTCCGTTCTACAATCATACCATCGCAACCAGCCCTAGGACACTTACCCAATGGAAGAGGCGATGTATTCCTGCATTCAGGGAAACCTGAACATGCCAGAAAATATCCATATTTACCAAGCTTCTTGACCATTTTTCTCCCACACTTGGAGCATATAAAATCTGTTTCCTCATCGGTGATGCCCTTATAGCTTTGAAGGTTCAACTTTGCTTCCTCGACTATTTTCAGGAATGGCCCGTAAAACTTCTTTAATAGATCAACCCAATCCAGTTTGCCTTCAGCGATATCATCAAGTTGTGCCTCCATCCTGGATGTAAAACTTATATCTATGAGATCCGAGAAATATTTCAATAAAAGCTCATTTGCAAGTTTGCCAAGAAAAGTTGGCACAAGTTGTTTGTTTTTTCTCACAACGTAATAACGGTTTATTAAAGTGGAAATCGTCGGTGCATATGTGCTGGGTCGCCCAACACCTGACTCCTCGAGGAACTTCACAAGGGTAGCATCAGTATACCTTGGTGGAGGTTCGGTAAAATGTTCGAGTTTTTCAACCTTTTTAGCTTTCAATTTTTTTCCAACCTCAAGGTTTTGAAATGCAAGTGTTGTGTCTTTCTCATCCTGATCCATAATCTTCAGGAATCCTTCAAACTCCACTTTCTGTCCCGTTGCTTTGAACAATCCATCCCCTGATTTAAATTCCACTGTAATATGATTTATAATAGCTGGAGCCATCTGTGACGCTATGAACTGCTCCCATATAAGTTTATACAATCTGTACTGATCCCTTGTCAGATACTCTTTTATACTATCCGGAGTCCTGTAAACTGAAGTTGGTCTGATCGCCTCATGGGCATCCTGTGCACCCTTCTTGTTTGAATAAAACGGCTTTTTCTCCGGCAAGTATTCATTACCAAACTGGGATTCAATAAACTTTTCCGCCTCAGCCTGAGCCTGGGCCGAAATTCGCACCGAATCCGTTCTCATGTATGTAATTAAACCTACCGGACCACCCGGCACATCAATGCCCTCGTACAACTGCTGTGCGATAAGCATCGTTTTACTGGATGGAAATCCCAGTTTTGTTCCTGCCGCCTGCTGGAGTTTTGAAGTTGTAAACGGCGCCTGGGGTCTTCTTTTTCGTTTCTTTTCGACTATGTTAACAATCTCAAAATCGCTCTTTTTTGCATTTTCGAGGATCTCATCTGCGAGCTCCTCACTCTCAATCTTTTCTATCTTCTGTCCCCTGTACTCGAAAAGTTTTGCAACAATACTCCTTTTTTCATTTTTAAGCTCTGCCTCAATTGTAAAGTATCGTTGTGGTACAAACTTCTCTATTTCTTCTTCTCGCTCACACAATACCCTCAGGGCAACAGACTGAACTCTACCAGCAGAAAGCCCCTTCTTTATTTTTTCCCAAAGAATCGGGGAAAGATTATATCCAACAAGCCTATCAAGAACCCTTCTCGCTTTCTGGGCATTAACCAGCGCCATATCAACGTCACGGGGATTTTTAATCGCTTCTTTTATAGCCTTTTCTGTTATTTCATTAAAAACTATCCTTTTTACCGGTACCCTTGGATAATCCTTCAATATAGCATTTTTGATATGATAGGATATAGCTTCCCCCTCTCTATCACTATCCGCCGCAAGGTAAACCTCTTTACTCTTCCCGGCTTCCTTTTTCAGTTCATTGAGGATTTTTCCTTTGCCCCGGATGGTTATATACTCGGGTTCAAAATCATCATCAACATTTACAGCTAACCTTGATTTGGGAAGATCGATCAAATGTCCCATTGAGGATTTTACCTTGTATTCTCTGCCAAGGTACCTGTTTATGGTTTTTGCTTTTGTAGGTGATTCCACAATCACCAACGATTTCTTGTCACTCATTTTTTAATTTACTCCTATTCTCCATATTTCAATATTCTTCTGTATGTTTTTCCAGGATATTGAATAACATGGCCCTGTATTTCAAGCCTTGTTAATACTGATGAAATAGATGAAACATCACACTTCAGTTTATCAACAATCTGCTCAATTGTTAGTGCCTCTTCACCAATTATGGATAAAATATCCCGCTCAATTCCACTATAAAATAATGTACCTCTTTTGGATTTAGAATCAAAGTCAATTCCAAGCACCGATAGTATGTCTGATGCTCCCTCCACGAGGTATGCACCTTCTTTCAAAAGTGCATTGTTCCCGCTGTACTGTCTTGAACCGGCCCTGCCGGGAAAAGCCATCACTTCACGCCCGTGATCAAGACCATAGCTTGCCGTGATCATGGCACCTGATCTGTCGGAAGCCTCTACAACAACCACGCCCCTTGCTATCCCGCTTATAATTCTGTTTCTCATGGGAAAATTTCTTTTATACGGAGGAGTCGATAATGGGAACTCAGAAACAATTACTCCACTTTTCTTGATTCTCTGGTAAATACCGGCGTTCTCTCCAGGATAGATAACATCAATTCCGTTTCCAAGAATAGCAATGGTTCCTGCTCCTCCATCAAGAGCTCCAAGATGTGCGTAGCCATCAACCCCCAGCGCCAGGCCACTGGCGACAATACAACCCGCTTCACTCAATTCCTTAGCCACGGTATATGCCATTGATAGGCTGTGGTTTGATGAGCGCCTCGAACCAACCAAGGCTATAATATTTTTTGAGAGCATAAGCTCTTTATTTCCATTTGCAAATAACACAAGGGGTGGATCATATATGTACCGCAAACGCTCTGGATATCCTTTTGCTGAAATTGGAATAATACTGATTCCGCTGGAATTGAGGTAATCCAGCTCGGTCTTTATCGATTTTAACAGACGTTCTGTATTAAGAATCACACCGTTTATCTTAAACGGTTTTTTCCAGGTTCTTTCAATTTCAGACCTTTGAGCAAATATTTTACTGAAGGTTCTATATTTTTTATATATCTCAAGTTTCTGGCTTGGATTGTAGTTGGTAACCCTGTTAAACATTAACAAACACTCTGTTTCACTGTTATTCATAATACCCGAGCTCTCTATTTATTTTTATTATAT
>Ga0190360_1001855_pt1 | contig 10646 bp, 5 predicted proteins | sample 48721834_MG_FD_161271 | JGI IMG/M metagenome (GOLD analysis project Ga0190360, IMG submission 161271) | Hydrothermal vent microbial mat bacterial communities from Southern Trench, Guaymas Basin, Mexico - 4872-18-3-4_MG | ecosystem: Environmental > Aquatic > Marine > Hydrothermal vents > Microbial... | reverse complement strand
TTAAAATATCCTCAGCAGCAGATTCATCAGGCATAAGACTGTAATTATAAATCTTTTCGAGTCCAAATTTAGATAAAATATTAATACCTCTCTTTATCTGTGAATCTGATAAAACCCTCCGCCATCCATCTATTAGATTACTATTTTTTAATATAGCACTCTCATTATGACATGTCTGTGAAGGTTTTTTAAATTTTTTATATAATCTGTTATCAGTACTCTCTCCTTCTCCAATAAAAGAAAACAGTCTTTTGATTTCTTCCTGGGGATTTGTACACAATTTTTCGTAAAACATTAAATATACATCACCCAAATCTAGCTGATGTAAGGGTATATGATGAACAATAGCCCAGATTACCATCTGCTTCTCAAAAAAATCGTCTGCACATTGAATGACATCCTCAAAATGTTTTAAATAGTCTTTATAAAGTTTCTCCTGACTTAAAAACATTTTGGGATCTTCCATCCATATCCAATTCTTCAATTTTATCTTTGAAGCCACAACTGCAAATGGATGACGCATTATAAATATCTTTTTAACAGAAGGGAATTTGGTATGTGCCCATTTAATATAAAGATTTGAAAAAATATCTTTGACAATTCTTTTTCTATAAATAAACTTATAATTATATTGATCAACTCTGGGATAGCGAAAATTACCTCTAAATATAGCTCTGTATATTTTATAGAAATATGCATTATCCTCATCTGGACGCAAATAATAATACAGCGGATAATCTTTCATAATTTCTACCAATCTGGGATGAAATGGTTCAAACATATATCTATATTTCTTATTATAGTTCAATATATTTGCAAGCCAGGTAGTACCACTTCTACCATCACCTACAACCCAGACAGCATCCGTAAACCGATTGCCTATATCGATCGTCAGGTAGCAATTAATATAACCTCTTGTCAGGTTTAATAAATCGTGTATTAGGGTGTTCATGTTAAAACAATTCCCATGTTTATATGGTATTACTAACTTGCCTCAAATAAACAGGAGGTATTCTTCCGATTCTGAATTTGGCTATAGTATTTATTTCTCACGCTTTATAGAAAAACATATCTTCTTAAATTTATTATCTTTTTTAAATTCACGATCCCTCATGGCTACAATTCTTATATCACCCTTTGCACTCTGCAAAAGCTCAAGCACCTCGACCTTGCTTGATATAAAATCTGAATAATGTATACTAACTACTATATTCCCAGATTTACTCAATAATAAGAATCGGCCTTTATCAACAACAATCTTAAATTTATCAATTGCTACAGGAAAGTTAAAAAATCTAAATTCACTAAAGTTACTATTTCCCTTAAAAACAAATTTATCTTCAAATTGTATCTTCTCTTCATAGAATTGTACGACACGCTCCAGAAAAAAATATTTATAATCTGATGTCATCATCAAACAATTTTCCTTTGAGTTAAAGCGATGGTTTCTATTTATTAACGGGACATCCCATGTGCCATCGTATAATTTAACTACTGGAGCAAGAATATTTTTTTCAATATTTTCTATTCTATTTTTTTTCCCATACCTGAGTGTTGAAGGTCCATTTGGGCAAGAAAAAACCCATCCAATATCTTTAAACCATATATGATAAGGGGTTATACCTGGTTCCGAAAGATAATCTGAAGCACCTCCACTGAATACTATATAATATTCAGGCCTATAGATTATGGTCGTCCTGGTAGGTTTAAAGTTAATATTAAAAAATTTTCGATTATATTTAACATTCTTCTTGATTGAAGATCGATTCTGTAACTCATCGGCTAATCCTATCCAGACTGCCAGAAAAGCATTATAAACAGTTAAGTGATGGTAATCATACCATCCATACATTTCCTTATCTTCATGATTATTTAAAACTAAATGATAGTAACCCTCATCATTTACTTGATATTGATTCAAATGATTCCACATTTTACATAAATATCCATCATAGTAATTGGCATTTATTGGATCTAATATTTTAGCAGCCTCAAGCACATATATAGCCGATGCATATCCAAAGATCTGTTCCTGTCCACGGCCTGTATAATTAAAACATCCATCAGGATCAATAAACTTTACAAAATAGTTCAAGCCTGTTAAAAAATATTTTTTTATAATATTACTACTATTTAACAGATAAATACGATGAAGCAAAGCCAGAACAAAAACATGATACTGAATCGGCCTGCTTCTATTTCTACGATCATCATAGCAGCCGTCCTTATGACGAGACAGTGTGGTATATAAAAGATTTATCCAACACTTCCATCTATTGATTTCATCATTAAAAATAGTATATCTTAGCATGTCTGAATAAGCACGCATTAAAACCCAATTTGTTAGAAGATTTTTTCTGTTCTCTTTACTATTCCGCAATTCCCTGATCCACACCTTCTTCTCCACATCACTCAACTTATCTTTTATTAATCGGTATGTTTCAAGTAGTGCATGATTATGAAAATCCCAGTGATAAAGCTGCCATTCACTGAAAAAGTATTCCTCTTTTGAGGTTGAAAAATGAAACTCCGCAGCCATGCGTATTGAATTCATTATATCTGCTTCATTTGTATTTTTATATAGCAGAGCACCCAGCCAAGCAAAATAAGTTGATCCATAGTGGTCGCCAGGAACATATCCATCTACAGGATCAAAAATACCTCCTTTATCATAAACATTTAAAATAACATTTTCATTATCTGAATCCACAATCTTCAGCCCTATACCATGGCATCGAAAATATTCTTTATTATTTAATGGGTGAGTAACCTTTATTAGACCTTTCAGAGGATGATGCAATTTGAAAGATATCCAGCCCTCATTCTTTTCTGCAACAATTCTATCCTGCTTTACCTGTAGCCTGGAAAGCCAATTGTAAATTTCCTGAGACTTTTCAAGATAATTTATCATATTTGAGACCACAAATAAAAATCATAATATAAAAAAATAAGAACCTCTATTTTTTAATAGCTGTTTTCAATCGCTTAAAAAATTTCTCATCATTATCGAAATGCATTCTTAACCACATCTCAAGAACCACCAGTCCCCAGACCTTTCTGTAATTACAGTCGACTCCTTTAAAAAATCTCTCCTTCAAATAATTTACACCATCCATATTAAAAAAACCACGCTCATTAATATGATCAGGCTGCAATACAAAATCGATTAAAGGTCTCAACCTCCCCTGCATCCAGATAGGAAAAGGAAAAGCAAAACCCAATTTGGGCCTCCTGATAACTTCCTCTGGCAGTAAATGTTTTACAGCTTCAATAAAAATATATTTAGTACGAGTCCCTCTCAATTTATACTCAGGTGGTATAGTAGCTGTAAATTCAACGAGTTTATGATCGATTAGTGGTAAACGAGTCTCTAATGAAAAATTCATACTCATTCTATCAATATCTGACATAAATAAATCACCCATATAAGTCTTTAAATCCAAATAGCATATTTTATTAACAGGATCGACTTCTGTGTTGCAATTGTTATAATATTGATCATATATTTTATGGGTATCCTTTTCAATTATCCAATTAAGAAATCTATCCGAATAAACCCTCCTCTTCTCTATCTCAGAAAGTTCCATTCTAATTGTTCCATACTTTTTTATAAAAGATCCATACCAGTAAAGAAAACGGTCAATCCTTCTTGCTATTTTATTATCCCGAAAGCTTTCTGGTAGATGCTCATATGACAATAATAAAATCTTTTTCAATTTATCAGGCAGATGATCCCATAAACGTTCCCGTTTCATGAATTTCAGTATTAATGAGGTTGTTTGATAACCTGCAAAAAGTTCATCGCCACCTGTGCCACTCAGGGCAACCTTTACTTCCTGCGAAGCAAGTTTTGATACAAAATAACTATTAACTGCATCCATAGATGGTTGGTCCATAGATCTAACAAAACCTTCTAACTCACTCAGAACATCATCTGCAGTTACTACCAAAACCCTATGATTCGTATTGAACTTCTCTGCCACTAAATTTGCAAAATAAACGTCATCATAATTTTTTCCGCCCACATCATAACCAATAGAGAATGTTTTAACAGGTGCTTTTTGTAAATCTTTCATAACAGCAACAATTACACTTGAATCAATTCCACCACTCAAGAAAGCACCTATTGGTACATCGGAAATCATCCTCATTTCAATAGATTCATATATGAGCTCTTTTAATCTGTTTTTATAATAATTTTCATTATATTGACCTTCTTCAAATTCAATATCCCAATATTTTTTCAGATCAATATTTCCATTGTTGACTTCTAAATAATGCCCCCCGGGTAACGAAAAAATACCTTCATATATGGTAAGAGGAACCGGAACTGTTTGCATTGAAAGAAAATGATGTATTGCTTCATAACTTAGATTTGCCTGATATAGGCCTGACTTCAGGATTGACTTCAGCTCAGAAGCAAAAATAAAGGAGTTATTAATTATACAATAATAAAATGGTTTTATTTTTAGTCTATCAACGGCTGCAAATAATTTGTTCCTTTTGCTATCCCAAATTGCAAAACTAAACATCCCTCTGAGATAATCAACACAGCCGGATCCAAATTCTTCATACATGTGTATGATTGTCTCAGTATCACATTGACTTTTAATATTGTGGCCCCTGTCAATCAGCATCTTATTAAGGGATCTGTAGTTGTAGATCTCTCCATTATATACTATCCAGATAGTCCTATCTTCATTTGACATAGGTTGATGTCCACGAATGGAAAGATCCAATATACTTAAGCGTCTATGACCTAACCCTACATTCCCTGAAATAAACTTTCCACTATCGTCAGGCCCTCTGTGCCTCAATACTTCTGCCATTAGCTCCACAGTGGCAGGACTGACTGATCTATTATCAAAATTAACTATTCCCACGATTCCACACATTGCTCTCTCACTTAAATTTACTGCTTTCTGAATCTTAACAAATTCATTATAAGCAAAATTTCCTCTTTTGAATATAATCTAACCATAACAGCCATTAAAATATTTATAATAACAGCTATAAAGCATGTTAAAACAACATGAACAGATCCCATTAAATAAGCCGAAAATAACATGATAGTATTAACTGTGATAATCTTTAAGGCAAATTTTGCTATTGGAGGCTTTACTAATTTTACATACAGATAAATTAGATGAAACAGGAAAACAAAACCTTCTGTTGCCAATGTTGCATAAGCAGCTCCAATATAACTAAATCTTGGAATTAATAAAAAATTTAAACCAAGATTTAAAAATGCTGCAAAAGCTATTACTCTCGCTGTAACCCTTTGGCGATCAGCAGAACAGACAGTATGAGTCATAACATTTGTTATATAAATAAGAGGTACAGTCCAGACCAATATTCTGATAACATCGGCAGCAGCAATATATTTCAATCCATAAAAAAATATAATAATTTTTCTTGAAAGAAATGAAATAAGAGCAGCCAATGAGAAACCAAGATAAAACATGATTTTAATGGATTTTTCAAAAAGATCTTTAAACTTCTCGATAGATTCTTTATAATATTTGGAAAGAGCAGGATAGATAGCTCTTATTATTCCTTCCCCAATAAACAGTGATGCAAATATCAATCGATATGCAGAATTATATATTCCTACTGCATGATCACTAATAATTAAAGAAAGCATTACGCTGTCTACATATGTATACATTGTTGAAAAGAAATAATTAATCCCAAATGGAAGGCTTTCACGGATCAAGAAGCGAATTAGTTTAATGTCGATATTAAATGAAATAGCAGTAAAATTTTTTAAAGTAATAAAAACCGACCAACATAAAGTTAAAAGACTGGATATTAAAAACATGCATGCCAATGATTGAAAATTACCTCCCAAAAGAAGAACCGAAATTCCGAGTCCTGTTTCTAAAAGAGTTTGTAGAAGAGAAGTAATGCCATCATACCGCATTTCCTGAAAAGCATGAAAAACCGCCTTAAAAAACTGATTATAAGATGTTAATATCTGGTAGAGTGCTATAATATAGACTGCTATCTTTATTTCCAGTGGTTTATTAGTAAGATTAATAATAAAGAATATTAAACTCAGGTTGATGATTGACAAAAACATTTTAATAATTAAAGAATTACCAACATATTTTTTTATATTCTTCTTATCTCTGGCAACTTCTCTAATGAACAGTTGATGAAGCCCCATGTCGGCAATTATTAAAAAAAGAATTGTAAACGCAAGTGCAAAAGCAAATTTACCATAATTGTCAACACCCAAGATACGAGCTGAAAATATAACAAGAACAATCCTAATTGTTCGTTGAAACATTCTAGTAAAAATCAGGATAATTGAATTCGAGACGACCTTATCCATACTTTTATTCATGATAACTTTTTACTAAACTCTTATAAATGTTAATAATCTTATAATAGTGTACTTCTGGGCTGAATTCCCTTTCAGCCTTTTTTCTTGCATTTCTTCCATAAGCGATGGTTAAATCTGGATTATCTAAAAAATATTTAATCTTACTGGCCAACTCCTCTGAATCACCAGGTTTAAATAACAGACCTGTTACCTTATTATCGATTAACTCTGGAATTCCTCCTATATTCGATCCAATAACCGGTTTTCCCAATGCATATGCTTCATATATTACAAGTGGTGAATTATCATAACATTCAGAAGGAACAACAACAAATTTTGCCTTTGAGATTACTCTTTTTAATTCATCACCATACATAGCTCCTAAAATATTCACATTTTTTAAAGCAAATTTTGATATCAACTTCTCTAAATATTCTTGATAATATCCTTTACCTACTATGTATAAATTGCATGACGATATTTTTCTCATAGCCATTAAAAGAGTTTCTAAGCCTTTTGCCTCTTCAAGTCGACCAAAATAAACAAAGTAGTCCCTATTATTATAATTAGGCCTGTATTGATCGATCTGGATCGTATAGTATAATTGAATAATCTGTGGACCAATTACATTTGCCTCTCTAAATTTATTCCTAAAAAACATACTTGGTACATGAATGATATCAACATTTTTTTCATATATTTTCATCATCTTATGAAAATAGGTCTCAATTGCCAATAACATACCAGCAAAAGTGGAGTTCTTATGGCATCTCTCAAAAATCGGGTGGTAATAGTGATGATCCAGACACTTCTCACAAATCTGCTTTTTGTACCAATTGAATAGACGATAATTAGGACATATTATCTTTGATTGATGTGCTGTAAGAATTACAGGAATTCTGTATGCTCTTAATGTATGCAAAATAGAAGGTGAAATCTGATGATCAATCATATGTAGATGTGCAATATCAGGTCTTACTTTTCTTATTAGATTTCCCAATCTTTTTCGGGCCTGAATAGAGTAAATAATTCTTGGGGCCGTCCTCCATAATCTTTTAAATTTAGCCCATTTGGAGTTATAATTAAATTCAACATGATCCACAAAATATTGCGCATACTTAGTTGGAAAATTTAAAGGATGCTTCATTGAGAAGGGAATAACCTGATGACCATGCTCTTTTAGGATTTTTGTCAATTCAAAATAGTATCGCTCGGAACCGCCTTTGACAAAATAAAATTTATTTATCATCAATATCTTCATATTCTATAAAGCCTTACTACTATTATTTAAAAATTTTGCTCGACGATTCATTATTATTTCTCTCCTGTATATTCTCTTGAGTGATATAGCCAATCCTGCAAGCAACCAGAATAAAACCTTATGACGATAATGCTGATATTGAGGGCCAAAAAATGTTATCACACAGAAAGCAGTAAAACCACCTATTAGTCCCAATGCCACAAAACTCAATAATTTATCATTAAATTTAAATGCTGTTAACAAATCTTTAAAAAGAAGAAGAAGAAACCATAGATAGAAAAATAGCCCGGGAAGTCCTGTTTCGCATGCTAATCTTAAATATGTATTATGAACAGGCTGCCAAAAACTAAATATAGAAAATGAATGGAATTGATAATTAAAGAGTCCAACACCCAATATTGGATGAGATTGCAAGATTTGAAGTGCAATGTTAATCATAAGCAATCTATATTCACCCTGTCCTCCAGTATTTAATCTAAGCATTATCTTATCCCAGAATATAGCCCCAAAACAAATTATTAATAAAATCACAATTAAAACTGGAGTAATTTTACTTAAATCTAATTTAGTTCTCCTTATTAATAAAAATACCATTACCAATATACTAAATGAAAATCCTAACCATGACTGTCTGGATAGGGATAAGTAGAGAGCAGCAATTCCAATTGTCGCAAATATCAAATATAAAGCTCTCTTTAATTTATTTCTTGTATAAATTATCATTGATATTACCATTGGAAAAAGAAATGCTAAAAACGTTCCATACATATTCGGAAATCCTAAGGTTCCTCTGATCCTATCAAGATCTTCATCAAATGACATCTTTCTTTCACCAAAGAAATACAAACCTATACTGTGTTTATTGATCTTTTGAAGTACACCAATAGTGGCTTGAACTGCAAATATTATTATTAAAACATTAACAATTACAATTAGCTTCTTTTTTGTTGTAACATTATTAATAATATAAAAATATAATAAGATTGCCTTTGCGAGAAGAAAAACTCCATATATGCTGCTTAATTTTGAAACAGAAGGAACAATTGCAAACATTGACCAGACTAGTAAAAAAAATACTGGATTAGATGACTTTCCGATGTACAATCTGACTCCTCTACCTTTCATCATTTTATAAAACCAATATATATACATTAAAACAATAATAGAATCAATCGCAAAAATAAGATCCATAGACAACAAAGAACTATATAAAAAACCGACCCTATATGGGATCATAAATACCAGCATTCTTAACAAAAATATTTCCTTCTCCTTGACAATTGCAAAGATTATTAAAATTACGATAAATATGTTTATAAAGACAATCCAGCTTATATTTAAGTTCATGTATAACAATAAAATACCAGCTATACAACCTATAAATAGCAATACAATATTACCAATAAATGAACGACTATTTTTCATCTTCCAGTTACATCCTCGTTTAATATTCTATAGATTACTGTCCTTAATCCCAATGGATCAGTCCTATCATAAATAAGCTCCAACTCCTCTGGAATATTCTTCCCTTCTAATAAAAAAGATATTTCAGGGAAAAATTCTTTATAACGTTCGTTCAGCAGCAGGAAATCCACACTTCTATACTCCGCATATTTGATTAAACGGTCAAATTTACATTGGGGAATTGTAACAGAATCTTTTATGTTGTAATTACCAGCATAGATATCCGCAGTATGGAATTTACTCATTATCACCGGAATTCCATTGAAATGATCTCTAAGCCACAGTCCCGCCTCTTTCTGTTCAACAGGATCTGCCCACTCACCTTCTGACCAGTACTGCCTTTTTAAAATCTTTCCAAGTTCAGGTACTATTACAAATATGCCAATAAAAGTGGCTACTAATATAAAAGCCAATCTTTGTGAAAGTCTATCTGTAAAAACTTTAAACGAATCATTAACAGTCTTAAAAAACCAGACCGATATAAATTGAACCCCTGTTGCTATCCATATAAAACAGATGGGAATCAGTGGTCTAAAATAGCGCTCATTGATATGAAAAAATGGTATGACGACGAGCCAGAAGAATAGAATAAAGCTTAAAAGATATGAATTAAAAAGCAACCTCTTCTTATCCCATGCTTCACTAAATAATCCAATAACCATCAATGCAAACAATATAGAACTCAATACCTGTGGAATTGTATATTTTAACACCCTATAAAAATTTGTCAGATATTTTTTTAAAACAACTTTGAATGAAACATTTACAACCTGACCCTCCTGTTTCTGATTATATCCAACGAAATTTCCTAAATGATATATCTTGTCAATCAATACACTCGTATTGTCATCAGAAAGTCTACTATATATAGAAGAACCGGTCTGATCCAATTTTTGAAACAAAATAGCCTCTCCAAGTTGATTCGCCTTTCCTTTTATACTAATTGTCCACTCTCCTGTACTCTTTTTAAGATAGATAAGATATGGAGATGATACGATCAGAAATCCAAATATAAGAGCAAAGATAAGAAATAAATGTTTGTACTTGCTGTATTTAACAATATTAACAATTGTAACAACCAAGGCAATGATTGTAAAAACTATGAAAAAACCAATCCCCTCAGGCTTTGCAAGATAGCACAATCCAAATAACAAACCTGTTAATGAACTGTAAATCCATGAACACCTCATAAGAGCTTCCCAACCTGCAAACATACCTAAAACGATAAGTAAGGTATAAAGTGGTTCAGGACGAATAGCGGTGTCAGAAAAAGCTAAAACAGGATAAACTGCCAACAGTGATGCAGCAATATAACCAATCTTTTTGCCAAATAGCTTGCCAGAGAAAAAGAATAAAACAACGGCTAAAAAACTTCCACTAAATATTGAGACCAATCTTCCTGCAATCTCATAATTCGGAATAAACTTACTAGATATCATTACAGCAAATGGATAGAGAGGCGACCAGTATGGATGCAGTATATTAGAAAATCCATTCAGGGCTCCACTTACACCCAATTTTAAGTAATTCACTTCATCAAAAACCACTGCAAATCTATGATGCATTAAAAAAGTTCGAAAAATCAATGCTATA
>Ga0190360_1001854_pt1 | contig 10647 bp, 8 predicted proteins | sample 48721834_MG_FD_161271 | JGI IMG/M metagenome (GOLD analysis project Ga0190360, IMG submission 161271) | Hydrothermal vent microbial mat bacterial communities from Southern Trench, Guaymas Basin, Mexico - 4872-18-3-4_MG | ecosystem: Environmental > Aquatic > Marine > Hydrothermal vents > Microbial... | reverse complement strand
CTTGGTCTCGCCTTCACGTGTCCGGGTGACGACTTCGAGAGGCACGATCTCCTCGTCGAACTTGCCTTCATCTTGCGCGGCCGCAGCGCGCTGGTGGCTGCGGTACGCGAAGGCATCCATATCCTCCCGCGATACCTTGAACTCCCGGGCGACGTTTTCCGCCGTTTGGCCCATGCTGACATAGACTTCGGGCATCTCTTCCACCAGCACCGGATGGGGGCTGATGCGGAACCCGGTCATGGGGACCATGCTCATGCTTTCCACGCCGCCGGCGATGATGATGTCCGCCCCGCCGGCGATGATACGCTCACAGGACTGTGCAATCGTCTGTAGTCCCGAGGAGCAGAACCGGTTCACTGTCATAGCCGGTACGCTATCCGGAAAGCCGGCGTACAGGCCAATGGGGCGGGCCATGTTCAGTCCCTGGCTGCCCTCAGGAAAAGCACAGCCGATGACGATGTCATCGACAAGCGACTTGTCAAGCCCACCGGCCCGTTCCCAGGCTGCCTCGACCACAGCCTTGGCCATATCCTCTGGGCGGTACCATGTGAGCGTGCCACGCTTGGCCCTTCCCACAGCGGTGCGGGCCCCGGCCACAATCACAGCTTCTCTTGCCATCATGAACTCTCCTTCGGCCACGGTGGGCACCTGCGGCCCCGCCTGCTCCTTCTTCCCCACGGTTCCGGCCTATCGCCCCGGAAGCGTGAGCGCAGAAGCGGAGCGCCGCAAGGCACCTCCGTCTCAGTTCCTGAGCGGCTTGTTGTGCTCGATCATGTGCTGCAGACGGTCGAGCGTCTTTTGCTCATGGCAGAGGTCTAAGAATGCCTGGCGTTCCAGATCCAGGATATATTCCTCCGGAACCCACTGCGGCTCGGTGATGTCGCCGCCGCAGAGCACCCAGGCCAGCTTGCGAGCGATCACACCATCATGCTGGGTGGCCCATCCCGCTTCCTCCAGGCTCCAGACTGCGGCTCTCAGCGCGGCGAGCACATCCCTGCCTGCGGCATAGATGCATTCGCGCATCGGCGGCCGATAGCCCTCCAGGGCCATCACCAGAGCACTCCGCTTGGCCTCGCCCAGCAAGTGTTCCTTCTTCATGATGATCCGGTCGCCGGGTTGGAAGAAGCCATACTCGAAGGCCTCCCAGGCTCCAGTGGCGACCTTGGCCAGCGCGATTTGCTCGAAGACTTTCTGCATGACCGAGATGGGGTCTGCATTCGGGATGCGCATCACGGGGTTCACGACCCGCCGGAGCATTTCCTTGGTCCCCGTGCCTGCTGGGATAACCCCGACGCCCATCTCGACCAGCCCGATGAAGGTCTCAGCCGCGGCCACGCGTTTGGAGCAGGCCATGCTGAGCTCCGCCCCGCCTCCAAGCGCCATACCATGTGGTGCAGCCACGATGGGTTTGGGGAAGTAACGCACGCGCATAAGGACCGACTGCATGCCCTGCACCATGGCCTCGATCTGGTCGAAAGCGCCCTGCTGGGCCGCCATCCAGATGAGCATGATATTCGCGCCGGCGGAGAAGTGCTGCCCCTCGTTGCCGATCACCAAGGCATCGAACTGGCCCGACTCCGCCTGATCCAGCGCATGGGTCAGCATGTCGAAGATGTCTTGATCGAGGGCGTTGGCGACGCTGTGAAACTCCACCAGCCCCACCCGGTCGCCCATGTCGATCAGGCTGGCGGAGGCGTTCTGCTTCAAGACGGCGCCCTCCCGCGACTTCAGGATCGCCAAAGGCAGCTCGCGCTCATCGATCTCCAGCGGTTGGTAACCCCTGACTTCCAAATCGTAATAGCCGACCGCCCGCCCATCCTCGATCTGATAGAAGCTCTTGATGCCCGCAGAGAGCATCTCCTTCACCCAATCCGCAACCTCGATTTCCTTCGCCTCGAGCTTGCCGACCGTCTCCTCCACGCCCAGGGCGTCCCAGATCTCGAACGGCCCGATCTCCATCGCAAAGCCCCATTTCATAGCATGGTCGATATCCACGAAGCGGTCGGCGATCTCGAGAACCCGGCGAGAAGCGTATCCGAGCCCGAAGGCGGTGGTGTCCCAGATGTAGCGGGCCAGCCGGCGATTCTCCTCAGGTGCCTCCTCATCTTCGGCCTGCGCCACAATCCAGCGGAAGCGTTCGCCCAGGTCCTTGATCTTCATCGCCTGGCTGTAGAACTCGAAGCGCGGCTTCTCCGGCGGCTCGTGCTCCATCGTCTCGGGATTGAGCACCCAGAACTCCTTGCCGCCCTCCTCGGTGGTCACACGCTTATAGAAGCCGACTTTGGTCTTGTTGCCCAGCCACTTGCGCTCGAGCATCGCTTCGAGCAGCTTGACGCTTGCCTCGTGCCGGAGAATCTCGCGTGACTCATCCTCAGGGATAAGCTCGTACAAGTTCGATCCCACATGCGCGGCGACGTCGTTTCCGATCAGGTCACGCAATCGAAAGATGGCCGTCTTGGGTCGCCCGACGAGCTGGCCCATGATGGCATCCACTTCCTCGATGCCGAAGCCGTGGTCGAGTGCGTAGGCCACTTCGTAGGCGTTGGTGATCGAAAACATGCGGTTGGCGATGAAGTTGGGCGTGTCCTTGCAGACTACCACCCCCTTCCCCAGCACCTCTTGGCTGAACTCGATCACGAAATTCAGGACCTCGGGGAGCGTTTCCGTGTGGGGGATCACCTCCAGCAGCTTCAGCCAGCGCGGCGGGTTGAAGAAGTGCATCCCCAGGAAATGCTCCCGGAAGCCCTGGTCGCGTCCCTCCGCCAGGGCGTGGATCGGCAGCCCCGAGGTGTTGGTGGCGACGATGGCGTTCTTGCTCCGCACATTCTCGATTCGGGCGTATAGCCCTCGTTTGATCTCGAGGTTCTCCACGATCGCCTCGATGATGAGATCGGCCTCGGCCAGCTTGTCGAAATCATCCCCGAGGTTGCCCAGATCGATCAATTGCTTGGAGGCCTCCGACAAAACCGCCGGTGGACGGGCTTTGGTCACAGCTTTCCAGCCGGCCTCGACGATGCGGTTTCGGACGGCGCGATCCTCGAGGGTAAGGCCGGCAGCCTGCTCCTCCGGGGTCAACTGCTTGGGCACGATGTCCAGCAGTAGCGTGGGGATGCCTAGCCCGGCAAGCAAGGCTGCGATGCCGCCACCCATGGTCCCCGATCCGATGACGGCCGCGTTCCGAATCTGATAGTTCATCGGGTCCATCTCCTTGTCTTGCGGGCCACGCCGGCGATCCCGAGCCTCCGGACCGACGGCGTGGCCTCTTGATCAGCTGAGCTCGTGGCGGGTGTATCCCAACAGGCGCCGGGCGACGATCAGACGGTTGATCTGCCCGGTGCCCTCGTAAAGGTCATTGATCTTGGCATCCCGGAACCACTTCTCTAGCAAGGTTTCGCGGGAATACCCGAGCGGGCCCATGAGCTCCACGGCGCGCTGCGTGACCTTTACGATGACGTCGCCCGCCTTGACCTTACACATCGAAGCTTCCAGGGTGTTGGCCTTGCGCTCATCCGCCAACCACATCGCCTTCAGCGTGAGAAGCCAGGTGGAGCGCAGCATGGTCTCCATGTCCACGATCTCACGCTCCATGTTGGTCATGCGACTGCGCGGCAGCCCATAGCGGATCTGGATCCCTCGCTCCTCCAGCAGCTCCTTGAGCAGCTCGAGTGTGGCCCTAGCGATGCCCAGAGCCGAGGCCGCCACCAGCGGGCGCGTGGCGTCAAAGGTGGCCATGGCGCCCTTGAAGCCTTTCTTACTTTCCTTCTTCTCCACCACCTCCGGGCTGCCCAAGATGTTCTCGAAGGGGATGCGGCAATCCTGAAGCACGATCGAAGCGGTATCGCTGGCCCGAATCCCCAGCTTGTGCTCCAGCTTGGTGACCGTGCAGCCAGGCGTGCCAGCCTCGACCACAAAAGGCCTGACACCGGCGCGGCCGGCCGAGGGATCAATCGTGGCCCATATCACCACGAAACCCTCGGAATCCACCAGCGCCTTGTGACCGGCGGTGACGAAGATCTTTTCGCCATTCAGCACCCAGGAATCGCCATCCCGCACCGCCGTGGTGCGCACTTCGGCGGGCATGGCTGAGCCGGCATGCGGCTCGGTCAGAGCCATGGCGTCGAAGACCGGCTTCTCGCCCCTGAAGCGCGCCAGGAAGCGCTCTTTCTGCTCTGGGGTGCCGGTGGCGTTGACCGCCGCTGCGCCAAGCCCCCCGCCGGGTGTGCACAACCAGAGGCCCACGTCCCCCCAGGAGAGCATCTCGGCCGTGACCGCCAGCCTTTGGAACGAGATGCCCGGGCCTTTGCGCTTCTTCTCGGCGGCATCTGTGAGGCTGCCGGAGCCCCCCATCTGCTTCTGGGCATTGTGCATGAACTCGATGTAGTCCCAGGGGATCTCGTGCTCGTGTTCATCGAAATGGCGCGAGACCGGCCGCATCATATTCTTGGCCACAGTCTCCATGATCACCCGGGCCTGTTCGATCTTCTCAGGCATCTTGAAGCTAATCATCACTAGCACTCCCTTCCCAAGCGCTCACGCTGCTAGACCATCGCCAGACCGGCGAACGTGGGGATACCGCGCCCATTGCGCATCCATAGCTCCACCGGGTGCTCCCGGATGTAGCCATGTCCACCCAGCACCTGCACAGCGCGGTCGGTGACCATCATGGCCGTGTCCGCGGCGCCCGTGAGCGCCAGGTAGGCCTCTTTCGAGACATCCAGGCCCTCGTCCAAATTCCAGGCCGCTTCCCAGACCAGCATGCGGTTGGATTCGATCTCAATCGCCATCTCCGCCAGCATGAAGGCGATCGATTGCTTCTGGGCAATCGGAACGCCCCAGACCTCGCGTTCCTTGGCATAAGGGATGGCGTAGTCGAGGGCCGCCTGGCTCACGCCGATCCCCATGGCTGCGATCGCAACCTGGGCGCTGGCGATCACAGGCCCTGGATTGAAGCCCTCCTCGCCTCCCAGACGGGCCTCTTCCGGAACTCTCACCCCATCCAGTTCGAGGGGATAGGTGGGCAGCGCGTGGATCCCTAGCCACTTCTCGCGCTCACCGACCGTCAGGCCCTCGGTTTCCCTAGGAACGATGAAGGCCTGGGTCTTTCCATCAAGGGCCGCGAAGATGAGCAGACTTTCGGCCCGGTCGGCGAAGGGGACGAAGGTCTTGCGCCCGTTCAGGACGTAGCCACCCTTCTCCTTCGAGGAGGTCGTCCGCATCTCGCCGGGATAGAAATCGAAATCGGGCTCGATGAAGGCAGCGACGTAGGGTTTCCATTCGGCTTCGATCACTGGTGGGATGAGGCTTGCCTTCTGGTCCTCAGTGCCTCCGATCAGGATGGGGATCACGTAAGACGAAGGCGCCATGACCGCAAGCGTGGCGGCCAGATCCCCCCAGGCCAGCGCCTCAGCCGCCAAGACGCCGGTCACCGCTGAACGCTCGCCGAAGCCGCCGTAGGGCTCGGGCACACTGGCCTGTAGAATTCCGAGTTCCCAGCCCTTTTCGATGAGCGCTTCAGGGAGTTCCCCGGATTCCTCCGCCTCGCGTGCGTTCGGCCGCAGGTCATTCTCGGCATAACGCCTGGCGGCGTCCATGAGCATCTTTTGCTCTTCGGACGGCTCAAATGAATACATGAGACTCTCCTCCCGGCGGCGCATGAACTGCGCCCACCTTCAATCTACGGTTCGGCTCGGCTCCCGGCAAGGAACCCCCGCCAGCTGAGCGACTGCTTCTAAGGGCGTCCCGGGCACCTCCGTCCTTGTGTATTCTAGGGGCCTTGCATCATCACGCTCCAAATCGGCCAGGTTCTCGATGCGCAAGAAACCGTGCAGGTAGAGGAACTCCACGTGCGCCGCGGCCTCCTCCAGCGCCAGGAGGCGATGGTAGCCCTCCGTGATCGGGAAAAGGCGCCCGGCAATCTCGTAAATCGTTAGCGGCTGCTCTGCCATGCCCAGGATATCCCTCATCCGTTCGCCGTGCATCGCAAAGAGTGAATGAATGTGGCGATCCAAATCGTGGATGGGCCCCTCGTGCCCGCCTAATGTCAGGCGCACCTTCGATGCAAAGACCTGCAACCTGGAGAGGGATTCGAAGTAATGGCCCAAGCCAGTATAGAGGCTCAAACGTTCCGGCGATTGATGCGGCGAAGTGTGCTCCAGCACATGGTCGGCCGAAAGCAGGATGTCATCTACCAGCACGACCACCTGCCCCGGACAGTGGCCGGGCACATGCAGGAAGCGCAGCCGCGCCCTCACTTCCGAGGGCAGATCCTCATAGGTGCCGTCGACCTCCTGCGAGGTGAAGAGGCCTTTGTTCAGCATGTAGAGAGCCATGATGCCCTCGGCCTCCTCGCCGGGCACGCCGGCCTCCATAAGGAAGGCGCGCAGCCGCCGGGCGACAAGCGCCAGACGCTCCTCGTAGCGGGTAAGCACGCGCCGATCCAGGGCGTGGATGTAGACCGGAGCCTGACATCTCGAACGTACGAAGGGCAGCCCGCCGAAGTGATCGATGTGGCCATGCGAGAGCAGGACACAGGAGATATCTTCCCAGTCCACATGCTCTCCGAACTGGTCCCGCACTTGACGGAGGCCCGCGTCCAGTTGCTCACCGGCGTCTCCAAAGCCTGAGCCTACGTCATAGAGAGCCACGAATGCAGGCGTGATGATGAGGTGGGCGAAGCCCTCCAGTTCGGGGAAGAGCTGCATGGGGATGCGGTAGATGCGGGCTCCTTCGGCGGTCTCGTAGCGTTCTACTCCGGGGTTCATGCGCCCTCGCCTCCAGCTCTCAACCCATCCAGGAAAAGATCCGCAAACTGGTTGGCGATATCCCCGGCCGAAAGGCTGCCATCCGGCCGGTACCAGGTGATCATCCAATTCAAGACGCCGAGAAGCGCAAAGGCAGTCAGGCGCGCATCGACTTTGCGGAATGCGCCGGCTTCCATCCCCTCCCGAATCATCGCCCGCCAGAACCCCTCGAAGCGGTCCCTGCGGGCGATGTGCGCCTCGCGAAGTCCATCCTCGAGGCTGCGATGCTCGAGCAGCAACACGGTCGCCAGATCTACATCGGCCGTGAGCCGGTTGACATAGGTTTGCATCGCCTGCCGCAGCTTGTCCTCGGGGACCAGGTCGGCCTCCAGAACGGCTTGCATATCTTCCACAAGCAGATCGATGGCCCGATCCAAGATGGCAACCAGAATCTCTTGCTTGCCAGATACGTGATGGTAGAGGCTAGCCTTCTGCAGATGGACCGCGTCGGCGATGTCCTGCATGGAGGTGCCGTGATAGCCCTTCTGGCGGAAGATCTGCGCCGCGGCCTGAATGATGTCCGAGCGCTGCATGGATGTGAACCTACCGACCGGTCGGTAGTTTCATAGTAGCACAGCAGCCAGGGCGACGTCAAGCGCCGCGCGCCCATTGGCGCCAAGGGCGGTTAAAATATTGCATTCCCCACCCTGCCAGGCAAGGCCCAGGTGGGGATCCTATGGCCATCGGCACGCTGCATAGAGCCTGAGGCGAAGGAGGAGAGCGTGAGCGTCACCTGCGATGAAGTCCCTGAGTATCAGCGCCGAGGGCGCCCGGGCAAGATGCAAATTGTGCCCAGCAAGCCACTTGAGAGCCAGCGTGACCTCTCACTGGCCTCTACGCCGGGCGTGGCCGAGCCAGTGCTGGCGATCGAACGCGAGCCCCTCGATGCCTATGAGTACACGGCCCGCGGCAATCTGGTCGTGGCGATCTCCAACAGCACCGCCATTCTCCACCTGGGAAACCGCAACGCGCTGGCAGGCCACGGATGGCCGGACGCCGCCAGATCCGGTTAGAATCACCAAACGCCACGCATCGAGGCAATCATGGCAGACCAAGCATCACCTTCCACCCCAGCCCCACCCCAGACCGCCGCCTCAGAAACTTCGAAGGCCGATGTGTTTCAGACCGGCAAGGTGCTCACCATCGCTGCCGGGCACGCCGTGCACGATACCTACACCGGATTCCTGCCCCCGCTGCTCCCGGATCTGATCGCCGCCTTCAACCTCTCCAATGCGCAAGCAGGGTTGCTCTCAGCGTTCACGCAGCTCCCATCCGTTCTGCAGCCCTTCATCGGGCATTTGGCAGACCGATTGAGCCTGCGCTATCTGGTCATCCTGGCTCCGGCGATCACGGCGACGATGATGAGTCTGTTGGGCGTGGCGCCGAGCTACCTCGTAGCTGCATTGCTACTTACCGTAGCTGGCCTCAGTTCGGCCGGATTGCACGCCGTCGGTCCAGCGATGGCCGGGCGCATCTCGGGCGACAAACTAGGGCGCGGCATGAGCTTCTGGATGGTGGGCGGCGAGCTGGGTCGGACCTTGGGCCCGGTGTTGGTCGTCTCGGCCATCACCCTCCTGAGCCTTCAGGGCATAGCCTGGCTCATGGTTGCGGGTTGGCTGGCGTCCCTGCTGCTCTACCTGCGACTGCGCGGGGTCTCAGGCCGTCCCGAGATCCCACAGGGAGCGATGCCCTGGCGGATGGCCCTGCGGAATATGCGTCCGCTCTTTCTCCCCCTGGCGCTCTACCTGGCAGTAAGCAGCTTCATTAATATTGCCCTGACGACATATCTCCCCACCTTCTTGAGGGAACAGGGCTCGGGGTTATGGCTGGCCGGCGCATCGCTTTCGATCCTCGAAGCCGCTGGCGTCGCCGGCGCGCTGGTCGGCGGTTCCCTAAGCGACCACCTCGGCCGACGGCGTGTGCTGGCGGCCTCGATGGCCATCAATACGGTGCTGATGTTCATTTTCGTATCGACCCAGGGCTGGGTCCGTACCGCGCTGCTGCCCATCCTGGGATTCACCTCCCTGGCCCGAACACCGGTGGTCATGGCCATGGTTCAGCAGACATATCCTGAGAACCGCGCCTTGGCCAATGGGTCCTACATGGCCCTGTCGTTTCTCATCCGCTCGGGGATGCTGGTGGTATTTGGGGCACTGGCAGATGTGCTGGGATTGCGGAGCGTCTTTGCTCTCAGCGCCTTTCTGCTGCTGGTCGGAATGCCCGCGATCTGGTTCTTCCCCGCACCGAAGCAGGCCCAAGGCGGCGAGAGCGACGGCGCTCCCGTGCCAAGGGCTTGAGCCCTTGGCAGGCCTGCGTTAAAATGTAGACATCAAGCCCCTGTAGCTCAGTGGATAGAGCGCTGCCCTCCGGAGGCAGATGCCGGCGTTCGAATCGCCGCAGGGGTACACGGGGCTGTCCCAAAAGGGCAGCCCCGATTCGCGTTCTTGGGGGAATTCACTTGAATTCGATCCATGAAAAAGACAGAACACCAACATATCGTGTTCAAGCCATACACCATGGGGCAGCTCATGCCACCCACGAATCTAGAAGAGCCTTTCGGGAGAATCGCCCAGTGAGGGTAGCGCATGCGCCTACCGAGAAGATGGACCTGAGGATCCGTGTAGCTGATCTGGCTACGTGGACACCTTCGCACTTGCAGCAAAGGAGTTCATGATGCCGAGAACGCGACCACAATATCTGCTCCAGTACCGACAATAAATGGTTGACCTTGCGCGAGCAGGGCAAACACCAGAGGCGCTGGCCCGCGAATTCGACCCGGCCGCGGCCTCGATGCGAAAGTGGCTCAAGCAGGCCAATCTGGGCGAAGGTCGGCGACATGACAGGATGACTACGGCGGAGCATTGGGAGCTTGCGCGTTTACGCTGCGAGAATAAGCAACTTGACCTTGGACGCGAAATCCTGGCTGAACGCATCCGGTGGATCCACTTGCATGCTCGAGGCACCGATGGCTAGCCGCGCATTCACATCGAATTGATCATTAATGGCACGCGAGTGGGCCGCAAGCAGGTGGCGCGGCTGATGCGAGCAGGCGGCTTGCATGGAGTGAGCCGGCGCAAGCGTGCGCGCATGACCATGCGCTAGGCGGGAAAACAGCCGGCCGCGGACTCGGTGCAGCATAATTTCGCCGCAACCGGCCCGAACCGGCTTGGGGTGGCTCATATCACCTATATCGCGACCTGCGCCGGGCTCTTGCCCTGGTGGCCAAGATGAGTATATTTTGTAGTGGTCATCGATTCCTGGAGCCGCCGCGTGGTCGACTGGGCGATGGCAACTCGTCTGCGGGCCGATCTGGCCCTGGACGCTCTCGAAATGGCCATCTACCAACGACGTGCGCAGGGTGTGATCTATCACTCTGCCAAGGGCAGCCATTACACATTGCTGGCCTTCGGCAAGCGCTGCCGGGAGACCGCCGTGAGCCCTTCGATGAGCTTGGTGGGAGACGCCTACGACAACGCTCTCTGCGAGAGCTACTTTGCCATCCTGGATGGCGAGCTCCTGCACCGGCACCGGCTCCGCTCGCGATAGGAAGCTTGCCTGGCGGTGTTGGAGTTCATCCAGAGAGGATATGATCCCTACCGCCATCATTCTTCCCTGGGGCATGCATCGCCTGTGCACTACAAGATGGGGCATGAGCAAGCTGTATGAGCCGATAGCTGTTGAATGTCCACAAAATCGGGGCAACTCCTGTGGGCATTACTACTTGGATTCAACTTTGAAGTGCAACTGGCGAATACGTGCCAAAGAATACTTCATTCGGTGTCTTGAAACCAATGCATTTTCTCGGTCGATTGTTCAACCGCTGCTCCACCCATTCAATATCCTCCTG
>Ga0190360_1001849_pt1 | contig 10657 bp, 7 predicted proteins | sample 48721834_MG_FD_161271 | JGI IMG/M metagenome (GOLD analysis project Ga0190360, IMG submission 161271) | Hydrothermal vent microbial mat bacterial communities from Southern Trench, Guaymas Basin, Mexico - 4872-18-3-4_MG | ecosystem: Environmental > Aquatic > Marine > Hydrothermal vents > Microbial... | reverse complement strand
ATAGTTTTAATTAATTCTTTATTCTTTCTATTACCTCTAAGATATACAAGGTAAACTGCCCCACCAAGGGCAAATAAAAGCAGAAGCTGGTAAAGTTGAATTCCCCCCATCCTAACCTCTTTTTAATAGATCGAAGTTTTTAATAGTCCGGTATACCACAGAGCTCATAGTATTTTATCCTTCAATTCCAGCCGAGTCAAGTTTCATATGATAATTGCTATTCTAATAATTCTTGACAGCTCTACAAGCTTTTAATAAAATATCTGTTAAAATGAGCTCTTTTTATAACTTTTATGTATTGTACGGTGATAAATTAGGGTTTGTTGACCTGGAATCAATCTCTAAAATTATACAAAATCACCTCTGTGATAAAATAATAGTCTTTCTCTCCTCAGAACCACATGAGAATATAAAGAAGATATTAAAAGATTATCCACAAATAGAATTAAGACTTGCCTCAAATCCCAGAAAAGAGGCTAAAAAATACAAAAAGTTAATATCCACGCAGAATGCCAATATGACCTCTGTATTATACCCGCTTGAAACAATAGCGGATAGGTCGATATGGCATGATGTGTGTTAAAATATTTACCTGGGAGATGACTTAAGTTCTCCCCTTCAAATCCCGGAGAGAAAGGAGGTGATGAGAGTTTTATAAATTAAATTGCAGGAGGGGAAATCATCTTCTGGTGAAGCCAATTTCAGGAAAAAGGAGGGTCAAATGAACGGTCTTTTGCTTGCAATAATTGCCTTTGCCGTGTTTTTTATCGCATATAAGACCTACGGAACATTTCTCGCAAAAAAGGTTTTCGAGCTTAATCCAGATGCAAAGGTCCCTTCAAGAGAGTTTGAGGATGGTGTGGATTTTGTTCCTACCAAGAAAGAGGTGATATTTGGTCACCACTTCACCTCAATAGCTGGCACAGGTCCCATTGTTGGACCTGCTATAGGAGTAATCTGGGGCTGGGTACCTGCTATAATATGGATAGTCGGTGGAACAATCTTTGCAGGTGCTGTACACGATTTTGGAGCCCTGGTTATCTCAATGCGAAACAAGGGTAGAACCCTTGGAGATTTAACAGGAGATATTGTAAGTCCAAGGGCTAAATACCTTTTTTTCGCGATTATCTTCTTCGAATTATGGATTGTCATAGCAATATTCGCCATGATTATGGGGATTCTCTTCAATTTATATCCCTCAGCGGTTTTCCCTGTATGGTTTGAGGTCCCAATTGCCCTATGGCTTGGCTGGGCCATATACAAGAAAAATATGAATATAGTTACAGGGGCAATTATCTCAATTATACTTATGTACATTACCGTTGTTATAGGGGCATACTGGCCAATCAAGATGCCCTCGGTTCTTGGAATGTCTCCCCTCACAGTGTGGGTAATCATATTCATGGTCTATGCCTATATAGCCTCTACCCTGCCGGTAACAACCCTACTCCAGCCAAGGGACTGGATAAATGCTCATGAGCTTCTCATCGCAATGGGCCTAATGTTTCTGGGTGCCGTATTCGGAGCAGGAAAACTCCATATTGTTGCCCCTGCCTTTCAACTCAAGCCAGAGGGTGCACCACCAATATGGCCAATGCTCTTTGTAACAATTGCATGCGGTGCGATCTCAGGGTTTCATTCACTTGTCGGTTCTGGAACAAGTTCTAAACAGGTAGCAAGTGAACCAGATGCCAAGTTTGTAGGATATGGGTCAATGTTGATGGAAGGCTCACTCGCCACCCTGGTTGTTGTTGCCTGCACCGCGGGACTCGGACTTAAATATATAGCCAAAAGTGGCGAGGTACTCACAGGACTGGCAGCATGGCAGGCTCATTATTCAAGCTGGCAAGCTGCTGCTGGATTGGGAAGCAAGCTGGCAGCCATCGTAGAAGGTGCATCAAATATGATGGAATCACTTTATATTCCCCATGCAATTGGAGTGACAATAATGGGTGTGTTTATTGTATCATTCGCCGGAACAACACTCGACACTGCCACCCGTATACAGCGTTATGTAATAGGAGAGTTTTTCACTTCTATTAAAGCTCCTAAATGGGGAAACAGATGGCTTGCCACAGGAGTGGCAGTAGTTACTGCTGCGATCCTCGCTTTTCTCCAGAAAGACGGTAAAGGAGCACTTATACTCTGGCCTCTTTTTGGAGGTGTAAATCAGTTGCTAGCTGCCCTAGCACTGTTGGTTGCAACTGTGTATCTGGTGAGAAAGCGACGTCCCTACTTTGTTACCGTAATACCACTCATATTTATGATAGTCATGACGGGATGGGCGATGATGAGAAATATAAGTCGATTTGCAAGTACAGGAAATGCACTCCTGTTTACAATTGGGCTTATAATCTTCCTGCTCGAAATATGGTTAATTATTGAAGCAATCGTGGCTATAGCAAAGGCAAAGGAAACCGAGCTCGGATGAGGTTGACTACTCAGATAGCTCAAATAAATACTTATTAGAACCAAAGTGAGCTATTCTGATTTATGTGTAGCACTCTGTTAAGGAAACATTAAAAAGTAGCATCATAGAGGAGAACGATCTTGATTAGTAAAAAATTGTAGGTGATGAGGGATACATAAAAGTAATACTTCTATGTAGGGGCATTATTTCTATCAAAAAAAGAGGGATGGAGAAAACCATCCCTCTTTTTGGATTTTATAAAACATCTCCGGAGGTTACAACTCAAGCATATACTATATCAACCTCATCATCTTTTGCATCTTTTAATGGGCGGGTGTGAATACCGCACTCGCCCCCACATTTACTAGTACCTACCCACCTTCCAGCCCTCTCATTCTCATCTGTGGTAATCTTGGTACAGGGAGCACACCCGAGAGAACGGTATCCCTCACCGTAAAGTGGATTTACCTTTACACCATAAAGCGCCAGATACTGCCATACCTCTCTTTCTTTCCACAAAAGTATTGGATTCAATTTTATAAGCCCTTTATCTCTTTCCTCCATTTCTTTAAAATCAGTTCGTGTTCTTCCCTCTGTACATCTTAGCCCGGTAACCCAGCATGAAACTTTCATCTCCTCAATTGCCCATCTTGTAGGCAATACTTTCAGAAGATAGCAGCATCTATCGGGATCAGTCTCGTATAATCTAGGTGGAATTTCCACATCATTTTTATAAACTCTTAGCTCAGGATACTCCCTCACCATTTCGTTCATGAAATTTACAGTTTCTCGCGGTTTGAATCTGGTCGTTACTATAAAACCCCTTATTTTTGGGCTTACACGCTTTGCAAGATGCCATACAGCAACCGAGTCTTTCCCGAGACTATTTGCCACCACAAGTCCATCACCGAACTCTCTATACGCCTCTTCTATGAGAGAAAGTGAACGTTCAACTTTCTGCTTGAATGTAAGGTTTTCTACAAGGTCTTTTACATCCACCTGATACTTTGAAATATCCATTTCCAAAACCTCCTGCTCAAAGTTTTTTTAATCGAAAGCCGTTAATTAAAACTTGCACTTAAGTTTAAGCTCCATGAATGCAATTGGGAAATAAATAAGCCTTATAAACTTTAATAGGTAATAAGCTTTCGTTATTATTTGGAGTTATCTGGCCAGATAACAGGTAGGATAATAAGCTTATCTTATGATTTATCCGGATCCATAAGTACTTTTTAAGTACCCATTATAAAAGCAATTTAAGATTAATTGGAATTTTTTTCCCCGGTACTTTCAACCAGCTCCCAGGGATATATAAAAAAAATCAATCCAGTTGGTCCTATATGTAACAATTATGACAAAGATACTGATAATCAAAAGCACCAATGCAGCGATGATCCTAACAGGCGAAAAAGCTTTCTGATTTTGCGACATACCTAATACAACTCACACATTTTTTTCATAGTCAAGGGCAATCTCAATAGCACTGCTTAGCCTGAGAAGTTTTATATCCTCCCCATAACCGCATATGAGCTGAAGACCAATTGGTATACCACTTCTATCCTTTCCACATGGGATTGTAATAGCCGGAACACCGGTAAGATTAAAGGGCGATGTATTTCTCAGTAAAATAGATATTACATCGTAATCACGCCCATTAATACTAACAAGCTTCTCATTTATCTTTGGTACCGTAACGGCAAGCGTTGGTGTTGCAATTATATCCACTCTTTTAAATGCCTCCTGCAATTCCATGAACATCAGCTCACGTATTCTCTGTGCTTTTACCCTCGCAAAAGCCGGAATAAAAAGGGCAGCTATCAGTCGAATTAAAACATCCTCACCAAGCAAATGGGACTTATTTATAAGCCTGGTGTAATGTAACCCCAGCGCTTCTGGCCCCGAGGTACAGAGATAGCAGGCAGGAGCATACCTGTGGAATGGCAAATCTATTTTGATTACTTGAGTGCCTCTATTTTTGAGTTTCTCAATTGCAATATTAAATCCATCCTTAATTTCGTCCTGTATTTCCTCAAGAAAAAAATCTCCTGGCACACCGATTCTTAAGCCTTTTAATTTTATTCCCTCAAAATCCGAACCTACCATTCCCGTACTGTTCAATTTTTCTCTATCTCTGTGAGGTATATTTTGCCTCGATTTATCAGGCTCTGAATATCCCGCGTCTGTTTTTCTAGAAATTCTATCCTCTCTCGATCCTGAAAATGGGGATTCTAGAAGGTCCGATGTAAAATATCCATAACTACCGATAATGGCTTCTGTTACAACCGCCACCTTCCATACCGAATCGGCCATAATCCCCACATGATCAAGTGTATATCCCAGAGGAAACACACCCTCAAGGGGCAAAAGACCAAAAGAAGGCTTGAATCCGACGATCCCGCAGCATGAGGCTGGTATACGAACCGACCCTCCCGTATCTGTTCCAAGTGAAAAATCAACCATACCAAGTTTAACAGCGGCAGCACTTCCCCCACTTGAACCACCTGAAATAAACTCTGAATTAATGGGGTTCCTGACTATCCCGAAATGTGGATTTATATTCGTTGTGCCAAAAGCCAGCTCGTGAAGATTTGTAACACCAACAATAATAGCACCTGCCTTCCTGAGGTTTTTCACAACAGGTGCATCGTCTTCTGCGGGTTCAATGTCCAGCACCTTTGAACCCGCTGTCATCTTATGTCCTGAAACAGCTATTATATCTTTAATTGCTGCTGTCGTACCGTACAGGGGTAAATCGGAGGCTTTTTTTCTTCCAAGCTCATCTGCATCTTTAAGGGCTCTTTCTTTAAAAACCCTGATAAAAATACTGGAGTCCCCATATTTATCAATTGATTCCAGTGATTTTTTCACAGATTGAATTGGTGAAAGTTGTTTCATGGAATGGCTGCTCTGAAAATATAAACTATATGATTGAACATCTGGGGATTCTTTTAAAATAGACTTCGCAGATCTTTGAATTTTCCCCTCTGTCCCTGGATAGATGTTTTCAAGAAATCTTTCCATTGTCCATTTTGGTGTGAGGGCAAACTTATCAATGCTTTTACCAGTTTCTTCGTTAAAAAGTAATTCCAAAAGCCTGTGGTGATTTTTTATTGTTGTTCTTAATTTTTCTAATTGCAAGTCTGTAACCTTTATATTGTGTAAAGAGAGGGTGGATAGTATATATTCTCTAGTTGGATTCACTTCTCTACTCTATAATTCCTGATAATATATTTGATAACCACAGATGCTTACGTCTTTGTATAATTTTATTCCTGCTTGGGTGCATAAAAACATCTTTTAGGAGAAAATCCAAGCCCTTTCTCTCTCAAAATTTTAATGATCTTGGAAACCTCTTTGCTATCTAATCATGTTTGTTTTGCCACATCACCCGGTCTAACAGGTTTCCCCGCTTTTTTCATGGTTTCAAGAACAAGTTGTTCTTTATCTTCCATAAAAATCTACCCCCCACTTTTTTAAAAAAATACAACCCTATTTTATAAAAGCTATCTAAAACTTTTTACCTTATCCAAAATCACTCCCTATTGCCAAAGGTATAACCATCTCACGGATTTTTTGATTCAGCGTAAGATTCCATAAGATCACCCCATTTTATATACGAATGTTTTTTACATCCCCTGAACACAGGATTTATATAAGCTACAAACTCACCTTTTATTGTTCTCACCTCAGTCCTTACCCATTCGAAATCCTTCCCTTCCCATTCTATTATGAACGATGCTTTATTCTCTTTGTAAAGAGACTTCGTTTCAACTATTTTGCCATTCTTTATCAAGCTCAAAACAAGGGGTTTACGTTTATTTTTAATCCCCACTTCATAAGTAATCCTGCTTCCTTCAACTCTGGAACCCGGGAGATAATTTCTAATACCATCTGAAATTGAAATATCAAGTTCTACATCCCTTGAAACATAACAAAATCCGTTTTTGAGGGATTTTAAAATCTCAGCCTCACTCAGCCCGTTGCAGTATACCCAGGTGGAAGGATCTCCATATAGAGATGGTTTTTTGGCTCCCGGATATTTTTCATCTGGTTTCAAATGGTTATCACTGCCTCCTACCCCGTATATTCTATAGCCATCATTCCATAAGAGATCCAGTAACTTTATTGCATTATTGTTATCCTCTTCTGCAGGAGGCCATGTAGGACAGTTACATATCTCAATAAGGTCTATCATGCTGAGAGCCGTATCATTAAATTGCCATTCCCATGGTTTCATCACAGGGTGTGCAATATTGATAATGTATTTTTCACTTTGCTTTTTCTCAAGCACAAACCGAACAAAATCATTGTGAAAATCGTCTAAAACCAGGAAGTTAGGGAGCTTTTTTAATCCATAGACAATTAAATGCCCCTTTATTGTTGTAACCTCCAATGCGGGTATAAAAAGTACTCTGGAGTCTTCAAATCCTGTATGAATTAGATTGTGTTCAGTGAGAAATATAAAATCAAGGCCTGCTTTCTCGCAAAAATCTTTCACCTCCTTAGGTTTCATATGACCATCTGTAAGAGTTGTGTGAGTATGAAGATCACCTCTATACCATCTTTTTTCCTGTGAGATTTTTTTATCAGAGTCAAAGGTAAGGGTAAATAACTCTTTTTCACTTGCATACTCTACCCATATTGATTCTCCCAGTAAAGTATAATCTCCAGGATCTATTTTAGTATTACTATTTATTAAAACCTCGTATTCAATTTTACTGTATTCTTCTTTATCCGAAACTCCTATAGTATATACTTTCCAGTTTCCACCCGGCAATGGACCAGGATATGTACCAATACTGCCAGACTTTTGGCCCAACAATACCTTTGAAACCCCTTTCTCTACCATGTGCTGAACCCTTAAATGCCCTTCTGGATCCACAAGAAAAAAGAAAAGAAAACCTCCACTATTTTTATTTACTTTCAGCTCTATTGAAACTTCATCCCCTAGATTCTCCAATTTGATCTCCCTTAATTTCATACCACAGGTTGTAGAATCCCGAATCACCATAATCAAACCCTGTTCAAATACTTTCTACATTTATCAGAGTATTTTGCTACTGCCTTTTTCGTCGACAAAATGACAAGAAACAAAATGACCCTTTTCGACTTCCCTATACTCAGGAATTGCTTCCCTGCATATATCACAGGCAATAGGACATCTTGTATGGAAAACACAACCGGATGGAGGGTTTACGGGATTCGGAATTTCGCCCTTCAAAATTATCCGCTTTCTTTTTTTCTCTTCTCTGGGAGAAGGGATTGGAACGGCAGAGATTAACGCCTGGGTATAGGGATGTAGAGGATTTCTAAATAGTTCTTCGCTTGTTGTGGTTTCAACAATTTTCCCCAGATAAATTACTGCTATCCTATTGGATATATGCTGTACCATGCTGAGGTCGTGGGCAATAAAGAGGTATGTAAGCCCGAGTTTTTCCTGGAGCTCCTGAAGCAGATTTACAACTTGAGCCTGAATGGAAACATCAAGAGCAGATATGGGTTCATCACATACAATAAAATCTGGATTTAAAGCCAATGCCCTTGCAATGTTGATTCTCTGTCTTTGGCCTCCAGAAAACTCATGTGGGAACCTATTAACATATCTTGCCTTTAAACCAACCAGTTCTAACAGCTCTTTTACCCTTTCTTTGATTTCTCTGCTTCCCATACTAGTGTGAATTATCATGGGTTCGCTTATTATATATCCTATATTATGCCTAGGATTTAGAGAATTATAAGAATCCTGGAATATCATCTGCATCTTTGGCCGTAATTTTCGTATTGATTCCTGATCAAGATTTGTTATTTCTATTTTATCAAAATATATTTTTCCTGACGTTGGTTCATAAAGACGTAAAATACATCTTCCAATGGTGGATTTACCAGAACCACTTTCACCAACCAACCCGAGGGTTTCACCCTTTTTAACCTCGAAAGATACTCCATCTACAGCTTTGACAACTTTTTTCCGTTTACTGAAGGTTAATCCACCTCTTAATGGGAAATATTTCTTAAGCTCTTTTACAGCAACAAGAACATTACTGTTATTTTCATTTCCCGCCATTATTTTAGTACTAGGCACCTTTTCTCGGTCTCCTGCTTTCAATATCCCCAAAACACCTTACATAATGATTTTTACCCACAGCAATAAAAGGAGGATTTTCCTTCCAGCATCTTTCAGTCCAGTATCTACAGCGCGGAGCAAAAGCACAGTGTCTGGGTTCCGTGAACAAATCTGGAGGTGTACCTTCAATACTCAAAAGTTTTTTCTTTTTTTCACCCAACTTTGGAAGAGCTGCCAGAAGCCCCCTGGTGTATGGATGTACTGGATGCTCATATATGTCATAAACAGGAGCTAGCTCAACCGGGACTCCTGCATACATAACAAGTACTCTATCCGCCAATCTTGCAACAATCCCCAGATCATGGGTAATCCATATAACTGACATTTTATTTTTTTCCTGAATTTTCTTAACCAGCTCAAGAATCTGGGCCTGTATTGTAACATCAAGCGCAGTCGTTGGTTCATCTGCTATGACAAGTCTTGGATTACAGGCTATTGCTATGGCAATCATGGCACGCTGCCTCATACCACCTGAAAATTGATGGGGATATGCATAATACCTTTGCCTTGCTCCAGTGATTCCAACACTTTCCAGTAACTCTATTGCCCTTTCCTGTGCTTCTTTTTTGTTTACTTCAAGGTGTGTTTCTATTGATTCAGCGATTTGTTTTCCTATTGGGATCACAGGATTTAGAGCACTAAGTGCATCCTGAAATATGAAACCGATTTTTGCTCCCCGAATATGATTTATTTCTGATTCTGTGGCAGTAAAAAGGTTTATTCTCTGTCCATTAAAATAAAAGTATGCTTCACCCTGTTCAATCTTTGCAGGGGGTGAAGGAAGGAGCTGTAACAATGATTTCATGGTGACAGTTTTTCCACTTCCACTTTCACCAACTATTGCAAGTGTTTCTCCTTCCTCAAGGTCAAAAGAAATACCATTTATTGCGTGTATTATTCCATCGAATGTATAAAACTTTATAACAAGATTGTGAACGGTTAGTATTTTAGACATTGCTTCTTAATCTGTAATATTGTTATCGTTTCGCTCTTCTTAATCGCGGGTCTAGAACATCCCTGAGCCAATCGCCAAGCAGATTGATACCAAGGCCTGTATAAACTATTGCAAGACCTGGATACGTCGCAATCCACGGATAAATCATAAGATACTGACGACCGAGAGAAAGCATATTTCCCCAGCTTGGCACACTTGGTGGAACAGATAACCCTAAAAAACCGAGTCCCGCTTCATAGAATATCATTGCTGACATCTCAAAAGTTGCAAGAGTCACGATCGGACCAATAAGATTCGGGATTACATGCTTAAATAGTATTCTTGAGGTTGTTGCACCAACACTTCTCGCCGCTTCGATAAAACCCTCTTCCCTCATTCTTAAAACTTCCCCACGAGTAACTCTCACAAAAATAGGTATATCGGTGAAACCAAATATCAGTATTACATTAATCAGGCTCCTTCCCAGAATGGCAGCTATAAAAACAACAAACACCAGATATGGTAATGCAAGTATGAGATTTACAATGGACATTATGGCATTATCTAAACGTCCACCAATATATCCTGAAGTTAATCCAATTATCATCCCAAGACTTGATGCAATCAGAACTCCAAAAAAACCTACCGTAAGCGAGACCCGCGTCCCATAGATGACCCTGCTCAATATGTCCCTTCCAAGATCATCTGTTCCCAGCAAATGTCTTATTGAACCATTTTTTGACCACGCAGGAGGTATTTTCGATTCTTTAAGATTCTGTTCAAGAGGATCGTAAGGTGATATCACAGGTGCAGCCACTGCAGCAAATATTACACTCAAGAATATAATTAATCCAAGAAGTCCCGTTTTATCTTTCCACAAAAGTCTCGCAATATAGCCAATGAAATATACTATCCCCTTCTTTTTTTCCTCGTCTATCAACAGACCGCTTGATTGAAAATTGCTAATGTTCTTTTTTTTATCTAACATTTTTTTCTGTCCCAACTCTCATTTATTATGGTAAACTACCCACTTTTATGATGAAGAGCAAATCATCGAGCAATACAAAGAACTCAAGTAAAATTAATCTAAAATGTTCGAGGTTCCTCGGAACTTCGACATTTTTAATCATATTGTTGGATTTTTATTTTTTCAAAAACTAATATCCGTTTTATTATCCATATCTGATTC
>Ga0190360_1001848_pt1 | contig 10665 bp, 8 predicted proteins | sample 48721834_MG_FD_161271 | JGI IMG/M metagenome (GOLD analysis project Ga0190360, IMG submission 161271) | Hydrothermal vent microbial mat bacterial communities from Southern Trench, Guaymas Basin, Mexico - 4872-18-3-4_MG | ecosystem: Environmental > Aquatic > Marine > Hydrothermal vents > Microbial... | reverse complement strand
CACCCCAGTATTGGTCCTATCCTCGGGTTTTGTTAGGAGTGTTACAGGGATGTAAATAAGAGCTCTTGGTATCATTAGTAGCCAGAATTGCTGGTAGTCCTGTAGTTGTGGTAAGATGTCAAATTCCGGGGGTATCCAGACAACGAGCCAGCTCAGTCCCAGGTTTGCGATCCAGGAAGCGAGATATCCCCATGCATTGAATCTCCATCATATTACCTGAAGCATGTTTGGTAGTCATATTCCAGCAGCCAAATAGCACGTCACATATTAGAGAAAATAGTACAAGACCAATCCAGACGTCCCAAAAAGGTAATTGCATGGTTTACCTGTTGCCGTTTCGACCTGGCCCAGTGTAAATATATTCATGAAAACCTGCCATCTGGGAATCCAGTCTCTTCCAAGAATACTCTATGTTTGGGGTTTTTGTTTAAAATTTGGCTTAATTATTTGAAAATAAATTTTAAATTTTAAAGCGTTTTGAAAGGGTAAGGTAATTGAAATATGAGAGAAAGAAGAGCAGCAAGAGAACTGGTACTCCAGGCGTTATATGCCCAGGAACTTTCTGATGCCCCGGTTAGCGAGGTAGAATCTTATGTAATAGATGAATCAGATCTCTCGGAGGAGTTAAAAGAGTTTGCCAGGAAATTGTTCCGAACCTCCGTTTACCACAAGGATGAACTTGATGGGTATATCAAGGAGAAGTCGCTTAACTGGGAGTTTGAACGGATTGCTGTTGTTGATAGATTGATAATGCGCATGGCTATTTGTGAGTTTTTATATTTTGACGACATTCCACCCAAGGTTTCTATTTCAGAAGCTATAGAGATTGCCAAAAAATTTTCCACGGAAAATAGCAGTGCTTTTGTCAATGGTATTCTGGATGCTATTTTGCGTGAGATTGTAGGAAAAGGCTTAATTCCAGAAATTTAGTCTTACAGAGTTTTAAAATTGTTTTCAAGGAACAAAAAGGTAAGCTTCTGGTTAATAACCAGAAAGGGTTTGTTGAGGTAGATTTTAAAATGGGTGTTTTAAAATTACTGACGAAAGTGTTTGGCACTGCCAATGAGCGGGAGCTCAAAAGACTTCAGCCTTTAGTAGAGAGAATAAATGAAATATACAAAACTCTTCATGACCTGCCGATGGAAAGATTCCGGCAACGTACAGAGGAATTTAAAAAAATGATAAGGCAGGCAAGAGAAGAGGCTAAGAAAGAGGCTGAAAGTGTGGGTTTGTCCGAGGAAGAAAAACACAAGTTCGTTATAAGGGCGGAACAGAAAGTACTGGATGAGATTTTACCTGAAGCTTTTGCGATGGTAAAGGAAGTATGTAGGAGATTGGTTGGTCAGGAATGGACGGTAGTAGGACAGAAGGTAAAATGGGATATGATCCCATTTGATGTTCAGTTGATGGGAGCTATTGTTCTTCATCAGGGTAAGATTGCCGAGATGAAAACCGGTGAGGGTAAAACTCTTGTTGCTACTATGCCTGCATACCTCAATGCTTTAACCGGTAGAGGTGTTCACATTGTAACTGTTAATGATTATCTTGCGCAGAGGGATAGAGAATGGATGGGAAAAATTTACGAGGAGCTCGGGTTGACTGTAGGTTGCATTCTGAATAGTATGGATACTGCACAGCGGAGAGAGGCGTATAATTGTGATATCACATATGGGACTAATAATGAGTTTGGTTTTGACTACTTAAGAGACAATATGGCGCTATCTGTGGAAAACCAGGTTCAGCGTGGTCATTACTATGCGATTGTAGATGAGGTTGATAGTGTCTTAATTGATGAGGCGAGGACGCCACTCATTATTTCCGGACCGGTTTCCAGTAGTCGGAACAGGATTTTTAAGGAGCTGAATCCTGCTGTATCGAGACTGGTTAAGATGCAGATGGAGACTGTTACTAAGATGCTTTCGGCAGTGCCGGATAATCCTGAGAAGGTTGAGGATGAGAAGGCGGTAGCTAGGACTTTGTTTATTGCATCTCAGGGTATGCCCAAGCATCGCCGGTTGAGAAGATTGCTTGAAGAGCCTTATTATAAAAAATTATTGCAGGAAGGGGAGAAAGAATATCTACTGTTGACCAGCTCTAAAAGTGGGGCATCCATAAGCCAGGATGAGTATTTTAAAGACCTCTATTATTTTATCGAAGAGAAACAGAATAATATAACACTTACTGCGAAAGGGGAAGAGAAGCTTGCCTCTCTCCTGGGGATTTCTGTAGATGAACTTGTAATTCCCGATCTTGCTGAAGAATTTGCTAAGATAGATGAGGAAAAGGGGTTATCAGAGAGGGAGAAAGAGCTTAGAAAGCTGGAGATTGACAGGAAGCATTCTGAAATTTCTGATAGATACCATAATATCTCTCAGCTGTTGAGGGCCTATACTTTATTCGAGAAAGATGTTGAATATGTTGTTCAGGATGGTAAGGTGTTGATAGTGGATGAGTTTACGGGAAGGATCCTGCCCGGTAGAAGATATAGTGATGGTTTGCACCAGGCAATCGAGGCCAAGGAAGGAGTTGAGATTGAGGAAGAAACGCAGACATTTGCTACCATCACTCTTCAAAATTATTTCAGGATGTATGATAAACTGGCGGGTATGACAGGGACTGCTGAAACTGAGGCGCAGGAGTTCCATGATATTTATAAACTTGATGTTGTGGTGATTCCAACTAACAAGCCATGTATAAGAATTGACTATGACGATCAGGTTTATAAGACTAAAAGAGAGAAGTATAATGCTATAATTAAGGAGATAGAGGAATGTCATAGGCGGGGACAGCCGGTTCTTGTTGGAACAATTAGCGTAGAGGTTTCGGAAACTCTAAGCCGTATGTTGAAAAGGCGAGGGATACCCCACAATGTTTTGAATGCGAAGCACCATAAGCGCGAAGCTGAAATTGTTGCGAGGGCTGGGGAAAAGGGTGCTGTTACAATTGCCACTAACATGGCAGGTAGGGGAACTGATATAAAGCTCGGTGAGGGAGTAAAGGAGCTTGGTGGGCTGCATATAATCGGTACAGAAAGGCATGAAGCGAGAAGAATTGATCTCCAGCTCAGGGGAAGGGCTGGAAGACAGGGGGATCCGGGCTCTTCACGGTTTTTTCTGTCCTTAGAGGATGATCTGATGAGATTGTTTGGGAGTGAGAGGATTGCTTCTATTATGGACAGACTGGGGATAGAGGAGGGACAGGTTATAACTCATCCTATGATTACTCGTTCAATTGAAAGGGCTCAAAAAAAGGTAGAGGCCAGGAATTTTTCGATCAGGAAGAGATTACTTGAGTTCGATGATGTTTTGAATCAACAGCGAGAAGTTATATATAAAAGAAGAAACTACGTTCTTCAGAATGATAATTTGAAATCAATGCTTTTTGAGATGTTGGAGGACTGGATCGATCTGGTTATTGAGAAGTATACAAGAGGAAAAGAGCATCCGGAGGATTGGGATTGGAATGGATTAAGTGAAGAGGTTTTTTCAATTCTGGGTATCGGTATTAGTGTGGATGAGCTTTCAGAGTACTCTATTTCGGCCTTGAAACGATTGATCATAGACAAAGCAGTTAGATATTATGAACATAGAGAACAGCTAATTGGGTCCGAGAACATGAGGCAACTGGAAAAGTTTGTGATACTGAGGACTATAGATGATAGATGGAAAGACCATCTCTATTTTATGGATCAACTGAGAGAAGGAATTAACTGGCGTGCTTATGCTCAAAAAGATCCTCTCCTAGAGTATAAGGCTGAGGGTTTTAATGCGTTTGTTGAGATGTTGGATGAGATTAATAGGGAAGCATTGCGTCTGTGCTTCAGGGTGCAGATTGGGATACCTGAAGAGGAACCAAGGAGGAGAAGGCCGGTCTCGTATCGCATGGTACATGAAGATTCAACCGGCCTTGGTTTTGTAGTACCTGCACAAGAAACACATAGGCCCTCTCCGGGTATGGAACCTCCTATGGGTGGCGCCCCGGGATCCGCTAAAAGAGTTCCAATAAGGGTTTCTCAAAAAGTTGGGCGTAATGATCCGTGTCCCTGTGGAAGCGGGAAAAAATATAAAAAGTGTTGTGGTAGAAATTTATAGTGAATAGAGTATTGCCATTGGGATAATTTTCTCTTTGACCTCTAACTCCTCTCAAAGTGTGTAATAGTATTTAGAATTACAGTGATGTATCTTTATAAAATGCTTGTATCGGTCTTTTCAAAATGTTATATCATATTACGCATGTACATTATAGGAACTGCATTAAGAATCAATTATTACCTGCATGAGACTAAGTGTGCCTGGGATCCTTATAAAAACTCGTAATAAAATTCAAAAACTCCCGGGAAACTAAATATCAATATCTCTATTGCGTAAAACCGGATGAGTTAGAGTCTGTTTTTACCTGTTTTTCATCTACCCATCCAGAATCAAACCCTCAAATGTCTGGAGTAAGAGAAATACTACGTATCTTTTCTATCTCTTTATTCAATAAGCTATTTTTCTAAGCATTTTTTTAGAATCCTCGATCAACTTTCGGTTTAATTTTAGAAAATACTCGCATAATAAGAGTCGCTCCCATTTTTACAAAGCACAGGCTACCCCTTGGGAGTTGAGTTAGCTGCTATCATAACCACTTGATAAACGAGAAGAACAGGTAAAAAGGTTTAAGGATGTTACGTGCATTATTGGTGATGAAGGCGTACCCATCAGTGTGAGCTTAGCGGTAGAGCTTGCTAATGTTAGTATTTGCCAGAGTTGCTCTTTCGTGGGAATTCGCTTATTAGAGACAACCAGCAATCAACTTACAACCTACAAAATAAGTAAGCGGTTTACAGACTTTCTTTTTTTCTTGACAAAATAGAGTAAATACTCTAATATCTTTTAGCAAAAATGATAAGAGGAATCATGAAAAAATACCTTTTCTGTCTTTTGATTCTGACAGCTGTAGCATTTCTTTCATCTTGCTCTACTGGCAAACAAGCGATCACTCAGAAAGATATTGAAGCGCTAAGAGTGAAGTATTACAAAGGCAGGATGGGATCCATTAATGAATTAATCTACATCCTTAGAAATAAGAATTTGCCGTACGAAGTCAGATTAAAGGCCCTTGATGTACTCGCAGAAACGAAACACCCCGATGCTGAAAAAGCCATCAGAGATTTTGTCTCCGATGCACTAGAAATTAGCTATGAAATGCTGTTGCAGGCTGCAGACAGACTCTCCCAAGGCAAAGATCCCCGGAATGTAGAAGCTCTTGTAAAAGGACTCGTAACTGCTCAAGGGAAGTATGTTGAATACAGGACACAGGTTATGAAAAAACTATCTGGCATGCAGCCAGAAATAGAAGTAGAATCATTACTCGACCTGTATGAATCCGAGAGAAAAGATTACATCAAATACCAGGAATCCCTGACTAAACTTCTTGGAAACCTGGGTGATGATAGAGTTATCCCTATCCTCATAGATATAGCCCGCAATCCGGAAAACAATCTCTCCACCCGCTCACTGGCAATTGAAATCCTGAGTCAAAAGGATGACCCAACTATTACCGAAGCCTTCATAGATATGCTTCAGGATCCTGAAACGCAGCTGAAATTTAAAGATTTCGCATTACAAGCTATGGATGATGTTCCAACATACAAAATGATTACAGCACTTTCAGAGCTATATAAAGTCGATAAAGAAGAGCATCTCATCCTACTTGAAAAACTAACGGAAGCAGTTAAAGATGTGAATGACACAGCTTTAGTCCCTATCCTGACAGATATTGCGCTAAGCGAAATATACCCCTACAAAATAAGAGAAAATGCAATCTTATCTCTGGTCAAGTTCAGAGACAAAGAGGTTTTCTTTAAACTCCTCCCACTCCTGGAAGACGCCAGAAACTATGTTCTCTACGATGCCATCTACCAGATGGCAAGAGAACTGAATGACAAAGAAGTTCTTGATAAATTGAGGGAAACTGAGCTCAAAGCTCAAAAATCCATATTCCAGGGAATTAGAAGATGAAGAAAACAATAACAATTTTACTTGCATTAACAATTGTATATAATCTCACTGCTCAAGAAAAAGATACCTCCGTGGAAAAGCAGTTTTTTATCCTTCAAAAGACCATTGATGACTTAAAAAAGGAAATGACCGAACTCAGAGAGAAAGTTTACGAAATAGAGCTAAGAACTTCTCCAAACCAGATAAAACAACAGGTACTGCGCACACTGAACCTACCGGAATACACTCACACGGTAATACTGAAGAATGGGAGTATAGTAAAAGGCAAGCTCGTAAAAGAAAGCATGGATGAAGTAATGATCCAGACCGACGTGGGCTACCTCAAAATACTAAAAAAAGACATTGACCATATCTCCGATATCAATTACAAAGAAGCAAAGCTCGTTTTCTTTGGCCCTATCGAGGAGAAAGTTTTTGAGAATCGAATAGAATACGAAGGAAGAATAAAGAACACCGGACTGAGAAGAGCAGATTTCCCTCGAGTCATAATCGAAGTATATGATGAAAAAGCAAAACTCATTGCCAGCGACACAACATATGTGGAGGGAAATCACTTCATCTACAAAACAGGGGTGGAAACAGACTGTACGATAGAACCTGAACAGGTGTTACCCTTTAAGTGTGTGGTATACATCCCTGAAGGTCGAAAACCAAGCTACTATATAAAAAGAGTACTTTGGGAGGAATTTGAATAAAAATTAGAAGCGCTACTTACTCGCACGTGAACAGCACATTTTAAACGTTTGGTACAACATCTGAAAAAGAATAAAAGGTATTTTACTCATAAGTTATTGTCGTCTTAGAGGAACAAATCTAACAGGGAGCAAACTCTTGGTATTAATTTTCCCCTTCCTTTTCTCGATAAGGTAAAGAAATTGCAGGGAGAATTGGGGACCAATGGGAACTATCATCTTACCACCATCCTTAAGTTGTTCAACAAGGGCCGAAGGTATACTGTCAGCGGCAGCGGTAACTATGATAGCATCGTAAGGAGCGTGTTCCTTCCAGCCATACCAGCCATTCCCAACCCTGAAAAAGACGTTTTTATACCCCAGTTCACCAATAACCTTCCGGGCTCTCTTACTAAGTTCTCCAATTATCTCTACCGTAAAGACCGAATCAACAATCTCCGCAAGTACAGCAGCCTGATAGCCAGAACCCGTCCCTATCTCGAGCACCTTGCAATTACTTTTCAGCTCCGCTGCTTCTGTCATAAAGGCTACAACGTAGGGCTGAGAGATAGTCTGACCAAAACCTATTGGCAAGGGGTAATCCCCATATGCTTCCTTTCTGTACTTTTCAGGGACAAAAAGATGCCGGGGTACCTCCATCATTGCTTTAATCACTTTTCTATCCTTTATCCCTCTGGCAATAATCTGTTCCTTTACCATCTTCTCACGTAAATCAGAATAGTCGGGTTCAGTTGTCTGACATCTTGCATACACAAATAAGAGCGTTATAATACAAGGGACTAAACCTCGTTTCATCTTTTGATTCCCTGCTTTCAAGAGTTTAAGACCGGGTATGCTTTTTACCGGTAGTTGATATTTATTTTCCATCTGTTACCTATCGTGCTCTTCTATTAGTTTCCTGATGGATGGGAGGATATAAATTCCTTCAAGATCGCAACTCTTCAGAAAGTTCAGTAAAAACTCAATGTGCACATCAACCGGCAGAAACTTGTTTATAACCACTCTCCTATCATCATAAACCTTACACGACCCATTTGAGAAATCGCCCTTATCTACAATGACAGTATAGCCCAATTTCTCCACAACTTCAATTAGCTGTGATCTTAACTCTTTTTTCTTGTATGCTGCAAGTTTGGAAATTTTCACAGGTACTTCACTTTACCGGCTTTTTCAAGTTGTTCAACAATCTGCTTTACCTTCTCGGATTCCCCTCTTTTTGTAACCAGTATTGAGTCGCCAGATTGGATAATAACCAGGTCCTCTACTCCTGCGGTGGCTATAAGCAACTTCTCTGAGAAAATATAACACCCTTTTGTATCCACACACACACTCTTCCCGAGCCTTATATTTCCCTCACTATCTTTTTCCTTCAGGTCATATACAGAATCCCACGATCCTACATCGCTCCAGTTAAAATCACCCTTTATTACATAAACATTTCTCGCTTTTTCCATTACTCCGTAATCTATTGACTCAGGATGAATACCCTGCCATTCTTCTTTCAGGACTTTCTCATACTCAGGTCTATTTATTACCTCCTGAATTTTCATAAGGCTATCGTATAACTCCGGCATACAGTTCTTTATTGCAGTCAATATAGTGGATGCTTTCCAGATGAACATACCACTGTTCCACAGAAATTCTCCACTTTCTAGAAACTTTAGAGCTGTCTCGTAATTTGGCTTCTCAGCAAAGGTTTTTACCCTGTAGACTTTTCCATCATACAATCTGCTCTTTTTATCTATCTGTATATAGCCGTAGCCGGTTGCAGGTCTGGTGGGAGATATCCCAAAAGTCACAAGCCCATTTTCTTGTCGTGCGACCTCTACCCCTAGCTTTACAGCTTCTACAAAACCGCCGACATCTCTAATATAATGGTCAGCAGGGAAAACCCCCATCACCGCTTCAGGATCCTTCTCTCTTATAAACAAAGCAGAAAGACCTATACAGGGTGCCGTATTTTTCCCACTCGGTTCCATTATGTAGTTTTCATCAGGAAACTCCGGAAGAGCTTCAAGAGTTTTTTCATAAAGAGGTTCACCAGCCACAATGAAAATTTTATCTATTGAAGTAACTCTCTTTAGCCTGTCATAGGTAAGCCGTAACATCGATTTGTCCTCTTCCACAATATTCAAAAACTGTTTTGGACACTTCCTTCTGCTTCTTGGCCAGAATCTCTTGCCAGCTCCACCAGCCATTATCACAGCATACATTTATACCTCACAAATTTATTTCCCCGATGAACACTTTTTTAACATCCCCACCAAGCCAGTAATACTTTCCGTCAAATCTTACTTCCAATTCCCCACCTTTAGCTTTTAGTCTTATGGGAAACCTGTTCCTCAGTACACTGTTTATCACTATAGCACTCGCTACTGAGCCTGTCCCACATGAAAGAGTCTCTCCTTCTACGCCTCTTTCGAAGGTTCGGATCTTCCATCCGTTATCGGCCTTCTCTATCAGATTGACGTTAGAGTTAAATTGTTCTCTTATCGGTTTTGCAAAAGAATCTATATCAATCCGGTCTATTCCCTTCTCTATTACAACAACATGAGGAGCACCCGTATCTACAAAATACATATCCTTCCCACCAAACGATACCTTTTTTGCGTCACCGCCCTTCACAGTTACGTAAATTCCATCTTTTCCATATATCCCCTTGTGAGGCCCATCGCTTGAGAGAAAAAGAAACTCTCTGCTATTCAAAATCCTGGATTCAACGACAAAAAAGATCGAAGCGCGCCCTCCATTACCACACATAACAGGACCTGAGCCATCGCTATTAAAATAATTCATTCCGAAATCAAAACTGGGTTCATCTGTGATAAAGATGATACCGTCAGCTCCGATGCCAAACCTTCTATTGCACAGCTTCTCAGCCAGCGCTGAATACATGTTCGGCTCTATCAACCCGCTTGTGTTATTCACCATTATAAAATCATTCCCACATGCCTGAACCTTCCAAAACTTTATCTTAGTCAAGTATAACCTCCTCTCCCGCGGTTTCCCATCTTGCCCTCACTCTTATTCTGTTCTCGGGAAACCAGAATGGTTCTGAAGGAGTATAGGGGAAAACTTTTCCACCATCAAAAATACAATCTCCATCTTTATCATACCATACGAATAGAGAGTACTTCCCTGGGAGCAAATACTCTATGAGAAATTCGCCATCTGCACCGGCCCTTACAGCTCGTTTGAATTTTCCATCATCCCGAATAGCTTCAACCATCAAAAGCTCTTTCTTTTCAATATTGGAAATGAGGTGACCGGATATCGAACCTGTTTGAGCAAGAGAAAGGGTGGTAAACCGGTATGAAACTACTGTATCAGACATTGTCAAACCTGATAAATCATAAATTCTTCTACCATCAGCCCGAATAATAAATTCCCTCCCCGCGAGATTTTCTCCTTCGGGGAGTTTCAGAATGAGAGTGTTACTGTCCAGGACTCTTTTCTCAAATCCTATTGAAGCTGAGTCCACCAGGATTTCAATTCCTCCACTATCTATAACAACCGGTTCGCTGAAATCAAGCCTTACTTCCACATCTGGGTCTACATCCCTGGCTCCATTCCGGGGAATCACATCTACCACAGATGGAGGAACTGAATCCACATAGCTTTTCCATTCGAGATCCAACGCGAGTGTATCACAAAGTTTCTTGCCATAAATATCTAGTAATCCCCTCAATGCCAGCTTACCTTTCAGTCTTTCTCCAATAACGTCAAGCCCAACGTTTAAAACATTTTCGTTTCCATTAGCTGCCCATGTAGATCTGGCTTTTACACTATTAGCATCTACAAAATCTACACTGGCGACCGATAGAGAATCCTCCTTAAGTTTATGAGTGAACCTTATTCTCAAAATTCCTTTCTCAATTTTATAGGAAACTACCCGAAAAGGTGAAAGCTCTACCTCCTGAATGTAAAAGTTAACCCTATCCACTGTCTGGCCCGATTTTTCAACGTCTATT
>Ga0190360_1001842_pt1 | contig 10673 bp, 8 predicted proteins | sample 48721834_MG_FD_161271 | JGI IMG/M metagenome (GOLD analysis project Ga0190360, IMG submission 161271) | Hydrothermal vent microbial mat bacterial communities from Southern Trench, Guaymas Basin, Mexico - 4872-18-3-4_MG | ecosystem: Environmental > Aquatic > Marine > Hydrothermal vents > Microbial... | reverse complement strand
GTAATAAAAAAGATCTTTTAATTTTTTTATTTTTCAAGCTGTTTTGGCGATAGATAATCATTTTTTTCTTTTCCAGAACGATTTTCTTTTTTTCTAAAAATAATTATTTTATTGTTTCTTTCCAGAACGGTTTCGTCCCCATATGGATATAGGTTAAACCTACATCAATTTGTTAGCGCCGGGAAGGGGATTTGAACCCCTGATCTCCGAAGAGAACGGGCTTAGCAGGCCCGCGCCGTACCAGACTGGGCCATCCCGGCATGAATGATCATATTACAAAACCTATATAAATTTTTGGTATTTAATGACACGCCTGAAGATGGATAGACTCCTCCAGAGTTTCAAAACTGCCCCGTTCTCAACCCTGTGACCTCTCAAGCATCAAACATTCTCCCTACCGCTGTTCCCTTCCGGACCTCACGGGGTTCGGGAGTCAGGAAAGAAGCTCCTTCCCTACAGAAGGAACACTTTCGATGCCGATCAAGAGAGACAGAGTCTCACTGGCGTGAGCAGCTCTCCACACTGGACTTATCTACCGCTCTCCAGGCTTCGACCCCTACCTATAGACGATTTTAGGTTACAGGAGACGCCTAGCCTCCCGGCCTAGTCATTACAATTATGTGTTTAAGTATATAAAATTTACTCTACTAAGCTCTTCACCACTTCTATGTTCTCCTTAAAACCTCGTCTCTCATCCACAGGTGTTTCCAGAATCTTGGGAATATCTTGCAGCTTGGGATGATTTATAAAATTTCTGAAGCCTTCAATCTCTATCTTTCCAAGACCTATATGCTCATGCCTGTCTCTTTTAGATCCGAGTTCGAATTTGGAGTCATTCAAGTGTATCAGTTTTAGTTTTTCCAATCCTATGATGCTATCAAACTCGTCTAAAACGTTATCGAGAGAACTCACAATGTCGTACCCTGCAGCATAAGCATGACATGTATCCAGAGTCACACCACATTTAATCGTTATATTCTCTATTATATACATTAAATTTTCAAATTCGCTTCCTATCCCACTGGCAGTATTCTCAAGAAGAAGGTAAGCTTTTGTTTCTATGCTGTTTAGAGACTGGACTATCCTCTTCAATCCAATTTTTACATCCTTATTAGAGCCGGGGTGGATGTTAATGTAATCTATCCCCAAAATCTCTGCAGTTTCAAATTCTTTTCTCATATTCTCCATGGATTTTTTATGAAGTTCTTTATCCAAGGATGCCAAATTCACGAGATACGAGTTATGGATCACAATGGGTTTTATATCCTCTTTTTTATATCTTTCCCTAAATTCCTCTACTTTTTGAACATCTTTGAACTTCCATCCTCGTGGCGAATGTGAAAATATCTGAGCACAGTTACCACCTACGGACTTTATATTGTCAAATACAGATGGAAATCCCTTTGCCATAGAAACATGGGCACCTATTCTCATGTGAGTTATTTCATTCTCTAGTTAATATAGTTTTGTTCGATCCATAATTTTTGCCATTATCCACACCCGCCTCCTCCAGGAGTCTTGATTGTGATAATGTCTCCTTTTTTTAGTTTTAATGTGCATTTTCCAGGAATTTTTTTTCCATTCAAGAGATTAACACCTTTTTTTGCATCTTGACCTCCAAATAATCCCTTTGGTGCAATTTCTCTTCTCTCAGAGATTATTGATATTACACACTCAGTCAAAACCTGAATTTCTCTTATTATTCCGTTGCCCCCTTTATATTTTCCAGAACCTCCAGAGTTATCTCTCAATGAGTATCTCAGAATATGGAGAGGATATTCCGTTTCTAAAGCTTCTACAGGCGTATTTAGAGTATTTGTCATATGACTGTGGACACCGCTTTCACCGTCATTAAATAGAGATGCACCCATACCGCCTCCTATCGTCTCATAATACGTAAAACTCTTATTTTTATGCATCCCTCCAATAATTATGTTGTTCATTGTTCCTTGCGACTGCGCTATAACTCTTTCTGGTACTATCTTCGAAAATGCATCCATGAGAACATCCACAATTCTCTGCGACGTTTCAACATTTCCCGCTACGACTGCTTTTGGTTTTTCTGCATTCAATACTGTCCCTTTCGGGATTTCAACTTTTATTGGCCTGTAGCACCCCTCATTTATCATCAAATCTCTTTGCATTAGCCCTATGATCATATAATAAACTGAAGACAAAGTTATAGACTCTACACAGTTCAAGTTTCCAGAAATTTCTCTGTCAGTACCCGAAAAATCTATAAAAAGCTCATCTTTCTTTTTTTCCACTTCAACTCTTACCTTTATTAATTTCTCCCACTCCAGATAGTCTTCACTTCTTACTTTCATATCTGGCATCCTTTTTAACTCTTTTCTCACAATCTTCTCTGAGTAATTTAAAATTTCTTCTGTATACTGATCAAAATCAGGATATTTTCTATATACGTCTAGAAATCGTGCTCCCCCGATAGAATTAGCCGATATCTGGGCCTTTATATCTCCCTCTCTTTCCTTTTTAGTTCTAACATTACTCAAAATCAGATCCATTATGTCTCTCTGAATTTTACCTTCGGAAATAATTTTCACTGGTGGTATTATCAATCCCTCCTCGTATATCTCTATGGAATCGGAAGGCATGCTCCCGGGAGTTTTTCCGCCAACATCCGAATGGTGCGCCCTTGTGACCACAAACCCTATAAGTTCTTTATCAAAAACAGGAGAAATCAGAGTTATATCTGGAAGATGAGTCCCGCCCAGGTACGGATCATTTAAAATAAACACATCTCCTTTTTTAAGGTCTTTATCTATGATAGTTTTAACCGCAAACGGCATGGCACCAAGATGTACAGGTATGTGCTCAGCCTGTGCTATCAGTCTCCCTCGTTTATCAAATACAGCACAGGAACAGTCTTTCCTCTCTTTAATATTGGGAGAGTACGCAGTTCTTACCAGTGATGCTCCCATCTCTTCTGTAATGCCTATAAGTTTATTTTTGATGATTTCCAAGGTAATAGGATCCATTTTATCGCCACATAATAATATTCAGATACTCGTCTACAGAGATAGTTTCGTTCGGGCGGGCTAAAACTGTCGTTTCTTTACCTTCTATTATGCACGGTCCTTTTATATCCATCTTAGGAGACAATGTATCATAATAATATACTGGAACTTCGATAATTTGATCAAAATAGGCTTCTCTTGTATAGCTTTCTGTTTCTCTTTTTTCAGCTTTCTTTATCTCTATTCTGTTTACTTCTCCAAAAATTTTACTCCTGAGATTGACGAGTTCTACCTCTTTACTCACATAACTATAAAGCTTTTTATGTGCTTTATTGAAGTCCCTTTCTATTTTGTCGAAATTTAAAGAGGCTATCGGGATATTGATCTCATAGCTCTGTCCTTTATATCTTAAATCCATAGATCTTTCTATCTTCTTTGGATTTTCTATGATTTTCTTTCCATTCTCTTCCATTTTTTTATAAATATCCTCTAATTCCTCAGGATGGCAATCTCTCAGAAGAGCTATTCTGGACTGAACAAAATCGCAGGCAGGTTCTGAAACAAGAGTTCCAAGAGCTGAAAGAACTCCCGAGTATCTTGGGATTAAGATTGTTTTTACTCCGATATCCTCAGCGATCCTTCCTGAATGTAAAGGTCCCGCACCTCCAAACACGAAAAGAGAAAAATCTCTGGGATCGTATCCTTTTTCTACAGATATCACCCTTATGGCATTGGCGATATTGGAATCAGCCACTTTAACTATACCCATAGCTGTTTGAATTGGATCTAAATTAATTTTTTCTCCCAATTCTTTAATAACTTCAAAACTCTTCTTTTTATCCAGTTTAGTACCATCAGCTAATGTTTCTGGTAGATATCCCAGAATAAGATTGGCATCTGTTATCGTTGGTTTGTCGCCTCCCAAGGAATAACATGCCGGTCCCGGATATGCACCCATACTCTCAGGTCCTACTCTTAATAATCCCTCATCTATCCACGCAATACTTCCTCCTCCAGCACCTATAGTGTGGATATCCATGGATGGAAATTTAATTGGATAACCATCTATTATAGATTCAGTAGTGAGTTTAGGGTTAAGATTCTCTATGAGGGAGACATCGCAGGAAGTTCCACCCATATCCATTGTAATAACATTCTTGAATCCCATCATTTCTGAGATGAAAACAGCCGCTTTTACTCCAGCAGCAGGTCCCGAGAGTATCATTTTTGCAGGAATGATCCTTGCGTTTTCCGAAGACACTGTATTCCCATTTGATTGAATCATGTTTATATCCATATTTAGCGAGTTTTCAAGAAAAGAGAGGTAGTTGCTCATTGCAGGCATGACATAAGAGTTTATTACTGTCGTAGACATTCTTTCATATTCTCTGAACTCAGGAAGTACCTCAGATGATATTGAAACTGGGATATTTATTAATTTTTTCATTTTCTTTTCATGAACAGGATTTTTATATGAAAATAAAAGGCATACTGTTACTGCTTCGTAATTATCAAAATTCAATTTTTTTATATCATTTTCATTTAAACTTTTTATAACTCTCCCTTCTGAGTCTATCCTCTCTTCCACCTCAAATCTATCCTCTCTACCTACTATAGGCTTATTTTTTCTTACAAAAAAATCATAAAGTCTTGGTCTATTCTGTCTCCCTATCTCCAGAGTATCTTTGAATCCCTTTGTGGTAATTAAAGCAATCTTTGCACCTTTTTTTTCGATTAAAATGTTAGTTGCATGAGTTGTACCATGTGCAAAATAATCTATCTTTCCCAGTCTCTTTACGCCTTTAATTATGGCTTCTGCGGGATTCCTCGGAGTAGAGGGAATCTTTAAAGTTTTTACGTTACCATCTTTAACGAGAACAAAATCTGTAAATGTTCCACCTATATCTGCTCCTAATATTGTTGGCATCACTTATCATTTGTCTATATTCTTAAAAAGTTATTGGAGGACTATACTTGCTACAAAAATACCCCCCCATGTAGAGAACCTTGCATTTTCGTATCCATATTCCCTAAGTTTTTCAAGAAGTTCCTCCTTTTTAAATCCTTTTCTAACTATAAACGGTGGTTTTATCTCTGATTTTATCTCCGGACTTATTTTATCAAGGACATTCTGAAAGCATTTTTCAATGAAAAAATCGCTGTAGAGTTTTCCGATAATCGATATTTCAGAGTTTGTAATTCTTTCGCAATTTTTTATAATTTTTTCATCCAAGTCTACTGCAAAAAAACAGGACTTATCCACAATTTTATCTGGAAGAAGATCAAAACTCTCCACAGTTGTGACATATGGGAGATCCATCTTTTGGAGCACAAAAACCCTTCCGGATATCGTAACTTTTTTTGATATCCTTTTAATAAGCTCCAATCCTATATGTATGAAAAAGGGGTGCCTTATACGTTTTGAAGCTACAAATACCTTTTCGCCTTCTTTGAGTTCGAGAGAATCAATTATAAAATTTAGATAATCATCAAGGAAATTTATTCCTATGGAAAGTACACAATCAGATATCCAGGTAAAGATATTCCCAAACTCCTGAATTCCCTTTTCTGATAGAGAATAATAAATTCTGTTATCTTTTTTTACTCCTTCTATCAATCCCAAACTTTCCAATCTTTTTAAGTTTGGATAAAGTCTTCCAGAAGAAACATTTAAGTTCTTCATAAGCTCCAATCCATATTTAGGACTGAATTTTAATTCCTTTAAAATCTCCAGCTGAAAAAAAGTTAAGTCTCTGACTACCATAAGAATAATACGAGGAAATACTATATAAGCTTTTTGGTATATGGGTGTAAGAGTTGTTGAATAATCTGAGCAAAATGATAAAAAAGTAGAGTCTCCATTTTACAATTTATTTATTATCGCATCCGTAATCTCCGAAGTTGAGGCAGCTCCTTTTTTAAGAACATCTGGGCCACCTTTAAGCTTCAGCATGTCATAAGAACGAACTTTTCCCTCTTCAACTACTTTTTTAACCGCATCTCTTATCATATTTGCTTTTTCATACTCTTCGAGATAATCCAGCATCATTACAGCGGAGAGAATCATGGCAAAGGGGGAGACTATGGACGGGTCAAGGGAAGCGTATTTAGGAGCTGAACCATGAGTAGGTTCGAAGAGAGCACAGTTCTTTCCGATGTTAGCGCTCCTCGCAAAGCCGAGTCCACCGGTAAGACCCGCAAATCCGTCTGATACTATGTCTCCGAACATATTTCCTGCAACTATGATACCATAATCCTCGGGATTCTTTGTCATCCACATCATCTGTGCATCTATATTTGTGAAGTACAGATCTATATCTTGATAGCTTTTGGAGATCTTTATAGCCTCTTCCCTCATCATACCAGATGTTTCACGAATTACATTTGGTTTCTCCGCAACTGTTACAGATCTGTATCCAAACTTTTTGGCATATTCAAATGCCTCTTTCAGTATCCTTCTGCAGGCAGGTCTTGTAAATATCCTCGTAGATATGGCAAGATCTTCCCCTGGAACATTCTTAAAAGCAGCCATTTTTGGGTGGGTCTCCAGAGCTTTCCTCACCTCTGGCGGAGGATTTGTCCATTCCACGCCCGAATAAAGACCCTCTGTATTCTGTCTGAAGACTACAACATCTATATCTGGCTCCTCGAAACCATCCTTCGTTCGTCTTATGAAATTAAGAGGATTCCCCTTGAAGGTCTTGCATGGTCGGATACATAGATCGAGATTAAAATACTGCCTGAGTCTAACAATGGGGCTATAATACACAAGTCCCTTTCCCTGCAGTTCTGGAGACAATTCTTTTGCTGCCACATCCTTTGGCTTTGATGTTATGGCTCCAAAAAGCCCAATACGATATTTTTCGAGAAGATCGATTGTTCTCTGAGGTAAAGCATTACCCTCTTTCACCCAGAACTCCCAACCGATATCGCCTTTTATATACTCTGCCTCAAAACCCACTGCATCCAAAACTCTTAACGCTTCTGGAAGCACTATTTTTCCTATGCCATCACCTGGTAACGTTACTATTTTGTACATTTTATCACCTTTTTTGTATACTCCAAAAGCCCTCCACTATCTATAATCTCCATAATAAACTCGGTGAAAGGCACAAAATTAAACTCCTTATCACCTACAAAAATATTTCCTTTTAAAACATCTATACTCACTACATCTCCATTCTTTATGTATTCTGAAGCTTCCTTGCATATTACGGGAATCAAGCCATTGTTTATACAGTTTCTGTAGTATATCCTTGCAAAAGACTTCGCTATTATGGCTGATACTCCTGCATGCTTCAGACATGTAACAGCCTGTTCTCTCGAAGAGCCGCAACCGAAGTTTTTTCCTGCAACGATTATATCTCCTTTGTTTACGTTGTTTACAAAATCAGGATCTAAATCTTCTAAAGCATGCTCTGCCATCTCTTCTGGATCCATTATAGTATAGACATACTTCCCAGGATAGATAACGTCTGTGTTTACGTTATCACCATATTTGAAAACTTTACCCTTTATCATGATACCTGTATTCTGTTTCTCTTTTTATTCTTTCCGATCACAGTTCTTTCCACTTCGTTATTCTTATAGCAATACCGATAAATACTGCCGCTAATGTCCCCATGACCAAAAATGGTACGTATGCTCCTGAGAGATTATCGAGTATCATTATATTTCTCAGCCCGTCATGAAAGTAATAGAGAGGCAAGCATTTTGCTATCGATTGCATATAACTCGGCATCATTTCAATAGGCCAGAATGCACCTGAGAGAAACATCATTGGAAATGCTATGGCATTACCAGCACCAGATGCCGCCTCCACATCTTTTATTATACCTCCAAGTATCATTCCTATACTGGAAAATGTAACTGCACCTATGAAAATGAGTAAGAGTGCATAGAGGTTCGGGAGTGCACGAACATCAAAGATAACCCATCCAAATGCCACCATCACAGCAGTGAGCATGAATGCAAGTACAGTCTGCTGAAGTACATTACTCAGTATCCAGGAACTTTTGGAGAGAGGAGTTGCAGCCAGCCTTTTCACGATGCCGTTCCTTCTGAGTTCCGAAATGATAGATGTTGTGCCCATTATTCCATTAGTCATTATAAACGCAGCTATGTAGCCGGGAAGATAATAGTCTGTAGCACTCATATTTTTTTCAACGAGTGATTCTGATGTTATGGTCATCATCTGCTCTTCAACACCTATGAGTCTGTTATTGAATGCATTGATAACACTTTCAAGTATGCTGCGAACAGCCATAGCAGAGATGTCATTTTCATCCGCTAAAAATGTTAATTCAGCTCTCTCAGATGTGGGAAACGTATTTTTCCACTGTTCTAATTCCTCTTGTCCTTCTTTTATAGCTTGGAGATCACTCTCTTTCATGTAACTACTGAAATTTTTTTCAATATATGCGAAGGTATTAACAACAACATTCAACCTTACTGCCATGCTTTTCTCTTGTATATTCTCTTCAAATCCTTTGGGAATCTTCAATATCCTGTAGTTATACTCGAAAGAAGGATTCTCTTTTACATAAGAATTAACATCGATGCTCGGATCAAGTTCTTTTATCTCAAAAATCTCTATGGAATCTAAAGCATTAATGAAAGTTTTGGAAAGCTCAGTTGGCTCTCCATCTTTCACATCAAAATTCTGAACGTGCAGTACGTATTTTGTACTTCCAGTTCCGCCAAAAACAGATCCAAAGATCAGTAAAAGCATTAGAGGAAACAAGAACGAGAAAAATATACCTACTTTGCTTCTCAGCCACCCCTTTATAAGCGCTATAAATACTGCCAGAACACTTCTCATATCAATTCACCCCTCTCATTAACTCTGTGACCAGCTAACTGTAAGAACACATCGTCCATACCCGATTCAATAATTTCTATCCTGTATCCATCGCTCAGCTGGTAAAGCTCTGCTAATGCTTTACTTGCCTCTTCTCTTGTTTTAAATTTTCCTGTAACGATATCTTTATCGTACGAAATGTTCTCCGTAAATTTTCGCAGTATGTTCTCTGCTTCTTCAATTTTTCTTCCTCTTATATTCACTTTTATCCCTCCTCCATATTTTGAGATGAGTTCATGAATTGTGTCTGTGGCTATAAGCTTACCATTTACTATCACTCCCACTCTATTACTTAACTGCTCTACCTCTTCCATATAGTGAGACGTGAGAAATACAGTTTTGCCCATTTTTTTAAGAGTTTTTATCACCTCCCATGTATTTCTTCTTGCCTCAGGATCTAAACCTGTCGTAGGTTCATCCAAGAACAAGAGTTCAGGATCACTTACTAGAGCCATACATACACCCACACGTCTCTGCATACCGCCTGAGAGCTTATGGAACTGTCTGTTCCTCACTTCCCACAGACCGAGCTCCTCAAGAATCTGTTTTGTTTCTGGTTTTATGTTGTATATCCTTGCTATAAGCTCTACATTCTCCTTTACAGTAAGACGTTCAAATGCATTAAAATCCTGTGGCATTACACCTATTTTCTTTTTTATCTCTGTCTCATCCTTTGTTACATCAAAACCGAGAACACTTGCGGATCCACTTGTAGGCTTTCTCAGACATTCCAGTATCTCGACTGTAGTAGTTTTCCCTGCACCGTTGGGTCCGACAAGAGAAAATATTTCTCCTTGATAAACGTCAAAGGATATTCTATCCACTGCTGTTACAGTTTTATACTGTTTTACTAGATTTTCAACTTCTACAACTTTTTCTGGCATCTTTCTACCTCCTTTTTATTGTGATATTGATCTAGATTCTCTCTATATGTGCAGTTCTTTTAAAAATTTTTCTATTTTTGGCATATCAAAAAAGACCTTTTATCTTCCCGTTGACAATGTCCATATTTATCGCAGCAGGATTTTTTGGAAGCCCTGGCATCGTCATAATCTCTCCACACAATGGAATTATGAATCCAGCACCGTTGGCTATTTTTATGTCTCTGACAGTTATAGAGAAATTTTTGGGCGCTCCAAGTTTCTTGGGATCATCACTCAAAGAGTACTGCGTTTTTGCCATGCAGATCATTTTTTTATCCAGATCATGGTCTTCAAGATCTTTGATTGCTAAATCAGCTTTTTTCGTATATCTAACAGAATCGGCACCATAAACATTCTCAGCTATCTTTTCTATCTTCTCTTTTATAGTTTCGTTTAAATCGTACAAAAACCTGAAATCGTTTCTCTTTTCACATAGTTCAATGACTTTTTCAGCGAGTTTTATTCCACCTTCTCCCCCTTTTTCATAAACTTCACATTCTACTGCCTCTATCCCCTCTTTTTCACATAGTCTCTTTATCAAATCTATCTCTCCCTTTTTATCATTGGAAAATTTATTTATCACCACAATTAAGGGGACTCCAAAATTTTTTATATTCACTATATGTCTTTTCAGATTCTCGAATCCTTTTTCCAATGTCTCTCCATGTTTTTTCAAGGATCTTATAGTAGTAGTAAGAACAACGCAGTCTACTTTTTCTTTTGCTACTCTGCAGAAGATATCGAAATATTTTTCAGCTCCGAGATCTGATCCGAAACCTGCCTCTGTAACTACATAATCACAGTGCTGTAAAGCTATCTTCGTGGATGTTAAAGAGTTAGTTCCATGAGCTATGTTTGCGAAGGGACCTCCGTGAACTATAGCAGGCGTATTCTCTGTTGTCTGAACTAAGT
>Ga0190360_1001837_pt1 | contig 10691 bp, 7 predicted proteins | sample 48721834_MG_FD_161271 | JGI IMG/M metagenome (GOLD analysis project Ga0190360, IMG submission 161271) | Hydrothermal vent microbial mat bacterial communities from Southern Trench, Guaymas Basin, Mexico - 4872-18-3-4_MG | ecosystem: Environmental > Aquatic > Marine > Hydrothermal vents > Microbial... | reverse complement strand
ATTCGAAGGGATCAGGCTCATCCTGGACCCGATCTGCGGGAGGTGAAAGGCCAGGAACATGTCAAGCGGGCACTCGAGGTGGCGGCGGCAGGCGGGCATAATCTCATCATGGCAGGCCCACCCGGAGCGGGGAAGACTCTGCTTGCGCGCACACTCCCCTCGATTCTGCCTTCCATGACCTTCGAAGAAGCCCTCGACGTCACCCGCATCTACTCGGTCGCGGATCGGCTTCCTCCCGATACACGCCTTATCCACACGCGTCCCTTCCGGGCACCGCACCATACAATCTCCCATGCCGGCTTGGTGGGAGGTGGAAATTGGCCCCGTCCGGGCGAGATCTCGCTCTCCCACCGAGGCGTGCTCTTCCTGGACGAGTTGCCTGAGTTTGGACGCCAGGTCCTGGAGGTCATGCGCCAGCCGATGGAAGATAAGGTGGTTACCATTAGCCGGGCGCGGGGTTCGCTTTCGTTTCCGGCCAATTTCATGCTGGTGGCGGCGATGAATCCCTGCCCCTGCGGCTACTTCGGGGATGCGGAGAGGACCTGCAGTTGTTCCCCCGCCGCGGTTACACGGTACCAGAAACGCATTTCAGGACCGTTGCTGGATCGCATCGACATCCACGTGGAGGTGCCGAGGGTCGACTTTGAGAAGCTCACCGACGACCGCCTGGGGGAGCCCTCGGCGCAGGTCCGAGCCCGTGTGGAGGCCGCCAGGGAAGTGCAACGCGAGCGTTTTCTTGGAACCAGCATGACCTGCAACGCCGATATGGGGCCGGCCGCGGTGCGTGAGTTCTGCCGGCTCGATGATGCCGGACGGGCGCTGGCGCGCCAGGCGATGCGTCAACTGGGCCTCTCGGCCCGGGGATATCATCGCGTGCTGAAACTTGCACGAACCATCGCTGACCTGGCAGGCTCGCCCTCGATCCAGACGTCTCATCTGGCGGAGGCTCTGCAATACCGGCCGCGCCGCTGGGAATAGGGCTGGCTGTCCTGCCCCGCATAACTTCTGGTATGATGCCCTGGGATAGTGCCGCGTGGCGGCCAGCAGTATCCCGCCACCACGAAGCAATTGCGGATCCCGCCGGGAGCGACTGGAAATGACGGATCCAAGGAAGGACATCGCCCGCATCATCGTCTCACCCGAGCAGATCGAGCAGCGAGTGACCGAACTCGCGGCGCAAATCAGCCGCGACTATGCCGGGCAGGGAGATCTCTACCTCATCGGCATCCTCAAAGGCGCCTTCATTTTCCTGGCAGATCTCAGCCGCCGACTTGAGATCCCCCATATCGTGGACTTCATGGCCCTCTCGAGCTATGGAAAGTCCGCCACTTCCACGGGCGCGGTGCGCATCCTGATGGATCTGCGGGAGCCGATCGAAGATCGCCACATCTTGCTTGTCGAAGACATCGTGGATACCGGACAGACGCTGGCCTACCTCTACAAGACTCTCCAGGGCCGGCGTCCGGCATCCTTAAAGACCTGCGTGCTTTGCAAGAAGGAGCGCGATCACGCGCCTGTACCCATCGATTACCTGGGCTTCACCATCCCCGACGTGTGGGTGGTAGGCTATGGCCTCGACTTCGCGGACCGCTATCGCACACTGCCCTACATTGCAGAGCTCAAACGCGAAATCTACGCGCCCTAGGCGCCTGATGTTGAATCGGCCTAGGGATTCGACTTGAGTGGAATTCCACGCGCCACTTGAAATCTGGTTATATACTCTGAGAAGGCTGAAGGAGCGACCCAGGAGGGGGTACCCATGCTGACCTTCCCCGAGACATTGGACGCATTGGAGCGGATCGGCGACCAGCTCAAATCGGTCGCAGAGCTCGAGGCCGCCATAGGCGCCATGGCGGAGGACCTGGGCGAATATATGAAGCTGCTGCAATTCTCTCATGACAAGGACTTCAAAACGGCCGAGCAGGCGCTGGCCTACATCGATAATGTGCTCGTCCCGCAATTGCGGGGGCTGCGGGACGCCTTGGCAGCCGCCACCGGGGAGCCTATCAAGCGCCTGAAGGTCGCCAACGAGCAGATGGAGCGCCTAGTGCTGAGGATGCGCATGGTCGTGAATGGGGACGTACAAGATCTGTTTCCCTAGGAACGGCCTGCACGATCCAGGGCCCAATCGAGGAGCCGCCCGGATCGGCCGGGCGGCTCCAGCGTGTACTCACCTCGCAATCCCGCTGCGCTGTGCCGGCGGGAGGGAAGGCTCGCGAAGCGGTGCTCTTGAGGACAGTTCTTGGTGCGCTAGCGCACCTGTAGCTCGACTCGAAAGCCGCGCAGCGCGGCGCGGGTCACGAAATCCGAGCCCGACATGGCTTTCTCGACCGGAATGACGCCGGGCTGGAGCTCCCCGGCCGCGATCGCGGCGGTGAGAATCGAGGCATGCCATCCTGTGCCCTGCTCCATGGCGGTGAAGCCGGTCTCTTCATCGTAGAGAAGCTGGAGGTCAACCTGAACCTCCGCCGCCTTGCCTGCGCTGCGGCCTCGGGCGAGGATGCGGATCAAGGCCAGATCACGCGTGTCGGGGGCGGCGCGGATCTGGGGCTCCCACAGGGCATGCAAGACTTTTCGCGGGATGATCGATTGGCCATCGACCGTGACCGGCGAGGTATCGAGCAGGCCGAGCTGCTGGATGACCTTCAACTTGGCGAAGTGTCCAGGATAGCGCAGGGTCTTGTTTTGAAGTGTCTTGAGCACGCCGGCAAAGGTCTGCGCAGCCGTGGTCACCCCGCCCGAAGTCGTGAAGGCCTCGAGTTCCCCGATGGGCTCAGGGAAGCGGACCGTCTCCAGTTCTTCGAGCGCAGGCACGCGCACCGTCTTTCCATCCCGGATGAAAAGGCAATCTCCGTCATACTCATTCGTCAGGCCTTCGATGCTGAAGGTCAGGGCGTAATCCCAGGGGGGCTGTGGATCCTGGGGTAGCCCACAATCCCAGATGAAGACCTCCTCGGGCTCGTCGAGTTGCTCCATGGCGTAGAGGCTAAGGGTTGTGGTCATGCCGGGGCCCAGCCCGCAGTCGGGGACGATGGTGATCCCGGCCGCCGCAGCCCGTTCGCTGAGCGCCAGCTGCGACTGCACCACATCGCTGTTTCCACCCAGGTCAGTCATACCGGCGCCGGCTTCGATGGCAGCCTTCGTGAGGCCCAGATTGAAAGCATAAGGCGTCCCGCTCAGGAAGGCCTGGATGCCATGCTCCTTAAGCGCCGCAGTCACGGCAGGGAGATCGGCGGCGTCGATACGAAGCGGCTTGGCCACTTCATGGTCCAGCAAGCGGTTGATGCGCGTTGCGGCTTCCTGAGCCTGTTCGAAGGTGGCGTCCATCATGAGCAGCAGCTCGGCTTCGCCGAACCGGCCCAGATCGTAGGCGGCCGCCGTCCCTTGTCTTCCGGATCCGATGATCGCGTAGCGTTTTCCCATCTGTCCCTCAGCTATTCTCTATGGATGTGAGTTTCCGGGCCTCTGCGGCCAGGCGGGATGTTTATACATGAGAGAGGCGCATGCGGCAAATGGCAGGCTGGGATTGGGCTACGTCTCTCATGTATAATCGCGAAGCAAGGCTGGCATTCATCCTGCAACTATCCTTTGGATGGAGGAGATTTCAGAAGGCTGATGGCGAAAGACCGGCGACCTGCAGAAGAACTCTCGATAGCCGAACTGGAGGCGATCCTGGCGCGCAAGAAGCTTGCGGCTCGCAAGGCGCGCCTGGATCAATATCGGCGCAGCGGGCGGGTGGTCTCGGCCGGAGGGCCGAATCATGCCATGAACGGCGATGTAGCGGATGCCCCCCCAGCGCGCCGGGGCCGCAGGCGCCCCCAGGCCGGCCGGAGGTGGCTCAATCGCCTGCTCCTCGCGGTGGAAGTGCTGGGCCTGTTGGGGCTGGTGTATATTCTCGTTACCGGTGCGGGGGCGCTGCAGAAGCTGAACGCCGAAGTGGCCGAGGCGCTCTCGGGCGAGCCAACGCCCACGCCTTTGATCACCGCTGTGGTGCTGCCTTCCGGGCATACGCCGCCCACAGCGCCTGGCGGCGCCCGGCCTAACGATGCCGAGATCCCTGAGCATCTGCGCCCTCTGGTGCAATCCATGCCCCCGGTGACGATCCCCACACCGGGTCCTGAGCAAGCGCGCAGCATCTTCATCCCTGCCCTGTGGAACGACGCGGCTCCCGTGGTGCAGGGGGATGGCTGGGAGCAGTTGAAGAAGGGCGTGGGCCAGCATATCGGCTCGGCCAACCCCGGAGAGAATGGGAACATGGTGCTCTCGGCCCATAACGACATCTTCGGCGAACTCTTCCGGGATCTAGACCGGCTCAAGCCGGGGGATGAGATCATCCTATACACGGCCACACGGGAATACGTCTACCGGGTTACGGGTATGCGAATCGTCGAACCGATCTCGGTGGAAGTGATGAACGACACGGCCAAACCGACGGTCACCCTCATCTCCTGCTATCCCTACCTGGTCGATAACCAGCGGATTGTGGTCTTCGGGGAACTGGAGGGGAGCTCATAGCCCCTACCCTCGGCGCACAGCCCCACGTTCATCGCAGACCCAACGCCGCCAGGATCGAAGGTGGCGCCTCCACGAGCTACTGAAAGGGGGAACGGGATCTACCGACGCCGACAGCCGTGATCAAGGTGCTTTGCTTTGGGTGATGGACGGATGCTGATATGAGTTTGCGCTGGAAGATCATCCTCCCCTTCTTGATCCTGGTCCTGCTACTCAGCCTGGGCATGGCCTTGCTTGTCTCAAGGCAGCAAAGCCAGGCGGAAGAAGTGCGATTCCTGCGTCAGTTGCGCGATTCCGGCCAGCAGGCCGTGGACGAACTCGTGCGGCAAGAGGCGCGCTTGCTCGAGGTCGAGCGCGTGATCGCCAACACGGAGGGTGTGCCGGAGGCGGCTGCGCTGAGTGACGCCGAGGCCCTGCGGGCGAGGATGCTGCAGATCCTGGTGAATAGCAGCATGGACATGGCCGTTGTGCTGAACCGGGAAGGCGTAAGCCTGCTCTCGCTGCGACGGCCGAGCCCGGATTCGCCGCCAGGGGAGATCTTGGCGCTCCGGGGGGAGGGATTCTATCGGGATTGGCCCTTTGTTCAGAGCGTGCTGACGCCTGCTGGAGATGGACAAGGCGAGAAGCAGGCTGGCCTGGCGACCATCCGCCTGGGGGAAATGGATGTCCCGGTGCTCTTCACCGCCGGTCCTCTCTTGGATGACCAGGGGACGAATTTCGGGGCTGTCTTGGTGGGCATGTATCTGGAGAATCTGCTGGATGCATTGCGGGAAGTCGCCGGAGCCCACCTGACCCTCTACGACCCATCCGGAGCCACCCTCGCCACCGATCTGGAAACCGAGAGCGGGTCGTCGGCGCTGACGGCGGGTCTGGATGAAGCGCTGCTGGAGGCAGCGCGCCAGGAGAGCTCAACCTCTCCGCCCTATCGAACCTTCCAGCATGCGGGTCAGACGTATGGAGAGCTGCTGGTACCGTTTCAAGTGCGGAACGGGACCGTCGATCTCGGCGTCATGGGGGTTTCGCTACTGGGCGGGGAGGGGCAGGAGGCCATCGAGAGCCAGACCCAGGCGCAGCTTCGCACGATTTGGCTGCTTGGAGGGGCCGCGGCGGTGCTGGTGCTGGGTACCGGCCTGCTGGTTTCGCGCTGGGTCATGGATCCCGTCGAGGCTCTGGAGCAGGCCACGCTGGCGGTCGCAGAAGGCAAAGAAGATACGATCGAGGGCATCGAGACACGCGATGAGGTCGGGGATCTGGCCCGAGCCATGTTTCGATTGGTTGCCAGCTTGCGTCAGGAATCCCGATACCGTGACCTGCTCACCCAAACGTTGACGCCCGAAGCGCGGGAGCATCTGCGGGAGACGCTGGCGGCGGGAGGGGCTCTCTTGGAGGGGCATCAAACGCGGGCATCGGTGATGTACCTGCGCCTGGGGATTCCCCTTCAACTCGAGGATCGGGAGGCTCCCACCCTCGTTCTGGAAAGCCTGGAGGCCATGATGCAGGGCATCATCCCGATCATCAACCGCCATGCCGGGATGGTGGATGTGGTCTCAGGGGACACGTTGCGGGCGCTCTTCGGTGTCTTCCCACGCCCGCTTCCACTGGCGGTGAGTGCATTGCAGGCCACCCATGCAGGTCTGGAGATTGTGGCCTTCGGACAGGCGGTCAATGAGGCACGCGCCGCGGAAGGATCGCCCCCGCTGGATATTGGCGTAGGCCTCGCGACTGGTTTGGTGATCGCCGGCGCAATGGGAACAACGGGCCGGTTGCAATACACGGCGATAGGCGATACGGTGGAGATTGCACAGCGGCTGCTGCAGGCGACGAAGAGCATGCCTGGCGAGACCTTCCTCCTCAGCGAGGAGGCTTACGAGCAACTGGCCCAGGCGCGCCCCTACCTGCGATTTGGCCGCTATGGGCGGCTGCAGATGGAAACCGATGCGCGCGAAATAGGTGTGTATGAAGTGCGTGGACGCGAGTTCCGCCTGGTAGATTGCAGCGACCTGTACCCTGCTGGAGCGGGCCCATGAAGCGGCGCAAGTGGTTGCTCACCTTGATCGGGGTGCTTCTGGCCGCCCTGGCCCTTTGGTCCGCGGCGGCGCTGTTCTTGACCACGGCCTCCGCGGAGCAGCTTCCCTTTCCGCTATCTGTTCGTTCGAGACTGGCGGCAGATTACCGCTACGAAGGCACGGGAGGCTTCTTGGGTCCCTTCCGCTTCTCGATGATTGGGGAAGCGCTGCGTGATCTGGGGCTTGCGCCGGGCGAGGCCGATCAGCAAGCCGCCAGATTGGCCGCATCTATGGATGACCCAGTACCCACGGCGACGGCGCTGGATTTCGAGGGATCGGCGCCTTTCACGCCGACACCAACCGTCACCGACACGCCGACGGAGACCCCCACTCCTACGGCAACGCCCACCAACACCCGGGTACCTCCAACGAAGACTCCCGTCCCGACAGAGACAAAGAGGCCAAAGAAATCCAATACCCCGAAACCGGCAGGGGATACTGCGGCGCCGGTGATCGCGGATCCGGGCACGCTGAGCCCGGCACCTGGATCATTGGGGGCCTGCAGCGTGACGGTCAGCGTCAGCAATGTGCACATCACCGATGCCACGCCCTCCAGCGGGATCGATTGGGCGAAACTCAAGTATCAGGTGTGGGATAGCGACGAGACGAATGCGTTTACCAGCCTGATTTATTCCCCGCCGCTTTCGAAGTGCTCTGGGGGGGCGGTTGGCGGCGGCTGGGATGCCTGCTATGACGGTCCGGCGGCCGGTTTCACCATCAGCATCTACCCAGGCTTCTCGTCCAACCCGGATTACACCGGCCCGGGGCCCTTCCATGTGAAGGTTTGGCTCAAAGTGCACGACAACGCCGGCCATGAGGATCTGCATTACTACGGCATCTACACCATTCCCAGCAGTTGCGACGATCCTCCCGCCACGCCGGCCCCTCCCACGCCAACGGACACCTGTACACCTACACCAACGGCGACCGAGACGCATGCGGCCGCGACGACTCCATGAGTCTTCTCTCTACCCAGGCCTCATTGAATAATTAGATCCCTCCTGCATTGGCCCATGCCATGGGCCTCAGGCGGATCAAGCGTCCCTCCGCGGTGCCGGCCGCGCTTGCCGCAAAAGGCCTCTGCGAAGGCGAATCCCGTCAATCCTGCGCAAACCGAGAGACCTCCCGCCGCCTGGACGGGAGGTCTTGAGTGGCAAAATGAATCCCCGAAAGGGTTTCAAGCTCTCCTCGGCCTGAGAATGGCAAGCCCTAGAATCGGGACAAGCAGACTGAAGGCCGAACCACATGGCCCTGCAGAGCTTGCGCTCGAGGGATGGCTGGACGTCGGATCCTGGGGCGGATCTTGCGGCACCGCGGAGGGGTCTGCGCTTGGCTGCTCCAATGGCTCGGGGATCGCGATCGTATCCACAGGCGCATCTTCAGCCACGACCTCGTAGGCCTGATCTCCAACTACAACCAGCACGCGCTCGCCCAGCGCGAGTGCAGCGGCGATCTCCGCCCGGCTGGCGGCCAGCAGGAAGTAATCCTCGGATAGGTACGCGACCCTCGAGATCGGGGTCGTTTCGGGATCGTAGGCTGTATCCACCCATATGCCATCCTGCCACCGAAAGGCCCTCGATCCGACGTGTTTCACGATCTCGGCCGCATCCTCGGCCAGGGAGGGCAGCACCTCCGCACTGCGGATGGCGGCTTCATCCCAGGCGCGGCCCACCGCCTTTTCGCCCACCACGGCCGTGGGGGTGCTCTGGATCTGGGCGAAGGTCTGCGCCGCAATTCCCTCCTGGGCCTCGGCCCCCAGGGCGTTGGGCTCCGTTACCAGGAAGGAGGTGTAGGGTGTGATGATCCCATAGCGGATGCTTAGCCGGACGATCTGCTTGATGGTCTCCTCTTCGGGTCCCTCCAGGCGGATTTGTTGGAGAAGGGCGCCGATCTTGCGTGTGGCCCACAATCGGGGCAAGAAATCGGCCCCTCCCGACTCGCCAAACCGCTGGTCTTCGAAGCGGTAGCTGACCTCCTCATTTCCAGCCATGCCGCGTAGCTCAATGATTGTATTCCCCCCGGATCGGTAGCGGCCCAGGAGCACGAGTTGAGACCCGGCGAAGAGGTCAGGCACCTCTTGTGGGTAGAGCTCGAAGACGCGGATTCCGCCGAAGTCGAGTTCAACGTCCGTCAGAACGGGCGACGAGATCTTGCGGTAGAAGCTGGAGAGGGCCTCATCGATGGGTTGATCGGGCTTTACATAGGTTGTGGTGCCGCGGTTCTGCTGCGACAGCGAATCGAGGAGATAGGTGTTCACATCATATCCCAGCCCAAACGAGAACAGGCGGACCGTTTCGGGGGCGGCTTGGGTTACATCCTGAAGGATGGTTTGAATGTCCGTCTGCCCCTCGGTTGGGAGGCCATCCGTGACGAAGAGGATCATCGTAGGCCGGCTTGTTTGAGCCTGCTCCATCGCTTTCATTAATGCCCGGTGGATATCTGTCGAGCCTGCGGCCACGAGTTCCTCGGTCCAGCGTATCGCGGCTTCTGCCTCGGATGCCGGCTGGATCTCGGGCGAAAATGCCACGAGATCGGTGCTGAAGGCGAGTATGTTGAAGCGGTCATCGGCATTCAAATGCTCCAGGATGTACCGCAAGGCAGCTTGGGCCTGCCTGAATTTCTCGCCGTCCATGCTCCCGGATTTGTCCAGCACCAGGATGACATCCTTGGGAACCGGGGCGGCCTCCAGCTCCACGCGTGGCGCAGCGAGCAAGAGGAAGAAGCCCTCCGGATCCTCGCTCTCGGGATCCCGGTACGTGATCAGATTTAATCCAATGTCTCCCTCCTCCAGAGTGTAATAGAGCAAGAAATCCTGATCTGGTCTGACATCCGTGGCTTCATGGCCGGCTGTGAAGCGGTATTCTCCATCATGCTCAACCGCGAGTGCGTGGGAGGGGGAATAGACGCCTCGGATAGGCGCGCTCGAATGGGCGCGGACGGTGATCGTCACCTCTTCCAGGGGTTTGGTCGAGAATTTCTCGGTATTAAGCGGATAGCGATACTGGACCAGCCCGTTGTCGGAGGGTAGCACCTGGGTGTATTCAAGTTCGATGCGCCGCTCGCCTCCGGGCGGGATGGGGAAGACGCTCGCCCGGAGGGCTCCTTGATCAATGTATTCCAGCAAGGCCGGATCACGCAGACTACGTACGATCTCCTCGTAGATTTGGCGCGCTTGTTCGCGGCTGAGTACTTCGCCCTGCACCGATTCTCCATCGATCCAGAGCCGGAAGTCATTGACCGCCGCCCCTTCGGGCAGCGGAAAGATGTAGGTGCCTTCAACGGGCCAGTCGTTGTCATTCTGGAAGACCTGATCTACGTGCGTGGTCGCGACCTGATCTTCGATCTCGACCTCTACATGGTGGTAGCGGATGGCGAGTTGGGAGATGGGCGAGGGGCCCGGACAGGGACCGAGCCCGGGCCCGCATGGTGGGGGCTCGGGCACAACGATACCATCGGCATACGCCGTCTGAAAGGGGAGGATCATGATGAGCGTTAGCATCAGGGCAAGCAAGGGCAGGTATCGGTGTTGCATGGCCGCCTCCTTTGCGCGTATAGGAAAGTGACGCATCCTATGAGGTAGACGCTGCCAGGGGTGCGGCGGTTCCCGCCAGGTGGACGGGGATGGGAGATGGTATAATGATGGCGAGCCTCCCACGGGACCTGGTGGGAGTTTCTCATGTGTGCAGGGAGCCATGGAAGAGAAACTGGCGGGGATCGAAGCCCGCTTCGAGGAAATCGAACGAGAGCTGGCCGAGGTGGGCGAGGATTATCAGCGCGCCGCCGATCTGGGGCGCGAACGTGCCGAACTGGAGCCCATCGTGGCCGCCTATCGGGCCTATAGGGCCATCCGTGAGGATCTGGTGCAGGCGCGATCCCTTCTCGAGACAGAGGAGGGCGAAATGCGGGAGCTTGCCCAAGAGGAGGTCGAGCGTCTCGATGGGGAGGCGGAGCGCCTGGAGAGCGAGTTGAAGCGGATGCTCCTCCCCAGCGATCCACGCGATAGCCGCAACGTAATCATGGAGATTCGGGCCGGCACGGGGGGCGATGAGGCCTCGCTCTTCGCCGCGGATTTGTTCCGGATGTACAGTCGCTTTGCCGAACAGCAAGGTTGGG
>Ga0190360_1001835_pt1 | contig 10695 bp, 4 predicted proteins | sample 48721834_MG_FD_161271 | JGI IMG/M metagenome (GOLD analysis project Ga0190360, IMG submission 161271) | Hydrothermal vent microbial mat bacterial communities from Southern Trench, Guaymas Basin, Mexico - 4872-18-3-4_MG | ecosystem: Environmental > Aquatic > Marine > Hydrothermal vents > Microbial... | reverse complement strand
TTTTTTCCGGAAAATACATCCAGCACTTGGTGCTATCCGTGGGCCTACTGAAGGCGACCCCGACGATAAGCCCCCCATTGAAGGAGAGCATCCTCCCCGCTTTTTTCACCTCGTTGGGAATGGGGTCTCCTATCTCCGCCAAACGGTCCAAGGGCATAGTGGAGATCAAAAAATCGTAGGGCTCACCCTTTCCATTTTCCAGGTAGATTTTTTTCTCCTTTAGATCCACCCCCACAACCTTCTCCCCGAGCCTTATCCTGTCCCGGAAGAAATCGGCAATGCGGGAGAAGAGACCACCGGTCCCCCCAAAGAGGGGAAACTTGAAGGTGGCGTTCGGTCCCCAGGAGACATCATCCCGTTGATAGAGGACATTGGTAAGCACCCGTTTGAAATCGACCACGCTCACCCGCTCGGCGATCCAGTGATGGTCCATCTTGGTAAGGGGAAATCCCCAGTTCTTTCTGTTGTAGGGGAGCATAAAATAGCGGGCGATCCCCTTGCCGAAGGTGTTCAGTATCCATTCGTGAAAATTTCTCGATTCCCTTTTTTCTCCCCAACATTCAGCGAGCCCCACTAAGCACTCGATAACCTTCCTCTTGGGCAGGTAGCGGATGTTGTTCTGGAAGGGATAGGGGATGAACCGATCGGTGAGCCAGATCCAGCTTTCTCGCTGATGCTCGAGGTAGTCACCTCTAAGCGCCTCTTCCACCACCCGATCGAAGTAAGGATAATGGGAGAACATCACATGCCCCCCGATATCGTAGGTGAACCCCTTCTCATCGGTGAAGCTGGCGGAAAGACCGCCTACATATTGTTCCTTTTCCAGTATGATCCAGTTATCGTGTCCCAGCTCGGATAGGCGCCAGCCCGCTCCAAGGCCGCAGGGACCGGCACCGATTATCACGATCCTTTCTTCCTTTTTCATCATCCTCTCTTTTTCCCCCGGCAGATTATGATGAAGCTCATAGCGCTTTCAAGCTCTTCCCCAATGATGGGAAAATCAGAGTGGTCGTACTTCCCTATTATAAAGGAAAAGGGATCAGGAATCCCTTTATCCACCTGAGGCGCTAAGTGCTCGCCGTAGACATCTATCTCCCTGAAGTAGAGAGAGAGGAATTCGGTCAGTTCATTATGGTTGTACTCTCGGTGATGGAACGGGTTCCAGGGGAGGGGGAGGCCCGGAGAGTAGAATTCGCGGTTCGGGGTGGATATAGCAAGAAAGCCATCGTCCTTGAGCAGGGGTAGAAGCTCTTCCATAACCTTTTCCGGCTTTGAGAGATGTTCGATCACCTCGAGGAGGATGATGGCATCGAAGATTTTCTCCTTAAAGGGAAGGTGGAAGAGATCTCCCCCGATGAAGTTGATCTTCTCATCCTTTTTCTCGATGAACGATGGGTAGGCACGGTCGAGAGCAAATACCCTCTTCACCTTTTCCGATATTATCTCCACCCCGAGCCCGGCGCCACAGCCAGCGTCAAGCACGGTCTCCTTTCCGGTGAAGAACCGGTTTAAAAAGCGGTAACGGGTTAAATGTTCCCATAAAACCTTGCTCGCCACCCCTTCCCCGATCCGCTCTTCATTCGTTCGGATATGGCGGAGGAGACGAAGATCCTTGTCCACCTCGGTTATGAAATCTATAAGCTTCTCCCTACTCCAATTACCCGCTTTTTTTAGGAGGTTTCTTTCCTTTTCGGTGTTTACCTTTTCTCTCTTTTCGATTAAGATGAGAAGCTCGTAGGAATGGATGATGAGCTCCATTCGGATGAAAAGCTCGATCGCTTTAGCGGGAGAAAGTGCGGGAAGATATCTCAGGCTCCTCAGCCTCCCTGAAAGAAGGGGAAGAGGGAGCCGTTCCCCGGAAAGAAGGGGGGAGGAGCCTATTCGTCGGGCAAGGTAATTGCGAAGTTCCCGAAGCAGTGCTAAGGGAAGGAGGGTTCGTTTTATCAGATAGGGGGAACGGGGGTGATAGATGAGATCGAACATCCTTCCGAGAGATCCTTTGCTTGGTTCATCCCCCCTCTGAGGAGGTGAGGTGTCCTCTTTGTTGGAAGATCCTTCCTCCCCATCCTTCCCCCCTGGCTCATTCCCGGTAAAGAGGCTTAAGAAGTTATGGCTTTCCCCGAAGATGAATTCCCTATCCCGGGCAAGCGCCACCCGGGAGAGCCTCCTCTGGTATTCAATAAGGGCATCTTTTAATAGGGATAAATTTCCTTTTTCTCTTAAGATTAACTTTAGTTCATCTGGTTTCAGGAATTCATAACTTGAGACGAAGATGTACTCGAGCAGTTTATTCCTGAAGTAGGGAAGGCTTCTTTCCCAGCGGGAGGAGATCAGCTTATTGAATAGCTCCGCTTGTCTTTCGGAAAGAGGAACAGGTTTTTCCAAATTCCATTCGGGCGCCTGTTCCCCGAGATATCCCCTGACCCAGTTATAGACCTCTCTTCTCCCTCTTTCTCCTATCTCCTCGGAAAGGAGCAAGCTCAATTCCCTTGCCTCCCGCTCCCAGGCATTTAGCCAGCATTCGACCTTCGCCTCCGCCTCTTTAAGGAGAGCCTCGTCCTTAGTCTCCTTTAGCTTTTCCTTGAGGAGGGAAAGGGCGGTTTCTCTCATCCCTTTTATCCCCTCCTTTTCCCGAATCAGCCTCTTTATGTGTCCCTCCATTCCGGCGACCATCCCCTCCCAGGAGTTTCTTTTCGCGAGTTCGAGCGCTCGCTTCACCCGGTCATCTCCTCCCTTATCGAGTATTTTTTCGACGAGAGAAAGAAACTCCTTTTTATCCCTGGCAATATAGAGGTAATCGGAATAGAGCTCCACCACATCGGGGATGGCGGTGGAGATGACCGGTTTCTCGGCAGCGAAATACTCGAGCAACTTGGTCGGGTTGATATGGAGGGTAAGTTCATTCAGGGCAAAGGGCATAATGGGGATGTCGAAGTAGCGGAGGTAGGCAGGAAGGTCTTTATACTCCTTTTTGCCCAGGAAGTGGATGTTTTCCTTGTTCAGGGTGGATTCCGGCACCCGCCAGTAGGGACCAACCATCACGATGTTTATATCACGCCTTTTATCGGCGATGTATTCGAGGAGCTCGAAGTCTATCCGCTCCTCGATGGAGCCGAAGTAGCCGAGGATAGGGGGTTTTATCCCGGTGAGATCTTCAGGGCAGGGGAGGTTTTCTTTCGCCTTTGCGAAATGGTCGAATTCCGCCCCACAGGGAAAGAAGTAGACTTCGTTGTGGGGTACAAAGGGCTTTTTCTTTCGGTAAAGGGCTAAGGTGCCGGTGAAGACGAGATCGGCTTTCCTGAGGAGCTCCTTCTCCCGCTCCGAAATGTCGGGGCTCGCCCAGGTAAAACCGGCGTATTCATCCTGGATATCGTATACGATTAGCCTTTTATCGAACTTATCCGCCAGTCTTACCAGCTGGGGAAAGTAGAACCAGAGAACCGGCTTGGGGAAGTGAAAACGACGGGCGATGTTTCTTAATGCCCCAAGGATCCGCCTCTCATTAAGCCATCTTCCGAAGGGAACTTTATTCTCATAAACCGCGATGAGCGGGTGGTAGAGGATGAGATTCTCGTTGAAGAAGATTATCCTTCGCTTTAGGTAGTGGATCGGGCTTCGGAAGAACTCGAATATCGGTATCGGCTGGAAGTATATGACCCTGTGTTTTTTTGAGAGACGGTAAACAGTATGGTGGTTTCTTTGCCAGATGTGCTCCCAGGGGACATGGGTGAAGAAGAGGTAGGACAGCTCATCGCTTTCATTGTCGAATACCCGGGGGAAGAAAAATCCCTTTATGGCATCAAAGATCACAAGAAGGAGGGTGATGCCGAAACCGGCACCACCGAGGATGAGCTTTAGTGGTTTCTTTATAAAGGGATACTTGATCAGCCAATTGAGCATAGAAACTACTCACCTCCAATTACGATCTCACCGTCGAATATCATTACCTTATCCTCTTTAGGGATACCTTTATCCACCGGGTTTACGAGAAGGGAATGGAGGGAGCGAGAAGAAAGTTGATAGTCGGTATTCAGGATACGGGGAAGATCGGGCATCGCCCTCTCGTATTTGAGGGTTATCGGAGGCAGTTTCTCACCTTCGCTGCTCAAGGTGAAGGATCGTTCATCCTCACCTTCTGAATCGTGAACCACGCTCCAGTCCTTGGCTTCCTCGGTTATTTCCGGTATCTTTCCTCCTTTTTTCTCGCTTTTCCATTTGGTATAGCTTGGATCGAGCAGGATATCGATGTGTGATTCCGAGACTTCCGCTCCCGGGGTGAGATATACCTGGAAGCGAAGGCTCTTCTCCCCGGTGAGCTTTATCCTCCAGAAGGTAATGGTTGGTACCCCGTCGAACCACCCCCGGGCGAGGATCTCGTCCGGGGTGTTTCTCTCCACCTTCCACTTTCCATTGACCGAGCTGAACCAGGCTGAACCCACCCGGAAGAGGGAATGCCCCCCATAGCGGGAGGTGAGCTCCTTTCCCTTGGCAAACAGGAACAGCTTCCCGTTGTTCACCACCACCTCGATCTTTGAGGTACGGAGGGTGCCGATTCCCTCTCTGCTCCCCACTGTTTTGAGATAGGCATTGATGCTCTCATCCGCCCCCCCTACTGCCGCTATCCGACCTCGACGAAGGAGGATTACCCGATCACATATCCTCCTCACCGCATTCATATCGTGGGAGACGAAGAGGATCGTTCCTCCATTTCCTTTAAATTCCAGTACCTTCTGATAGCACTTCTCCTGAAAATAGGCATCACCCACCGCTAACACCTCGTCGACCAGAAGTATGTCCGGCTCAACGAAGATGGAGGTGGAAAAAGCAAGCCGAAGGAGCATCCCCGTAGAATATTTCTTCACCTGGGTGTCGATGAAGCCACCGAGTTCGGCGAAATCGACTATTTCCTCGATCTTCCTCTCTATCTCCCTTCGCTTGAGCCCAAGGAGTGCTCCGTTCAGATAGATGTTCTCCCTCCCGGTGAGGTCCTCATGGAAGCCAGCGGCGAGCTCGATGAGGGGGGAGATGCTTCCCTTCGTCACCACCCTTCCCTCATCGGGGAGATAAATGCCGGCGAGCACCCGCAACAGGGTTGATTTTCCTGCTCCATTTTCCCCGATTATCCCTAATGCCTCTCCCTTTGCCACCTCGAAGCTCACCCCGGAAAGCGCCCAGAAGTCCTCGTAATAATGGCTCCTTTTGAGGAAGCTCACGAAGAATTCCTTGAGCGTTTTCGCCCGCTCGTGAAAGAGGCGAAATTTCACTCCTAAATTTTCCACCTCGATGATGGGCATCGTCATAGCCTCTTTACCATCTCGTTTTCCGTACGCTTGAAGACGAGATAACCTACCACAAACAAGCTGAGCGATATTGCCGAGGAGATGACTATCTCCCTTGCTCCGGGAGGAGGCATCCTCAATATGGCAAAGCGATAGAGGGAGAGGATAACCGCCATCGGATTGAGGAGATATAGCTCCCGAAAGCGCTCCGGTACGAAGGAAACAGGGTAGAAGACCGGGCTCAGGTAGAACCAGAGGTTGAGCACGAACTTCAGGATGAAGCCGACATCGTTGAAGAACACATTGAGGGAGGCGGAGAGAAGGGCGATGCCGCCGATAAGGATGAGCTCGAGCAGGATGATGAGAGGGAGGGCGAGGAGGGAAAAGCTCACCTTCACTCCGAAGATGAAGATGAGAGGTATAAACACCACCAGGCTCAGGAGGAAGTTTACCAGATTGGCAAGAAGGGCGGAAAAGGGAAATATCTCCCGAGGGAGATAGACCTTCTTAACCAGATTGGCATTCCCTGAGATGGAAATGACCGCTCCGTTCAACGATCCCTGAAGAAGACCCCAGGGAAGGACAGCGCTTATGAGAAAAAGGGGGTAGTTTTCCACCTTGATCCGGACGATTATCGAGAAGACAACTACGAAGAGAAGAACGGTGAGAAGGGGATCGAGAAGCGACCAGAGATAGCCCAGTACCGAGTTTTTATACTTAACCTTGAGGTCTCGGATGACAAGGCTTATGAGCAACTCCCGATAACGGAAAAGCTCCTTTATCCCCTTGATCATAAAGGTGATCTACTTTTCGTAGTTAAAGCTCTTGCTTCCTAAATCATTGAATATTTTAGCATAAGTGGGAATATGGTTCAACAGTCTTCCCCGAGATGGCTTCTTGATCAATAAATCCCTTGTTTTGAGCGGGATAAAGGGATGTTCCCCTTTCTTTACCGTTATCTTTTTTATCCTTATCGTTTTCTTATTATCCCGAGGTAGAAGTACTCGATGGGGTTCAGATCCTCGGGGTTGATCGTCCTCACCTTTTCCCATTCCGCCATCGCCTGCCGATAGTCTCCCTTAAGAAAGTATAGTTGTCCCTTGAGGTTGTAGGTTGTTGCTTCTTCGTATCTTCTAATCTTCGCCAGGATGTTCTCCCTTTCTTTTATCTCTTCTGGGAGACCGGTAAGATGAGGGATGATGGAGTGACGATGCTCCACGATGCTTTTGAAATTGAGGTACCAGCTTAGATTCCTGTTTATCACCCTGCTTGCCAAATACTCCACTAATGGTTTGTCATCGGTGTGGTATGGTGCATCCCTCACATAATCCTTCACCTCTTTTTCCCCCATTATGAAGAAGTCGAGTATTTGATAGGGGTTTACTATCCCGATTCGAGCGAGGTCCTCTTTCACCTTCCTCTCGGAAAACGCCCGATTGAGGAGGTTGAAATCGATCTTCCCCTCATCCATCCTCCCAATGACGATGGTAAACGGGTTTATCGTGTTGTTTATATACCATACGGTGGTATGGGGGAAGACGGATACAAAGGAGCGGAGGATCATTTTGAAATCCTCTTCCCTCAGGCTGTAGAGGGGAAGCCACTGGGAGATAACCCCGTGTTCTTTTAACTTCGCCCGACAGAGAAGGTAGTAATCCCGAGTGTAAAGACTGCCGTTTCCCGCATAGCGTGGATGGATGGAGTCGGAAAGGATCACATCGTATTTCTCCTTTGTGGCGAGCACCAGGTTCCTTCCGTCGATATAGGTGAGGTGGACCCTTTTATCGGCAAGGACTCCGTGGTTTACCCCCTTAAAATAGGTGTTCGCTGCCCCTACCACCCCAGGGCTTATCTCGGCGATATCTATCCGGGATACATCATGGGTCGATACCGAATAGGCAGTACCCCCACTCCCAAAGCCGATATGAAGTATCCGTTTGGGTGATCGGGTAAGGAGCAGGGGTAAATGCCCCTGCATCTTCTGGATGCTTACCAGATCGGGCGATGTGCCGGCTACATTTATCCCGTTTACACTTAGAGAGAGCCATTTCCCCCTTACATCCTCCACCCTCTCCACGCTAACCGTGGCATAGGCGTCCTCGGTAAAGGAGAGAAGCGTTTTCCCCCTCTCACTGCTGAATATGCCCGCGGAGATGACCGTTTCATTCGGCTTAATGAAAAGAAAGTAGGAAAGAAAGAAGATGATGATTATACCCGCTGAGATAAGAAAGGAGATGAACTTTTTCCTCCCGAAAACGAGGAGAAGGAGAAAACCGAGAAAAAGGTTCACCGAGGCGGAGATGAGCATTCCCCGATCCACTCCCATCATCGGGATGAGGATGAACCCGGCGGCAAGAGAGCCGAGGATACAACCAAGGGTATCCCAGGCATAAAGGATGCCTACACTGCTTCCTACCTTTCTCCATTTCCTTGTTCCCAGCTTTACCACGATGGGGAAGACCATCCCAATGAGGACGGTGGGGATGATGAGTATCTGTCCCACTCCAAGGGCGGAGATCAACATCTGCTTTCCGTAGCTCGGTGCCCCAAAAAACTCGCCGAGATCACCGAGAAGCGAGGAAAGATGAGAAAACTGCTTTATCTGGATGATGAGATAATAAGCGAGGAGAAATTCCAAAAAAGAAAGGATGAGCGGTAGGTGTTTTGCTCTATCGCTGATCCTCCCCGCAATCAAACTCCCAAGACTTAACCCAATAAGGAAAATGCCAAGCATTAAGGCGTAGGCGTAAACAGAGCTTCCTAAATGGAGGACCAAAAGACGGGTCCAGAATACCTCGTAGGACAAGGATACCGCTCCGGAGAAAAAGACAACCAGTGAGAGAAGAGGGGAGATAGCAGGAGAGGGGGAAGCCGATGAGACCGGTGATTTACCTTCGGGGGGTGCGGGGGGGAGTTCCCCCCTGCTGAGATGGAACGCAAAAAGAAAGATGAGAAGGTTCAAAACAGCCCCGAGAATGACCGTGCGTAAAAGACCGAATAGCAGGATCAAAAGAAAGGCGGTGAGAAAAACCCCCACTACCGCCCCTAAGGTGTTCACCCCGTAGAGCACCCCCACCCGAAAACCAAGATGGGACCCTCGCCTAACAAGATGACGGGAAAGGAGAGGAAGGGTACCTCCCATCAAAATGGTCGGAGGAAGAAGGATGAGAGCGCAAAGAAGAAATCGGGAAAGACCAAAGATAACCCCACTTCCGTTGAATAGACGATAGATCGGTATGTAAAGCGAGACCGCTCCCTTGAAGAGGAAGGGTGAGAAAAGGGCAAAGAGCCCAATCAGCCCTTCGAGAAGGGCATATAGCCTGAGAGGATTTCTCACTTTGTCGGCGATCCGCCCGAAGAGGAAACTTCCCAAAGCAAGCCCTCCCATAAACACGGAAAGAAGGGTACTCGTGGCATAAACGGTGTTCCCGAAGACGAGAACCAGGTATTTAAGCCAAACCACCTGGTATAAAAGGGCGGTAAAACCGGAAAGAAAGAACAGCCCTAACACAGCCGGAAGCGATTCCCCTCTTCTTACCATCTTTCTCCCTTAGATTATCTTTCAGAACTTACTCTATACGCTTTAAAAAGGAAAAAACTATTGCTCTTTTTTAAAGAGCGTCTTTGGTTGCGCCAGAAGTTCCCTGAGGTAGGGGGAACTATCCCTCAAGCTTTCGTATTTCCTGGCTATCTCCTCCGCTTTTTTCATCTCCTTTTTCCCTTCTTCCACCCTTCCCAATAAGAGGTAGAGCTTGCCCAAATCATAATGGCCAGCGATATAGTTTGGCTCAAGCGATATCGCTTTCTTAAGCGTATCTTCCGCAAGGGAGTATTTCCTCAAATCTATATAGAGATAAGCCAGACCCCGGAGGAGAAAGACATCATAAGGACGAAGCGATAACGCCCGTTTATATTCAGCTTCAAGTAGCCGGTATGCCTCCTCAGTGGTGAACCCCTTCTCAAGTAGGGCGAGGTAGCAGTTTATCCTTCCGATAATAAAGCGCGGATCAGCAGGAGAGAGCCTTTCCGCCTGGTTGTAGGAAAGAAGGGCGTAGTAAAATGCCTCAATACTACCCCGTTTTCTGAAGTAACTGAGGTAGAGGTCGGCAAGAGCAGCACGATAATAGGGTTGGATGGGGATGATTCTTACCGCTTGCCTCAACAACGCGCTTCCGGAAACGATCTCCCCTTTCTCAACCTTAAGGAGCCCCTCCCGATAATATCGTTCGCCGACGAAGGGGAGTAGCGAACCCAAGACAAAGAGAGGTAGATAGAAGATCACTCCATATAAGAGGAGTATCTTCCCGTTAGAGAGGCGAAGGTTAAGGTTTCTTCCCCCTTTTGTCTGGGAGGCGAGGATAGCGATGAGGATGAAGGTTAAGTAAAGGACGCCTCGCGAGCGGAAGATGCTCGAAAAGAACGCCTGGAATAACACTGCAGAAAGGGAGAGAATAGGAGCAAAGGTGTAAGGAGGGGTATCGTTCTTTCTCACGAATCCCTTGACCTCGCGGAAAAGGAGGAATAAAGCGACTATGAGAAGCGCTCCTCCTATTGCCCCTGTTTCTACAGTAAATTCGAGAAAGCTGTTATGTGCCTGGCGTGGTATCTTGGCGTACCTCCCTATCGCCTCGGCTACAGGGAAGTTGTAAGGCTCGGCAGCGATCTTGAAATTGCCCAGACCGACCCCAAGTAAAGGATGATCGAAGAACATCCTTAAAGACATCCGCCAGATATCGATTCGGGTGAAGGCGTAGATATCGTATCGTTTAATTAGGTGATCTCTCAAGGGATTGGGGATTAGGACCACCGCCAATAGGATGAGGAAAAGGGCGATGAGAGTGCGTTTTTTCCCCTTAAGAAATGCGATAAGGGCAAGGATGAAGAGGAAGCTAAGGAATCCTCCTCGCGATTTGGTAAGTAGAAGAATGAAGAAAAGAAATCCTCCGATACCCCCGAGGAAGACATTGGTTCTCTTCCCCTTCTTTCCTGAAAATAAAAGGACGATAACTACCCCCAGAGATATGTTAATGAGCGATGCCAGGTGGTTGGGGTTGATGAAGCTTCCTGATGCCCTATCGAGGTTAAGTACGAAATACTGTCTTAAGGCGATTACCCCTTCGATGAGAGAGACGATCAGGATTAGGAGGAAGATAATGGGTATTGAGCCCTTCTCCCCGGAGAGGAATCTTCTCACCGCCAGGTAGAGGATAAAACCGAAGAGGAGATCGAGAGAGGAGAGAAGGGTGGCGTAAGGATAAGAAGAGTAGAAATAACCCGAGAAGCAAAAAGCGATGAGGACTAAGAAGAGAGCTTCAAATAAGTGAAATTCCGCTTCCCCTTTTTTCCGGAACATAACGAGAGAAAAGAGAGAGAGGGCGATGATCATAGATTGCACGATGAGGATGGTATTGTTTTC
>Ga0190360_1001832_pt1 | contig 10704 bp, 9 predicted proteins | sample 48721834_MG_FD_161271 | JGI IMG/M metagenome (GOLD analysis project Ga0190360, IMG submission 161271) | Hydrothermal vent microbial mat bacterial communities from Southern Trench, Guaymas Basin, Mexico - 4872-18-3-4_MG | ecosystem: Environmental > Aquatic > Marine > Hydrothermal vents > Microbial... | reverse complement strand
TTATTGAACAAGTGAAAATAGAAGTAGAAAAGAGAAAATAACTCAAGATACGAAGGTTAAATAGTAATTAATATAATATTTATTATAAATTATGGAAAAAACATCTAAATTTATCTTATTCTCAGCTATAATAGCTCTTTGTCTATTTGGAAGCAGTATTCTAGCGCAGGACACATCAAATGAAACGGCTACCTCAAATGAAGCTACTACATCTGAAGCTAATATCCCGCCTATGGAAGAAGTTGCTTATGACGAAAATGTAGAACCTGAAGATTTGGAGGTGGGAGATCCTAAAGTTCTACCTGACAATCCTTTCTATTTCATAAAAGATGGAATCAGAGGTATTAGAATGTTTTTTGCATTCAATCCTACTGCCAAAGCAGAATTAAGAGAAAAATTTGCCAATGAAAGACTTATAGAATTAAAAAAGCTGATAAGAAACAACAAGAATCCGAAATTAATTAGAAAAGCACTAGAAAAGTATCAAGGAGAAATAGATAGTATTAAAGAGCTGGCTGATAGAATAAAAGAAAAAGCAAAAGACAATAAAAGAGTTGACAGCTTTTTAGACAAGTTTACCAAGCATCAAATTCTTCACCACAAAATTCTACAAAAGCTGGAAAGTCAAGTTCCTCCTGAAGTTTTTGAAAGAATAAAGCAAGCCAGAGAAAAACACTTGGAAAGATTTAAAGATGTAATGCTAAAATTAGAAGATAAAGATAAAATTCCAGAAAGATTAGAAAAACAATTGGAAAGGTTGAAAGGAAGTAAATTCAAAGAATTTAAAAACTTAGAAATACTTGATGCACTAAAAGACAAACTCCCAGAAGAAATAAAAGAGAAAATAGAGGCTAAAAAAGAAATCTTGCTAGAAAGACTGCGGGAGAAATTAGAAACTCTTTCTCCGGAAGACCAGAAAAAGTTCAAACAATATATTGAAAATCTCAGTGGTGACAGATTAAGACACTTAAATATAATAAGCGGACTTGAAGGAAAGGAACTTTCACCAAAGCTAAAAAAAATAATTGAAACCGTAAGAGAGAAAAAAATTGAAGGAATAGAAAGATATGCTTTGGTAGAAAATCCTAAAGAAGCAGCAGAAAAACAAATTAAAGAAGCGGAAAAATTATTAGAAGAACTTAAATCTCTAATCTCTGAAAAAGAAATCAATAAAGAAGAAATGCCAGCAGTGTTTAGACTATTAGATGAAGCAGAAGAAAAACTAACAGCCGCTAAGAACTCTTTTGACGAAGAAAATTATGGACGTGCTTATGGACAAGCAACTGCCTCAATAGTTTTATCAAGGAATGCAATAAGAATTATAAAAATAAGATTAGGATTCAAGGACTCAGAAAATGGAGAATCCGTATGTTCTGATATTAACTTTCCAGTGTGCGGAGAGGATGGAAAAACATATAAAAATATATGCGAAGCTAAAAAAGCAGGAGTAAAGATTGCTTATAGAACAAGATGCAGAGAAGAAAATGAGATTGAGTGCGCTAAAGAGGGAGAAAGAGTAAATAGAAGCCCGCTATTAGGTCCTACCGATCAGGTCTGCTGTGAAGGACTAAAAGAAATAAAAATAAACAGAATATATAGTATATGTGTAAAACCTGATGCTTCTTTTGAGTGTGAGACTGATGAAGATTGCCCTCTTTCTTCTTGTCCTGGAGTAAAATCAAGGTGTGTAGCCGGAATTTGTAAAATCCCTTCTTGTTCAAGACCTTCTGTGTGTATCCAAGTTATCACTCCAGCCAAGAACCCTACTACAGGAGAATGCAAAGAATTTCCTACACCATGCGATGTGCCTACAGGATGGGTTAAAGTAAATTCGTGTTCAACTTCTACATTGCAAATTCCAATTAAAATACCTCCTTTACTCGAAAAAGGTCCTAGCCTAAAACCGGAACTTGCACCAGAAGCAAATCTTTAAATATTTCAAACAAAAAACAGCCTTTCAAAGGGCTGTTTTTTGTTTGAAAGCCTTGCTTGATATATCGCTATGCGTTATAACAAGCCTTGCTTGATATATCGCTATGCGTTATAACAAATTATAATGCCAAAAAAATATTTCATAATTACATACGGATGCCAAATGAATAAAAGTGACAGCGAAAGAGTTGCTGCAGTTTTAAACCAAATGAAATACAAACCAGCCACCACGATTAAGGAGGCTGATTTGATTATTGTTAATATGTGTTCTGTCAGACAAACTGCAGTAGACAGGGTTTATGGACTTGCACCAAAATTTAAAAAACTAAAACAAAAAAAACCAGATATTAAAACAGTACTCACAGGATGTGTGTTAAAAAAGGATCAGCAAAAATTAAAAAATATTTTTGATTTTATCTTACCTATTAAGACCTTGGAGTTTTGGCCAGAAATATTAAAGAAAAAGCAATACTTTCTAACATTAAACCAAAGAGGACAAAGTTTTACCCAAGGACTAAAAGTAGACTATCTAAAGATATGCCCAAGTTATCGAAAGAGTTTCTCAGTATTCATTCCCATCTCAACAGGTTGCAATAATTTTTGCTCTTATTGTGTAGTGCCTTTTACTAGAGGACCTTTAATATGCAGGCCACATCAAGATATATTAAAAGAAATTAAAACCGCTGTTAAAAATGGAGCTAAAGAAATATGGCTTTTAGGTCAAAATGTTAATGATTACCATTCCCCTACTGACCCTTCGATAGACTTTCCAAAGCTTTTAGAAATGGCAAACAATATTCCAGGTAATTTCTGGCTTAGCTTCACTAGCTCTCACCCGAAAGATTTCTCAGAAAAACTAATTGATGTAATGAAAAAATGCAAAAAAATAACTGAATATCTCAGCTTGCCTATACAATCTGGAGATGATGAAATTCTCAAAAAAATGAACCGACCTTATACTGTCAAAGAATATAAGAAATTAGTGAAGAAAATCCGAAAGAAAATCCCAGAAATTGCTCTCTCAACAGACATTATTGTTGGTTTTCCCGGAGAAAAGAAAAAACACTTTAAAAATACTCTAAAGTTCTTCAAAGAGATGAAATTCGATATGGCATATATAGCTCAATACTCGCAAAGAGCAGGAACCAAAGCCTCAAAAATGAAAGATGATGTTTCTAAAAAAGAAAAGGAAAGAAGATGGAAGGAGCTAACTGAAATATTAAAATCAACAGCTTTGGAAAAAAACAAAAAATACATAGGAAAAGAGATAGAAGTTCTGATTTCTGAATATAAAATGCACAACAACAAACATTTTTATTTTGGGAAAACCAGAACATATAAGACTGTAAAAATTGAAGCTCCAAAAGATATGAAAACTATTCTACTTGGCAATTTTGTAAAAGTAAGAATTGTTGATGCATTGCCTTGGGGATTGAAAGGCGTTCTTAAAAAATAAAGTAAGGTCTTAATATTTCTGAAAAAAAATAGAGAGCTAAGCTCTCTTTTTAATTTATTTTTTTCCAATAATTTTCTAATTCTGCAATGCTACCTGCACTTATTATCTTTGAAATCTCTATAATATCCCGGACTCCCCGATAATATTTTTCTGCTACTACATGTTCTATTATTGCAGCATCAAATTCTCTCCTAAATCTTGGGGAATTGGTATCTTCTTTATAAATTACACTAGAAAGCTGATAAACATACAAAAATAAAGCCTTCAAGTCTTCATTATGTATATATCTGATTTGAAGCGGAGAAAAAGCTCTTTCGGGATAATGAAAAAATATTCTATGTCTTACCTCGTGGGAAGCAATTGTAAACAATATTCCTTTTAAGCTGAAAAATGGAAACTCTCTGCTTTCTCTGAATCTGTCTTCACCAGAGAATAACATTACTCTTTTCCTTTGGTCTTTTTTTATTCTTCTGTTTAATCCAATCCCAAAAATTAAGTAAAATTCTCCTTTGTGTTGAATTATCTTTCTAAACTCAGAGCTTGTAGTAGCACAATAGCGGAATCTTTCATTTTCGTCTCTTATAATGATGTTGTCGATGACAAATACAGGTATTGGTTTTTTAGGAAATATCAGTTTATCCAAACCTTCAATGATATCGCTTATTCCTCTCGCCATTTTCCTATCTTCCTTACTTAGTCCCATAAAATCACTTTTTTAATTTTTAAAGAATTATATATACTACAGAATCCTCTGTGTTTGTCAAACAAAAAATCTTTAGAAATATTCCAATTAAAGCTATTTATATAACTTTATTGTTTTCTTATTTTCTATTTCTTTATCTTCTATTTTCCTGTTTTCATAATTTTCATTCTCCTTTTCTCTATCTCTCCCTTTTTCTTTTCTATTCTTCTTTTCTATTTCTCTTTTCCCTCTCTCTTCTTCATCTCTCTTTTCTATTCCTTCTCTTCTATATTTTCCCCCTATTGATATTGTAAATCTAACGATCGTTAATTTTATGGTATCAACATTCTATACTAAGCCAAAACTATATAAAACTAAAAAAAACATCAACATTAATGTTGGTGTTATCTGCATGTTTTGAAATAAAATTTTGAAACTTGGCACTCAAGAGTCTTTAAAATCTCTCTGAGTCTTTTAAGATTTAAGTTCTTTTTTCAAAAGATTCCTTACAATCTCAGGATTAGCTCTCCCTCTTGTACGTGCCATTACCTGTCCTATTAAAAACTGAAGTGCATTCTCCTTTCCTTTCTTAAAATCAGCCACTGCCTTTGGATTCTGTGAAATTATCTCTTTTACAAAACTTAAAATATCCTCTTCGTCACTCATTTGACTCAATCCTTTTTCTTCAACAATATGAGAAGGATCAGCTCCTGTGGCAAACATCTCTGCTAAAACTGACTTTGCCGCTTTGCTTAATATTTTTTTATCTCCAATCAAAGAAATAAACTCTGCAAAATTCTCTGGAGTAATCAAGAAATCCTCTCCTGTTACTTTTGCTCCTTTTAATAAACCTTGCAAATCAGTAATGATGTAGTTTGTAGCCAATCTTATCAAATTAGAAAGTTTTTCCTGAGACAATCTCGGTTCAAACTCACTGACAACTTTTTCAAAATATTCTCCCATATCCTTGTTTTTTACAAAAAATTCAACACTCTCATCGTCTAATTTATATTCCTCCTTTAACCTTTTTCTTCTGGCTTGAGGGAGCTCTGGGATGTCAGCCTTAATTTCTGCTATCTCTTCCTCTGAAAAAACAAGTGGAGGAAGGTCAGGTTCTGGGAAATATCTGTAATCGTGGGCTGCTTCTTTCTCCCGCTGAGAGACAGTTATTTGTTTTATTTCGTTCCAACCCCTTGTCTCTTGTATCACTTTTTTACCTTCGTCCAAAATCTTAGCCTGCCTCTCAATCTCATAGTCTATTGCTTTTTCTACAATCTTAAATGAATTCAAGTTTTTTATCTCAACCTTAGTACCTAATTTTTCTGGTTTTTCTCCATCTTTTTCTTTTGGTTTTAAAGAAATATTAGCTTCTATTCTCATCTCGCCTTTTTCCATATTTGCATCAGATACATCAAGATATCTTAAAATTAATTGAAGCTCTTGAGCAAACTTTCTGGCTTCCTCTGCTGAAGTAATATCTGGTTCAGTAACTAATTCCATCAAAGGTACACCTGCTCGATTAAAATCTACTAAACTATAATCAGCTCCTTCGGGATGCAGCAGTTTGCCAGTGTCCTCTTCTAAATGAACTCTTCTTATTCTAATCTTTCTGTTCCCTATCTTCAAAAAACCGTTTTTGCAAAACGGCATATCATATTGAGATATTTGATAGTTCTTTGGCAGGTCAGGATAGAAGTAATTCTTTCTATCGAATTTCGAATTTTTTGAAATCTGACAGTTCAAAGCCAGACCTGTCTTTATTACCCTTCTCACAGCTTCTTTATTTATCACAGGCAATACTCCAGGATGCCCCATACAAACCGGGCAGATATTAACATTTGGATGTTTCTCATCTGGATCATTTCTGCAAGAACAAAACATTTTGGACTTTGTCCTCAATTCAACATGTATTTCTAATCCTATTACTGGCTGATATTTCATATAAAAATTTATTTAATCTGCTTCATTATCTTTACCCCAGAGCTTGTTCCAATAATATCAGCACCTGCTTTTACTGCTTCTTTAACATCCTTTAAAGTTTTTATTTTTCCTGAAGCTTTTATCTTTAAACCCGGGGCTGATTTTTTCATTAGTTTTAGATGGTATAGCTTCTCCTTCATTTCCCTGTTTTCCAAAGGATCTTTTTCTGTAGCGGTCTTAACACAAAAACAACCTGCTTTTTTAACAAGCTCTGAAGCTTTCTTAATCTCTTCGTCTGTCAAATATCCTGAACCAATAATAACCTTTGTAGGTAAGATTTTACAAATTTCTTTTAAATCCTTTAAGACCTTGCCATATTTCTCATACTTCAAGTCTACAATATTCATAACAATATCTAAATCATCTGCTCCATCTTTCTTTGCTTTCTTACAAATCCTCACTCTTTTTTTATGAGGACTTAAACCCATGGGTGCATCTATTAATACAGAAATCTTAATCTTTGTTCCCTTTAATTCTTTTTTAGCTAATTTCACCCACTTTGGTCTGACACAAACAGATCTAAAACCATACTGCTTCGCTTCTTGGCATAACTTTTTAATATCTTTGGCTGTGGCTGTTAATTTTATATTGGTATGATCAATAATCTTAGCAATAGCTTTTTTGTCTAATTTTTTCATAATAATTTATTTATTATCTCTTTTATTTGTAAAAAGACCTTTTCGATTGTTTTTTCTCCATCAATAACATAAATGTTTTCAAAACGCTCGGGTAATATCTTGTAAACCTTCCATACTGCAGCTAATTTTTCTTTTTTCTCAAAAAGAGCAATCTTCTCTCCCCTTTTTATAATCCTGTCTATACAAACCTCAGGACTTACCTTTAATAAAAAGATTATATCTGGATACAGAAATTGATTATTCAATTCTATCAGCCATTCTAAATCAAGACCTCCAGAAGCTCCATAAGCAAATGTAGAAAAGAAATATCTGTCAGAAATAACTACCTTTCCCTGCTTTAATGCTGGAACAATAGTATTTTCTAAATGTTCCTTTCTATCTTGAATAAACAATTTCTGTAGCTCTTCCAAGCTTAATTCCAGCTCTTTACTCAGGACCTTTTTTATCCTTCTGCCAGCTTCGGAATCTAGTGTAGGTTCTTTTGTCAAAACAACCCTGTATCCCTTTTTAACTAAAAACTCCTTTAGAAGCGATGCCTGGGTCGATTGACCAGAGCCGTCTAATCCTTCAAACACAATAAATTTTCCCGAATAAGGATTCTTTTTCATAATGTTATTATAAATCACCTATATAAAATTTCAAAAACAAGCTTAAAAGCCTGTTTGGTTTGCAATTTATTCCCATCTCGCCCATTTTTTAAAGATTGTCTCTTGAGCTCTAACTGCTTTTTTTAAATCAAAGCTTGGAAATCTCTTTCCTTTTCGGAGTTCATTTTTTGTAGGAATATAAATTGGAGAATTGGGATTCTTAAAAGGACATTGCGGATAAAAAGGATGCTGTTTCCCAACCCTTACGCCTGTCACATTAGCTTCAGGACATAATCCCTTCATAAAACCTCTACAACCTACCAACCCCTGCATTATTGGAAGTTTCTTTATTAAATTAAAATATAATTGAGCCGCTATACATCGGAATTCCGGAGAAGCCCTAACACATAAACGCAGGGAGAGCAGATTCAGCAAAGACCTCAAATTTATAGTGACATGATAGATCCCTACTGCCTGAGCAAAAGGAAGCACGTACCTCGCTATCTCCCTTGGAATTTCTGCAGAAAGACTTTCTTCATACACAAAAATTGCTTCTTTTATTTGTCTTAAAATATTATTTTTCTCTATTGTTTTTCTTTCCATCAAATGCAGAGGCAGAATTATTTCATAAATAGGTGTTTTTTTGTCTATTCCTTTATTAACTTTAATATAGCGGGTAGAATATCCTGTATGACTTACCATTCTATGCTCCAAAAATTCAGGGGCATTTCCTTTTGTTATTTTTATATCAAACTTTATTATAATATGCTCTAATGTAGAACCATAATCATTTTCTACTATCATCCTAAAAACATCTCTATCCTTTACTGTCGGAGGAACACCACTTACCCTTGCTGAATAAACCACCTCCTTCCAAGCATCTTTTCCTTTTACAATTTCAAAATTCCAAATTTTTGGTTTTACTATTTTTACCTTCAAGCTATGTTTATTTGTTTTTTTATTCTTTGACATATCTATTAAAACAATATTTTATTTTCTGAAAATTCCTTCTAAATTTAATCACTTTTTTCTTTATGCTCTCTGGTGATTTTTTATCTAAAATCACCTCCTTTATAAAATAAGCTATCTTTTTCATATCATCTTCTTTCATTCCATATCTAGTCATCTCCTGAACCCCAATTCTTATACCAGCTGGAGAACTTGGATCTATTTTATCTCCCGGAATAATATTTTTATTTAAAATAATATTTGCTTTCTCCAATCTTTTGGCTACATAATCTCCCCCTCCATTTTTACTAACATCTACTACTGTCTGATGGCTTTGAGTAAACCCTTTGTCTTTCCCTAATACATCAAAGCCCAGATTATAAAGCTCTCCTGCTAATGCTTTTGCATTTTTAACAACCTGTTGTGTATATTTCTTTCCAAATTTTTTCATCTCAAGCAATGTCAGATAAAGAACAGGTATTCTATGAAGATGATGATTGGACAAAACCCCTGGAAAAACTTTCCATTGAATCTTTTTTTGCAATTCTTTTTTAATATTTCCCAAGATTATACCCCCTTGAGGACCTGGAAAGGTCTTATGGGTTGATGAGGTCAAAATATCTGCTCCTTCTTTAAATGGATTTTGAAAGAATCCAGCTGTTATCAAACCAAAAACATGGGCTGCATCATAGATTATTATTGTTCCTGTCTTCTTGCATACTTTTTTTAATTCTTTTACGGGCTGAGGAAACAAAATTACAGAACCCCCTAAAACAATAAATTTAGGTTTTATCTTCAAAATCTTATGCTTTGCTTTTTCCAGATCAATATTGAAAATCTTTTTATCAAAATCAAAATGAAAAACCTGCATGCCCAAAAGACCAGCAGCTCCTGGTTTCTCATGAGACACATGTGAACCTCCTTGAATCCCCAAAGTAATAATCCTGTCTCCTCTTTTTCCTAAAGCTGCAAAAACAGCCATATTAGCTGAAGTTCCTGAGATAGGACGCAAATCAGCAAAATTAACCTTAAAATGTTTCTCAAACTCCTTTACAGCCAGATCTTCTATCTGGTCAAAATATTTCTGACCCTGATAATATCTTTTGTATGGAAGACCCTCTGCATATCTATGCATCAAATCTGAGACATATATTTTTTCTGCCAATGGCGACATTACATTTTCAGAGGCAATCAAATTAATACAATTTCTTCTCCACTCTTCGTGTTTTTTTAATAAAAAAAGAATTTTTCTCATAAAAAATAATGTTTTATCTTGTCTAAAGTATTATAACACCCAAAAAAAGAAATACAATTGTGAAAAAAATAGGGCTAATAAGCCCACAGATTGTTCGAAGTTAGAGGTTTGAAATTAAAGGTTTGATGTCTGTGTTATGCTTCTTCTGTCTTCTTCTTCTCTACTCCTTTCTGGTTCTGGTCTACTCCATATTGATATTCATCATCTAAAATATCTCCTTCCTGCCAATCCTTTACCCAATCTTGAACATTAAAAACCTTATAGCTTCCATCTTTCATAGAACAAATTACTCTATTCAAACCGGCATTAATAATCATTTTTTTACAAATAAAACAAGGAACCGCATTGAACAGTTCCCCTTTCATCGTCTCCCCATAAATAAACATATCTCCCCCTAATACAGTAGCTCCTGAACGAGCTGCATTTATTATTGCATTCTGCTCAGCATGCACACTTCGGCAAAGCTCAAATCGCTGTCCATGCGGAATGTTCATTTCATTTCTCAAACAATTACCCCTCTCAAAACAGTCTTTGGTTTTTCTCGGAGCACCTACATAACCTGCTGCTACAATCACATCATCTTTTACTATAATAGCCCCGAGCTTATTTCTTAAACAAGTAGAACGTTGAGCAATCTGCTTTGCAATATCCAAGTAATACTTATCTTTTGGCGGACGTTTAGTCTCCATAGTGATAACTCAAATTTTATCGCTCGCTGAAGCTCACTCCTTAGAAACCCACGGTTTCTAACGTTTTCGCCTTCAGCGAAAGCCTGTTTTCCTATACGAGAGACAAGGAAGAGTTCCCCCGACTCTCCTCCAATATAGGATACTATTTCACTCAACTTCTATTCCCATGTTCTTTGCAGTAGCCTCTACAATCTTCATCGCTTTTTCAATATCATCAGTATTCAAATCAGGCATTTTTTGTTCAGCTATTTTTCTCAACTGTTCTTTAGTAATCTTTCCAACTTTTGTCCTATTTGGCTCTCCTGAACCCTTTTCTATACCAGCTGCTTTTTTTAATAAATCAGCAGTCAATGGCTGCTTTGTTTTAAAATCGTAACTATTGTCTTCATAAACTGTTACAACCACAGGTATTATTGCCCCTTCCTTATCTCCTGTAGCATCATTGAATTTCTTACAAAAATCAGCAATATTCAAACCATGCTGAGCCAAAGCAGGACCTACTGGCGGTGCAGGAGTAGCTTTGCCAGCTGGAATTTG
>Ga0190360_1001831_pt1 | contig 10707 bp, 3 predicted proteins | sample 48721834_MG_FD_161271 | JGI IMG/M metagenome (GOLD analysis project Ga0190360, IMG submission 161271) | Hydrothermal vent microbial mat bacterial communities from Southern Trench, Guaymas Basin, Mexico - 4872-18-3-4_MG | ecosystem: Environmental > Aquatic > Marine > Hydrothermal vents > Microbial... | reverse complement strand
CAACAAATGGAGAACCAGCAATTAATGTTTTAGGGCAAGAGAATTTTAGTGATGGATATCTTGACGAAGATGGAGGCATTCATCCAGCAGTTACTCAAAGCAGTTTTTGGTTTCCTGAAATACCAGAAATAGATGAGGTAAATAGGAAGTTATATATAAGTGATATGGATAATCAAAGGATATTGATTTTCCAGTTACCAAGAATCACTACAGAATCTTTGCCTAATGCTTCAGTTGGTACTGAGTACAACCAATTAGTTCAAGTAACTGGAGGCGAGCCTCCTTATGTTTGTTTTTTGTCTAGTGGAACTTTGCCCCCAGGAATAACTTTAAATGAAAATTGTACTTTAACTGGTTTGCCTACTTCAGCTGGAAATTATACTTTTACAATCAAAGCAGAAGATAGTGCCATTACTGATCCAGACAAAGGAGGGTTTTGGCATAAAAAACAATTTTCTTTAAATGTTGAGTCAGCAACCCCTCATATTACTAATGTAGTAGTAACTACCCGGGCAATTGAAATTACTTTTGATAAACCAGTAGTTAATGAACCATTAGATTCTTTTGCTGAAATAGGGGAAGAAACTTATAGCGCTGCTGATTTAAGGAATTATATTTTTAAAACAGGCAATCCTTTGACTGTTCGTAATTTAAGCCGCTTTGCCCCTTATAATATGATAACTGAGTATGATAGCAATACTAATATAATGAGAATATACGGACTTGAATCTTTAGGTTTAAGCGAAGGAGATAATTGGCAATTAGAAGTGGAAGCAAATAAAATTAAGCATCTTACTCAGAATGAGTATGTGCCCAGTTGTCAGTTTAGCGGGCAAATTATTTCTCCTGAAAATGACCCAAGATTAGATTATATTATTAGTAATGAAGAGAATTCTTCTTGTTATTCTTATCCTTGCTCAATAAATTCTAATGAGCAAGTAGTTATTTCTGGAAATAATTTTAGTGAAGATGTCATTGTTATTTGGGGTGATTCAGTGACCCAAACCAGCAGTGATTTTATTAGTTTAAATAATAATCAAATTATTACGCAGGTGCCAGAATCTTTAGCTGGCACTGGCTTAGTTGATGTTTATTTAAAAAACACAAACAATAATAGAATTTCTCAACGCAGAAAGTTCATTCTTGGAGGAGAAAATAAAGGAATAGTTGTTGGCAGATTAGTTTTATCTGATGGAGTTACTCCTGTAGATAAAGCTCCAGTTATTATTGAACCAGTTTATTTTGGAGGAATGGGAAGCGAAACTTATTCTCAAGCTAATGGCAAGTTTGCTTTAGGGGTAGATTCTTCTGATACTTATAAAGTTAAATTTGTTACACCAGCGAACATCCAAGAGGCAGCTCCATCAGAAGTGAGTAAAGTTTCAGTAAATTTAGGAGATGTAGTTAATTTAGGAACAAAGCAATTTAAGACGGCAACTATTTCTGGCTATGTTAAAGCGCCACCTGAACAAGGAGGTGGTGTTTTAGAAGGAGCAATAGTTAGAGTTTATAAATATGATTGGTCAATAGAACAAAAAGCAATAACTGGAAAAGATGGTTCATTTAGAATTTATATTGATAACAGTGGAACAAGTCCAATTACTTTAGGAGTTGAAGCAGAACCGTCGGATTATCATAATTATGTTTTGAATTATAAGCCAAGTGTTTCTGGTGGTTATGATCAAGTTCTTGATCCAGGGGAAATAAAAACAGATATTAATATCTATTTGACTCAAATAAATGTAACTGGAACAATAAAAACTCCACCTGGTAATGAGACAGAGAGCAATCCTTATCCTGATACTGTAGTGCCTTATGCTAATGTATGTTTACATACACAAGATTGGAGCTATGAACAGTGGACTCAAACAGATGAGAATGGCGTATTTTATTTTGGAGGAGCCCCTCAAGGAGAAAACTATATTTTAGAAATTGAGCCTCCATATAGTGGTGAGTTTTCAAGTTATGCTCGAACAAGAATTAGTGGATTGAAAATAGGACCTGAAGCTAATGGTTATAACAGCGAAACAAAAATTACTAATTTTAATTATGATGATCAGGCTCAGAATCAAGCGCTAAGGATTTCAATTCCTAATGTTTTTGGGAGGGTTTTAGCTGGCAATTCTCCTGTTTCTAATGCTTGGGTTAGTCTTTACAGAGAGTCTTTGCGTTATGAAACCTCTACAGATGAGAATGGGAAATTTAGATTTGGCGGGGTAGGTATTGGGAAATATACATTAGAGGTTGATCCAGGAGAAAATTCTTCTTATTCAAGATATCAAGGAGAAGTAGAAATTTCTTCAGAGACAGAAAATATTTTAGAAGATATTTCTTTATCAGAACCCAATGTAAAAGGTTATGTTTTTGGCCCTTCTGGAAGTGAAGGACAAAGTAATGTTTGGGTTGAAATTTGCCCCAGCCAAAACCCAGGAATATGTTACGGTGATAATACGAATAATAATGGTTATTTCGCAATTGGCATTGTTCCTGATGGGACTTGGAGAGTCAGCCTTTATGTTGATTCTTGGAGTAGCGTTTTTACTGCACCAGCTAACAAGACTTTGGTTATTAGCAATGGTATACCAGTAAGTTTGGATGGTACCCCTGTTTCAGGAGATATTGTTCTTCGTTTAGTTGACCCTTCAGAAGGGGGGTTAAAAGGAAAGGTTTGTGCTCCTGGAGATTCGTTGGATTGTGAGCATCCTCAGGCAAATGTTGGAGTAAATTTAAGACCATTGAATAGCACAACTGATTTTAGATGGAGTCAGACAAATGAGTCAGGAGAATTTGCTTTTGGAGAAGTTTTATCAGGGGTATATGAGATTGAAATAGACCCTTGGGGGTCTAGTAATTATGCTAGAAAAACCTATCAGATTACGATAAATAGTGACAATTCAGTGCTTGTTGATGAAACCAATTTTGAAAATAGAAATATTGTTTTATTTTTAAGTTCGCCAAATATCATTGGTCATATTTATAGTCCTGTATTAGAGGCAGGACAAGACAGTTTAGTTAATCCCAATCCAAATCAACCTATCCAAAAAGGTTGGGTTAATCTTTTTAAGGAAGGAGGGGTAGAAGCAGGCAATAAATGGTATGGAGCAAGCACAGATGATAATGGTAGGTTTGTTTTTGGGGGAGTTAAGGCAGGAACAAATTATATTTTAGAAGTTGAACCAGGATGGGGAAGTGTTTATTCAAGGAAAACATATACAGGAATTACTTTGACTGACCTAGATAATGATGGTCTAGCGGATGAGTGTAGTTATAATGGAAGCAATGATAGTAACCCCACTGATGGGATATGTGATTTAGATTCTTTGTTGGGAACTTCTACTAACTTACCCGACCCAACAAAAGCTTTAAGAGTGAGCATCCCTGTTTTAAGAGGACAGATTGTTAGCCCTGATGATAAGCCGATAAGCAATTGTTGGGTAATGGTTTATGATCAATCATGGACAAACCAAGCAGGTTCAAATACAGATGAAAATGGTTATTTTAGAATAGGTGGTTTGCCTGACGGGACATACCAAATTGAAATTAATATGCCCTGGGGTACAGAACAAGCTTATGTAGCGCCATCAGGGCTAAGTGTTAAAATCCAGAATGGAGTGGGGAACATCTTAAAAGATGGTTCTGTTTTGACAAATAATAAAATAACTTTAACTACTCCCCTAAAAACACTTATTGGATATGTTTATAAAGATGTGAATGATAATAATAGCTTTGATAGCGGGATAGATACTCCTGTTTTTGGAGCCAAAGTTTATGCTAATCATGATATGGGTGGAGGATTTTTTGAAACAACAACTGATGAGAATGGTAAATATGTCTTAAAATTATCAAGTGGTTCATGGTGGGTTAATGTTAGTCCTGATTGGAGTAATGTTAATCCAGATTGGGTTTATACTTTTCCTCCAAGCAAGATTAATTTTGCTTCTAATTCTAACAAAGAATGTAAGGGTTCGGTAGATGATTGTGCGTTGGAAGACAACACAGCAACAGTGGTTGGCTCTGGTTTAGATTTTAAAGTAGAGGAAACAGATGCAATAATAACTGGTTATGTTAAATTGCCTGATGGAACTGCTGTAGCTAATGCTTGGGTTCAAGCTAATAGAGGGCATATGCCTGGTAATGGAGATGAAACAGATTCTAATGGGAAGTTTTTGATTAAAGTTCCTGCTGGAAATTATGAAGTGACTGTTAGTGCAATGACTGCTGATTATGGGGCCCCTAATTTAGTTAAAGTGAAAGCATTAAGTGGCCAGACAACTAATATTGGCACATTATATCTCAAATCCAGATCTGCCCATATTAGAGGATCTGTTACTGATAGTACAGGGAATGCCATAGGTGGAGTGATGATTAATGCTTGGCAAATTGATGGACCTGGTTGGGCAAATACTTTTACTGATTCTCAAACAGGAGCTTATGATTTATTAGTTAATCAAGGGACTTGGGGAATAATGGTGACGCCAATGAGCGACAAATATGTATATCAAGGAGGACCTCTGGAGATAAGTGTAAAGAAAAACGAAATATCTACAAATAATAATTTTGTACTGCAAATTGCGGATACTACTTTAAAGGTTAGTGTGGTAAATTCACAAGGCGAGAGAGTAGAAGATTTCTGGGGAGCAGTCTGGGTTAAGGATAATTCAGCTAATAATATGATAGACTTTGGCAAGCCAATGGAGGATATGATGATAAAAGGGGGTCTTATGGATGAGGGTGGTGAAATGAGTGATGTGTTTGGAGGTGGTATGAGAAAAGAGGGTTTTCAAGGCGGAGTTTTAATTAATGGTTATACAGAGATTAAGATTCCAGGAGGAACAGAAAATTCTCCTCGTGAATATGAGATTGGCTTGAATTGTCCTCCAGGATCTTCTTATACTTTGAAACAAACCAAAGTTATTCAGGTTGTTAGTGGTAATGATCAGGAAGTGGAATTAATAGTTGATGAAAACAATGCAACTGTTCAGGGATATTTATATGTGGATAAGAATAATAATAACTCTTATGATTCTGGCGAAGAAGTCTCAGGTATAAGTGCATTTATTAATGCTCACCGTTCGAATGGAGCATGGCAAATGACAGAATCAAATTCTGATGGTTTTTATACCCTTGATTTGTCGCCAGGATCTTGGTATGTAGATGTCTGGGTTGATCCTAATTTAAGTTCTAGCTCAGATAAATATATAGCAAGTGAAAGAGAGGCTTCTTTAAGTATTACTGCTGGAGAGACTATTACCCAGAATTTTAAGCTCGAGAAATTAGATTCAAGCATTTCAGGAAAGGTGCTAGATCCTGATGGTCAGCCAATGGAAAATGTTTGGGTTTTTGTTGATTATGGAGCACAAGCCTTAGAAGATATTAATAAGCCTCATTTAGGTTTGGGAGCTTTTACTGATGCAGAAGGAAGTTATACATTAAATGTGCCAGCCGGGACATATAAGATTGGAGCAGGGCTTCCTCCATGGGATACAAGAGAATTAATAAATCCAGATTTACTAACAGTAACTGTTGGCAGTGGGCAGGCAAAAACTGGCAATAATTTAAGTTTCAAAACTGCCTCAGCAACAATTTCAGGGAATATTACCCTTGATGGTGAACTACAATCTTGTTATATTCGTGCTTGGTCAGAAAATGGTGGGGCAACAGGTACTTACTCAGCGGATGGCTCTTATTCTTTAAATGTGAGTGCTAATGACACTTGGTATGTTAGTGCAGTTACAAAAATAGACAATCTTTTATATGAAAGTGATGAAACAACAGTTGAAACAAGAGAAGGAACAAATACAGCAAATCTTATTTTAGAGGCAAAAAATGTTGATGTACCAGAAGCAAGAACTGTTTCTTTTGATGCTGCCACAAGCAAGACTATAATTCTGTCTGATGGGTTAGAAGTAAATATTCCTGCTGGAGCTTTGGCTAGTTCAGGGACAGTTACTGTTTCTATTACACCCAAAATTCAGGCACAGCCAGATTCTAAAGAAAAACCATTAGGTATTGTTTATGATTTTGAAGCAACAGATGCTAATGGAAGAATAATTTCTAATTTTAATAGTGATATACAAATTATTATTCCTTATGATGAGGATTTAGTTCAGTCAGCAGGTTATACTGAGAATCAACTGAGGTCAAGGTATTTTAATGAAACTACGAATACTTGGGAAAATTGGAAATCGGTTACTCAAGATATAGAGAATAATGTATTTATTGTAACTACAGACCACTTTACTTCTGGCGGGTTAACTGGCGGAAGAACAAGTGAAGAGGAATCTCAAGAGGGAGAAGAAGGTTCAACTAGTGCTCCACCTCCTCCTTCGACAAGATATAATCCACCGAAAAATTTGAGTATTTTGATTAATAATGGTGATGAGAAAACTATTTCTAGGACAGTTGAATTAACCATTCAAGCAGAAAATGCTAAATGGATGATGATTTCTAATGAGCCTGAATTTTTAGGAAGAGAATGGGAAGATTATTCAGAAACAAAGACCTGGGTGCTTTCAATTGGAGATGGGCAAAAGACAGTTTATGCCAAATTTATGAGTAAGGATTATACAATTTCAAATATTGTAAGTGACGATATTTTCTTAGAAGAAGAAGTGGTTAGTCTTCCCTTGACAGAAGGAGATTTGGTAAAAACAAAAGATAGTCCAGCTGTCTGGCTTATTGCTGGAGGAGAGAAGCATGTTTTTCCTCATTATAGTGTTTATCACTCTTGGGGATATAGTCCTGATTATTCAGTTGTAAAGATTATTAGCCCTCAGACGCTTAATAGTTACAAAGAAGGAGACCCTGTTCCTTTCCGTGATGGCTCCTTATTCCGTGGGACAACTAAATCTTTGTATGGCAAAGAATCTTCTGCTGTATTTTTTGTAGAAAACGGCAAGCTTCGTCCGATAAAATCAGAAAAGATTTATCAAGAATTATTTAATGACCCTGAATGGAATTTTGTAGCTTGGGTTCCTGATGATCTGCTTTCAAAGTTTCAGTATCCATTAGGTGAAGAAATAGACAGTTCAGACGTTCATCCAGATGGCTCGTTGGTAAAATATAAAGATTCGCCAACAGTTTATTTAATAAAAGATAGCAAAAAAAGACCGTTTATCTCTTGGGATGTCTTTGTTAAAAATGGCTATAAAAAAGAAAGGATTATTACCATAGAAAAGACAGAAACATATGAAACAGGTGAAATAATTGACCAAATAGAATCTTATCTGGTTAGTCCTTTTAGAGCAGCAGTTTTTGATTATTAGCTCTAATAGAAGTTTATTTAGAAAATAAGGGGGCCTTAATTTAAGGTCCCCTTATTTGTGGGTTGTATTTTAATTATTTTTTTGTTATCTTTAAAAAAGATTAGCCTTTTGCTAAAATCGCTGCCCAGATTTGATTTGCTCCTTTATTTTTAAGAGTTTTGGCAACTTGATAAACAGTTGAGCCAGTTGTGATAATGTCATCAATAATAAGGAAATTTTCTTGATTTAGATTCTTTTTTACCTGGAAAGCATTCTTTAAATTATTTTTTCTTTGTTGAGCGTTTAAGCCAACTTGAGGTTTTGTTGTTTTTATTTTAAAAATCGTGTTTTCAGAAATTGGCAAGTTTAGCTCATGAGAAACTATTTTTGCTAGTTCATATGTTTGATTAAAACCTCGTTTTGCTTTGTCTTTTTTAGTTAAAGGAACAGGAATAATTTTAAAATTTTCTTTTTGAAGATAAGACAGAGCATTTGTTTCCTTAATAGCTTTACTAAGGAGTAAACCTAATGGTTTAGCTAGTTCATAGGCAAAAGGAAAAAACTTGTATTTTTTTATTAACTCAGCAACCAAAGGATTTGAGTAATAAAGAGAAATAATTATTTTTTCAACAGGAAAAGAAGAATTTTTACAATTAGGACATAACCTTCCATTAGAGGAGATTTTTAAACACTTGGGACAGAAGTTATGGGAAATTAAAGTGATTTTATTTAGGCAATCAGGGCAAAGATAATCCCCCTTTTTGTTGCATCCTAAACAATGGACTGGGAAAAGAAAATTTTTTATTGTTTTAATTAGTTTCATTTGCCTATTTATTAAATTAAATTTTAGTGCTATAATAAATAAATAGTTTAGTTATATATAGGTAGAGAATACTTTCTAATTTTTATGTTTAAAAAGCAAAAGAGTTTTTTAGGGGTAGATATTGGATCAACAAGTATTAAATTGGTTGAATTAACAAAAAAAGGGAACATTCCTTATCTGGTTACTTATGGTTATGGGGACAGAAAGCTTTCAGATTTAGCTAAAAATGACTCTTCAGAAATAACTCATAAAACAGCTGCTTTTCTCAAAGAAATTTATAAAAAATCAGGAGCAACAAGTTATCAGGCATCAACTGCTCTTCCTAATTTTTCAGTTTTTACTTCAGTGATTGTTTTACCAGTAATGAGCGAGAAAGATTTAGTTCAGGCTATTCAATGGGAAGCAAAGAAAATAATCCCTATGGCTTTGGAAGATGTAGTTTTAGATTGGAAGATTGTTGAAACTATAAAGACTGAAACCAAAAAGAATTACCGAATTCTTTTAACAGTGGCTTCAAAAAAATTGGTTGAGAGATATGTAGAATTGTTTAAAAAAGCGGATTTGCAATTGCTTTCTTTGGAAACAGAATCTTTTGCTTTGTCTCGTTCCCTTTTGTCAAAAGACGAAGAAGTAGCAATGATAATTGATAGTTCAGCTTTAACAACAGATGTTATTATTTTTGAAAAAGGGATACCCATTCTTAATCGTTCAATTGATGTAGGAGGATTAACAATCACCAAATCAATTGCTAATTGTTTAAATATTGATTTTCATCGAGCTGAACAATTCAAAAGGGATATTGATATTTTAGGGAATACAAAAGTGCCTCAAATAATTCAGGATATTTTAAAACCAGTTGTTGATGAAGTAAAATATTCTCTTAATCTTTATCAATCTCAAACAGGTAAGACAGTAACAAAAGCTATTCTTTCAGGGGGGTCGTCTTATTTACCAAATTTCGATACTTTTCTTTCTCAGAATTTGGGAATTAAAGTTTTTATTGGTAACCCTTGGGATAGAATTGCCTACCCTCAAGAATTAGAGCCTGTGCTTACTGAAATTGCCCCGCGTTTTTCTGTGGCTATTGGTTTAGCTTTAAGAGAAATTGATTAATTAATTTTTTATGATTAATTTACTTCCCGAACAAGGCAAAACAAAAAGAAGAATCTCTTCAAAAAAGATAACTGAGAAAGAAGTAAAATCTCAGAAAAAGAGTTCACGTTTTAGTTTTCGTTTACCAAAAATTTTCCAAAAAAAAGAAAAAATAGAAAAGTCACCAAAGAATAAACCAGAACAAGAAATAAAAAAGCAGGAGCAGAAAAAACCGCAATCTCAACCCCAACAGGAATTTGAGCAAAAACAAGAACAGAAAGAAGTTCAAAAGGAACAAAAAGAAAAAGCAGAGGAAAAAGTTGAAAAAAAGGAAAAGGAAGAGCAAGTTAAAAAGAGAATCGATGAAAAAAAATCGCAAGAACAAAAACAAAAACAAGAGCCTGAATTTTTTGTTTTTAAAGAGAAGAAGCCAACTGTTTTGTCTAAAACAGAAATTCCAGAAGTTACTTTAATGCCAGAAAAAGAAATTCCTATTCCCCGATTAGTTAAGGAAAGAATTTTTCTTTTTATTACAGGAATAATTATAATTCTTTCTGTATCTTTAATAATTTATCTTGTTCTATCTTTATATCAGCAAAAAGCAATTAGTCAATCTTTACTATATCGGTCAGAAATAAATTCAATAGAATCAAAAATTAAGGCTTTGCTGCCTAAAAGGAGCGAGGTAAAAAGACTGCAGGAAAAATCTACCCATGTTGACACCCTTTTAGAGAATCATATTTATTGGACAAAAATTTTTTATTATTTAGAGAAGTATACATTGCCTGAGGTGTCCTGGGGGGATTTTTCTGCTGATACAAGTGGTACTTTACATTTATATGGTACAGCGAAAGACATTCCAACAGTTATTAAACAATTACTTGTTTTTTCTCAAGCAAATGATTTTATTAAAAAGGTAGAAATTTCAGGGGTTACTTTTGATGAGCAAGCTAACTTTGCTTTAGAAATTGAATTGGTTGAAGATATATTTAAAGGAATATAACTTTAACAATGCCAAGGATTACCCAAAAACAATTCAAGAAAAAGAATATTAAGTATATTATTTTCTTTTACTACCGCCATATTCTTATTGGCTTTCTAATTTTAGTTTTAGCTTTGGAATATCTTATTTTTATAAGTCCGATTTTGAAAAAGACAACAAATAGAGGAGAATTAGATGTAGGTTTTTATCAGGAACTTTTAACAAAAGAAAAGGAATATTTAAATGGGCTAAAACAAATGGAAGCAAAAGTAGCTAAATTAGACCAACGGGCGCTTTCAAAATTAGATGATGTTATGGCTTCAGAATTAAATATTCCTGAGTTAATTAATACTTTTTATTTAATTGCAACAGATAATAATTATAAGGTAAATAGTATTTCTTTTAGTTTTGAAAATGGAACTTATCTGGTTAATTTAAGTCTTAGCGGAGGAGATTATCAATCTTTTAAAAACCTGCTTTCAACCATAGAAAATAGTATTAGAATTATGGATATTACTGGGTTAAGCTTTTCTGGGGCAGGAGAATCTTGTAATTTAACAATAAAA
>Ga0190360_1001828_pt1 | contig 10711 bp, 7 predicted proteins | sample 48721834_MG_FD_161271 | JGI IMG/M metagenome (GOLD analysis project Ga0190360, IMG submission 161271) | Hydrothermal vent microbial mat bacterial communities from Southern Trench, Guaymas Basin, Mexico - 4872-18-3-4_MG | ecosystem: Environmental > Aquatic > Marine > Hydrothermal vents > Microbial... | reverse complement strand
CTGATTATCACTCTTGACTCCTGAACACCAGAAGAATCTCTTTATCCTGACCCTGACCTCAAAATAAATAAATGGAAAAATCACCAGAGAAAAACACCCCATAATTTTCTACTGAGCTTTCTCTAAACTGCTCTTGCCTCGGGGAGTTTGGCCTTATTCTCTTCAATTAACCAACTTCACCCAGCCCTACGCAAAGCTTCTCAGACAACTGAATCTAGAATAAAAAGTCTTAGAATAATTACAAGGGAAAAAACAAAAAAATAGCTTGACAAAAAGAAGAAATAAAAACGTATATTTATATTGTCATTGGTCACAACTGGGAAGAACCAATTAGTACTTTTGAAAAAATTTTATGGATAACTTGTCATAATTAAGAATAATAATATTGTGTTGAGAAGAGAGGAATAATTTTTATTTTTGAGGTGGGCTTACACCCAATACTGGTGTTTAAAAGTGCAACTTAACCCAAAATATCAAAGCAAGTTGTTACTTAAAACCCAGGACATAAATCCAAATGAATCCCCTAGCAGAGATATTCACTCCGTTAAATTAAAAATAATTTTAATAATTTTTTGCTTCTTGGTTGTCTTACTCGATTGTTCAGAAAGACTCACTAAATACAATTATAAAAATTATAAAAAATTAACAACACCAGCTCGTCTAACAAAGTTACAATCCATTGAATTTAATAAAGATAAACTAAATTTATATGCTCCTGTCAACTTAGCTATTGTCGGTAGATATTTGATCTTGTTAGATTCTAAATCTGAAGAAATGTTAAAAATTATCGAACTTAATACTAACAAATTATTAAAATCATTCGGACATAAAGGACAAGGCCCAGAAGAATTTATCTCTATCTCACAAATTATCCCTGATCGAAAAGAGAAAAACAGTTTTTGGATTTACGATATTTTTACAAGAAATCTCAAGAAATTTAATATAAGATCTATTCTTAATGACAACTTTTATCCAGAAAAAGTTATAAGGATATCATCTGAAAAAAACGGAGTTCCCGCTCGATTAGCATTTTCTTCAGAAAATGAAATATTTGGTGTGGGATTTTTTTTAAAACACCGACTTTCAATTTATGACACGAATGGAAACTTTATAAAGGGAATCGCTCAACTGCCATTTATTACTAAAGATGAAAGATTCAAAACTCAACATTCACAAGGTTATATTGGGAATTTCATCATAAAAGAGGCATCTGGAGAAATATATATAGCTACAAGATACGGCTCAATTATCGAAAAATATGATATGGACGGAAATTTAATCTCCACACTTTATGGGCCCGAACTGTTTTATCCAGAATATGATATCGTTCCAGCTGGCCAATCATATACTATTACTTATAACAATAAAACCAGATTTGGATATATCGATATTCAATATAATGAAAGGAAAAACAAGCTATATTTGTTATATTCAGGAAAATATAAATTAAACCAAAAAAACCAAGAAAAGACAAAGGCCAATTTTGGTAAGATTATTTTTGTTTTAGACAATAACGATACTGTCTTAGAACAATTGGAATTAGATAAAGAAATATTTAGAATGATTGTCTCGGAAGATGGTTCTCTAATTTATGGACTGACAGGAACAGAAATATTAATATTCCCGATCAATAATGGCCCTAAAAATATTTTAGACAATAAAAATTTTGCTTATTCAAGAAGGTGGTAAGTGAGTATTTTAGTGGGAACATCGGGCTGGAGTTATACAGGCTGGAAAGGTCGTTTTTATCCGCCGGAGCTACCCTCCCGGAACTGGCTGCCCTACTACGCCCAGCATTTCACCACGGTGGAAATCAATATGACTTTTTACCGCTTTCCCCAGCCGGCCACGCTCCGCGGCTGGTTGGCCAAAACTCCCCCGGATTTTAAATTCACCCTGAAAGCCAATCGCCGCATTACTCATCTCAAAAAACTGAAGGACGTGGGCCATGACGTCCGCTATTTCTACATTTTAGCGGCCAACCTCAAAGAAAAACTGGGCTGTATCCTCTTTCAGCTGCCACCCTCGTTGACCATCGATCTGGAGCTTCTGGATAGTTTCCTGGAAACACTTTCACCCCAATTTAAAAACGTCATTGAATTCCGCCATGACAGCTGGTATACGCCTGAGGTTTACCAGCGACTACAAATCCATCAGGTAGCCTTCTGCAATGTCTCCTCAAAAAAAGTGCCCCCCACCTCTCTGGCCACCGCCAAAACGGCCTATTTCCGTTTCCACGGCCTGACCGGTGGTTATCGCTACAGCTATAGCCAGGAAGAACTCCAACAATGGGCTGAGGAAATCAAAAAAATCCAGGCGGAAGAGACCTACGTTTATTTCAATAACGACTATAAAGCCTTTGCCGTTTACAACGCCCAGACCATTAAAAAATTACTTTTGGATAATAAATCCAGCCCTTCTTAATTGCCCATATATCGCAATCAATCCTTTAACAAAATATAAATTAATCAAGGGGCTGCACTATAATTACCAGGACGGCAAAAAATCGATATCTTTACCTGCTCACTGAAATCGGCTTGATGATTAAACGGTGAAGACGTATCCAAGTTGCCTGCCAAAATAACCTCTACTTTCGGAATACTCATTATAAGACCTGTCCCTTATAAGGCAATAATATAAGAAACACATCTTATATAAAAATCGCTTTAATCTGTTACCTTCTGTTTTAGGGCTTATTAATTATTAGAACATTCTATTTTTAAAATACGCCTTTTTAATTCATAATGACCATTGTCACTCCTCACTTCTTGCCGATAATTAAACCTGAATCTTCGCTCTCTGAATAGTCTGAATAGAAAAATTGCCTTTATTCTTAACCCCTCACTTCCGGACCAGTTTAATATAACCAAGTTTCTCGAGCACCTTCATGTAATTCTCTACATCTTGAAGACCTACCGGCTCATATTCGGCTGAGACAGCGTTACGAATCTCGAGGATACTGCGCTGACCATCAATGAAATTACGCACCTCAAACTCAGTCCGGCCTAAATTATATTTGGGCAGATCTTTCATCTCGCGGCGCAACCGACGAAATTCCCAGGAGTTGAAGAAACCCTTCATTTTCTCCGTCCTCACCGGCACCAGCCGGGCTAACCGCTTTTCCTCCGGGGTTAAACCCAAGCGACGCGCCTTAAGTCCGGCTGTCTGGCATTTAAAGCGGTAGAGCTTCTCCAGACCGGCCTTAAGTAATCTTTCTGTCTGGTCTAACTCCTTCAGCCGAGTTTGTAGGAGCTGCTTCAATTCAGAAGACTGTTTAATAAAGAACTCAATTGATTTAAGAGCCGTCCGTTCTCTTTTGGCCGCCTGGTCGAGTAAGTTAAAAGCCCGTTTATAGGCCTTATGAAGCCCTTCTCCACTGGCTTCCTGAAGAAAACCTTCGGCCTTTCTCTTATCTGCGGCCAATCTCTTTAAACCCCGGCTGCCTACCTCCAGAATCATCTTTTCCACCTCCGCCTCACCAGCGTTGGCCAGGAAAACGGCTGAGGCCACGGAAATCACCACCACTCGCTTCAACTGAGTAGAGTCTGATTTGTCCGGAGTATCACCGCTGGTGTGGTACCACATATCCGGCCAAGCGATTAACATTACGGCCGGAACTTTTACCCCGCCGTCCAGAAAAACAATATGGTCACTGGAACCAAAAAATTTATCGATTCGGTAATAAAATGGATCCCGGGAACCTGTGGGTGAAATAATCGGCAAAAGCATCCGCCGATATTCAATCGTCTGGCAATTGGTCTGACCGACCCATTCAATAAAGGCCGCCAGAACGTCATTTAAATAACTCGGCAGTGACCAGGGTGTCTGCTTCAGGAGAAAGAAAGAATTATTTTTTATTAAAGCTTCCCCAACCATATCCTCATTGATATTGGCGAAGAAACGCCGGACCACCTCAGGGTGTTCCTTAACAAAAGCAGCCGTGCCGGAAATTTCCGGAATAAAAAGAAAACGCACCGAGCGGCGTAAAGGAGGAATAACCCCATCCGCTATAAGCTTCTTCAATACGCGGGCCGTCTCCAGAATGGCTACACAGCCGCTGGCGTCATCGTTAGCCCCTTGCTTAGCGAAGCCTTCAAAAAGATGGGCAGTGAAAACCAGCTCCTCATCGGGAAACTCAGTTCCTTTGATGAGAGCTGAGACCAGCTGGTTTTTATACGGCACCATCTGCGTTTGACACACTGCCCGGAGAACTATCTTCTCGCCTCGCTCCAGCCGATCCCGCAATTCCTGCCCTAGGCGGGTGGAAATCATAAAGGCAAAGGTGGCCTTTTCTTTTTCCGTCGGCCGAATCGAACTCCAACCAACTTGATCGGGGTCAAACTCGGGATGACTCGAGGCATAGGCCACCAGACCAAGAGCCCCGTATTTTTCCACGGCCAAGCGCCGGGCTCCTTCAGGGTAACCATTGACCAGCACGATTTTCCCACTGACGTCTTTGTTCTCGTAATACTTCTCTTTATTCCCGGGTCCAACATAAACCAATTCAGCCGTGACATCAGTGGAAGAACTCCCTGAACACAAGGAAGCGGCGATTTCTTTAAGGTCAGCCAGTTTCATCTTTTCTGGTTTAACCATCCACAATTCGGCCGACTCGGCATCCCAGGTCTTATCTGAGCGGCTAAAAAGCGAAGAAGAAAACTCAACCACTTTAACCTCGTCCACTCCATATTCTTTCAGTTTGTTAACAATGATTTCGGTTTCAAAATACTGCTGCTGATATTCGGCCGCCGGCCGATTACGGTTGACGCCAGTGAGAAATATTTCGTTTTGTAAGGCCAGGTCACCCGAAGCCTCATTGACAATGGCCCGCATTAAATCCAGAGGAAGGAGGGTGGATGGAATATTATTCTTATCCTGGCCAGCCAAATTAACTACCAGGAAAATTATTAAACTAAGCAAAACAATTCTCCGACCTTTCATATTGAACCTCCTTATAATTCTTTTATTTTAATTGGCTGGAAGGCGATGTAAAGAAAAAAATATGGACCCTATTTTCGGGTTAATCTCTACTTTAATCGGGAAGTTATCGCGGTCCCCTAGTGCTTCTCTTTAATTATTTAATTTATCAATATTTCGCACTGGCTATTCACAAAAATAATAGGCACTAATCTCTGAAGTTAGTTATTGAGAAGAACTTTTTTTGATAGTTTCAAGAAATTACAAAATCTTTATTCCAAAGGCAAAAAAGATACCCATTGAAGAGGAAATATCTCCCCCCGCCAACATTAATTAATATCATAATTCGGCGGTTTGGCTGGAGTCCTGAAATCAGGATAGAATTTCCCTTTTCACATGAATTTATCTTAGGATAAAACTTATATTTCTTATTATTCTTCAATCGGCGAAATAGCCAGCTCTATGCGTAATCCTGTAATTTCTCCCTTTAACCTTGACTTCTATCTTCCTGAACTTCTCATCAGCTTTGTAATTCTTCGGCGTGTAATAAAGCAGATAATTGAAACGGAAAGGAACAATAAAAATCTTTACTTAAAGTTATTTTTTTCAGTAGAATTAGACAAGTAACGAGCGCTTTCTCCGACAAAAAGGGTAAGGGAGGGCAAGTGAATCAAGTATTGGAATTTTTAACCTTGAGCCACTTGGCTCTATTTATGGCTTTTATCTGCTCAGTCTGGGCTATCCGAACTCTTTTCACCCGAGAAGGAAAATCCCTGTTCACACCACTTTTCTTCGTGCTCATTTTTGTCGCCGGTTCCATTGTTCTAGATATGCATAATATCAGTCAATATAATCTCCTAAATTTAAAACAAAAACTCTTTCCTGAAAAGCCGTTATTGCTTAATTACGAAATTCAGGAATGGAAAAGCGATTTCACCAGGTACCGTAGTTATACTTTTTCCCACCCTCGCCCCAAGATTACTTTAAAACCAACAGATGGAGGAAAATACTTTATTCTTGAAGATATCGACCAATTAAACGCCATCTTGCGGGCTTTAAAATTACCAGAAGTCACTCATGGGACACCAGAGCTGGCTACTATTACAGGCTCTACCCTCGATGTCACTAAATTCCAGTGGAAAGATTACCCTCTGGGTACTCTAACAGTTATCCGCGACCTCTGTCGGGACCGGCAGGCATTGACTTCATATCATTGCCTCAGTCGGATAATCATCGCTTACTGAAAGAAAATAATTGTTCACCAAAAACTAAAGGAGAAGACTAATGAAAAAACAAAAACTCCTCTGGCTTTTATGCCCCCTCGTCTTTATTCTTCTATTTTTTATTTTTATTCGACCTTCTTCTACTCATCAATCAACCTGGGCGGATTTCGAAGAAGACTGGGCTAATTGCACCTCCATAGTTGTCACTAAAACAGCTTCTCAAGACGGTTCCCTGATGACTACTCATTCCTGCGACGGTGGTTATGAATTTAGGTTGAAAGTAGTGCCCGCTCGAACGGCTAAACCCGGGGAAATGCGACCGATTATGAAAGGCGGCGGCCATGGGGCGGAGCGCCCTCAGGCGGTCCAGGTAGGAGAAATTCCTGAGGTATCCCAGACTTACGCCCGGTTTGATATCGCTTATTCCTTCATGAATGAAAAGCAGCTGGCCATCGGAGAGACCACTTTCGGCGGCCGGCGCGAGCTCTATAACCCTCAGGGTAAATTTGACATCATGGAACTGCAGCGGATCGTGCTGGAACGTTGCACCACCGCCCGGGAAGCCATTGAATTAATCGGTCAGCTGGTGGAAAAATACGGCTACGGTGATATGGGCGAATGCCTGACCTTTATTGACAAAAAAGAAGCCTGGGTCTTTGAAATCATGGGCTCCGGCCCTCTGGAGACGGGGGCCATCTGGGCGGCCCGGCGCGTGCCAGAAGGAGAAGTTTTTGTCAGTGCCAACCGCAGCCGCATTGGCGAGCTTCACCTCGACGACCCTAATAACTATCTGGCCTCTAAAAATGTTTTCTCCTATGCCCAGAAAAAAGGCTGGTGGTCGCCTGACTCCGGTGAGCCTTTCCGCTTCAATAAAATTTATGCTCCCAGTGAATCCATCGGCTCCCGTCGCCGGGAATGGCGGGTGCTGAGCACCTTAGCTCCCAGCCTGAAGCTTGACCCCTGGCAAGTGGATTATCCCTTCTCGGTTAAACCTGATAAAAAAGTCAGCCTCCAGGACCTTATGGCTCTTCATCGGGATTATTACCAGGGAACTGAATTCGACTTAAGCCAAGGTCTGGCAGCCGGACCTTTCAATAACCCCAACCGTTTCTCCACTCGAGTGCGTCCCCCCAAAGGACATATTGGCTGGGAAAGGCCCATCTCTATCTTCCGCTGCAGCTACTGTATGATTGCCCAGACGAGGGATTGGCTGCCGGATTGGATCGGTGGTCTGGTCTGGTTCGCTGAGGACGACCCTAAGACCAGCTGTTTTGTTCCCTTCTACTGCGGAATAACCAAGGTGCCGGAAGCTTACCAAATCGGCCGGCGCGACAAATTTGACCGCCGCTCCGCCTGGTGGGCTTTTGACTTTGTCTCCAATTGGGCCAATTTACGCTTTGCTGATATGATTAAAGATATACGCCAGGCTGCTTCTGATTTTGAAACAACTTTTTTCAATCTTCAGCCGGTAGTCGAAAAAAGAGCTTTAAGCCTTTATCAAGACGACCCGGAGACCTGCCGTCGGTATCTGACCAAATATTCCAACGAAATGGCTCAAAGAGTAGTGGATGAGTGGTGGGCGCTGGCTGATTATTTGATTGTCAAATATAACGACGGCTATATCAACTTAGGCCCACGCCGACGGGCCCCGGGTTACCCCAAGTGGTGGCTGGATGCGGTCGGCTACGGCCAGAAAAAAATCATTAATCGCTGAGGATTCGTCCCTTGCGCAGTTAAAATAATGCCATCGCTGAAATCAGTACCCGAAAATGAAAAGGCTCTCGACTTACTTTCCGGAAGAAATTTGTCTTTTAATCAAATTCTCCCGTTGAACTTATAGGAAAACGATGACTAATTTCAGCTGCGACCGCAAGTGACACAATTTAATATTGAGCACAAGACTTGAGAAAGAGAAAAAAAAGCAAAAATAGATGACTTGTATCAATTCATTATAAAAGCATTTCCAAAACTGTGATGGAAAATAAAGGAGGCTCACCTTATACTGATGTTTTAACTAAAAACACAGAAGGTGAGCCTTGAAGGAGATACGTCAATCATAGTGTCAGACATCTTTTATGCCCGTCAGGGTCACCAAGGTTTTGGAGATGCTTCCATATTTAATAAGCGCAAGAAGAGCTGCTGGCCTAATCCTCCCAACAAAATTAAGCCCAGGTAAATTAAGTTCAAGCTGATAAACCATCTCGCCCGCAAGCGAATCAGCTGAAAGAGGCGGCTTTTCCCGGGGTGGGGCAAGGGCTTCGGGTCCCAGGCTAAGCCATACTCGGTGGCCAATCCCCGGAAGTAGAGGAGATGAATAATCGGGATACGGCGGGCGGCCATGGCTTGAATAACCCCGCCCTGTCCGGTTGGTGAAGAAAAAGCCACCTGATTTAAACCCGGTTTCAGGGATAAAATACGAGCATCCGTCCCCAGGTTGGCATAATTGCCCCCGATATTGACAAAGACTTTGAGTTTCTCCCAGGAACCGGCCGCCTCCCTATAAAGGCTCAAACGACGCTCTACATTAGCCGCCAGCCGGGGTTCCTGAAAAGTGAACCAGCCGGCCTCATCTATCTGCTGACGAAGTAATTTTCTTCCCTCGGGGGCCATGTCCAGTCCCACATCCTGGTCGCCGCCCAGGGTCACCGCCAGGGGTTCTTCCCGGACAATGCCTGAGCGCTGTAAACAGCGATAAAGATGAGCCAGGGTAAATTGGGGGATATTAGCTCCCCACTGGGAAGCCCCCAGCGAAAAGATAATCAGAGGTTTAAGCTCAAGGACCTTGACGGCAGCCAGGGTGGCCACCAGAGCCGCCGGAAAAGAAGCCGAAGCGCCTATAGCTACCTTATCTCCTGGTTGAAGATTGAGTTGGTGAAAAAAGTAAACCATCAAGGCCGCCAGATGAGGATTAGTGCTGGTTCGTTTAGCCCCAAGGCTGCCCAAAGTTGTCGTGATTATCGAACGGCGGAGGCCGATCAAGCCGGTCAAATTAGGGTCGTTCTCGGGGTCAATTGGTACTCCGGCCTGGCGGCGACAGTCTTTTATCGCCTCCGTGGCCCGGACCATCTCTCGAGCGGCTTCAACCATTTTGGTCTGAAGAAGTCGGTCGCCTCCAGCGGGAAAAGTCCAGAGACAGAGCAGATAGAGAAGGGTTAAGCCACTTAGGAAGCCAAGAAAGAGCGGGGCGGTCGGGCGCTTCTTCGGCCATTTCTCTTTCATCAGCATCATCACTTCTCTGCCTCTAACGGAAAAGAAAAACCAAATGGACAATAGCATAAGTCAGAGTGGCCACCATTATTAAACCGCCCAGCGTAGGCCAAATTTTTTGTTTAAGGAGATTATTGGCCAGAATGCCCGGAATCACCCAACCAATAGTCCGCAGGCCGGCTTCTCCAGGGAAAAATTGGGGTAATAACCCAAAAAAGAACAAACTCCAGGCAAGTCCCAGTAATATTATTAGGACAAATCTCCGCCGTCCGAAGAGGATCAACCACCTCTCCAGAAGATGGTAACAGAGAACACTCAGCCCCGCCGCCGCCAGAGTTAAAGTCAGCCTGGCCGGCTGGTCCAGGTAATAAGCAAAATAGACAGGCACAATAAATCCTCCCGGATAAAGACGGAAATACTCACTGAAAAGAAGCGCCACCACCAATCCCACCACGATGGTTAAAACCAACATGGTCACCTCACTTCCTCGCCAAGACGATGGACTGCATTACTTTAGCTCCTGTTTCTATCCAAAGATTGTCTCGCTTATTACTCTATCCCAAAGCCCACTAGGAATCACCACTCTCTCAACTATAAATCATACCGCCTTTCTCAGTCATTACTTTCTCGAACTCTTTCTCCATTCCACTCCAGAATTTTCCTGAATTTCCACCTGTTTAATTCTTAAGACATTGGAGGAATGTCTTCAGTCGGCTCGGCTGATGAAAAGAAAGATCAATTATTACCACCATTTAATAATATCTCTTCCAGCTTTAATTTTATTTCCCTTGTCTTCAGCTTGCCGTGAGAAGCCCTAGCTTCTCCCCTTTTAATTCCCTTCAGTTCATTCTCCCTGTCGGGCCTGTTCCGACCACCAATTGACTACTTCTTTTCCCAAGCCGCCGATATTGCCCAATCCTACCAGATAACCTCCCCGAGGATTAGCCTCGAGAACCTTCTCCATAATTAATGGGGCCTTTTTTTGAGTCACTGCGATAACTCTTATGGCCAAATGTCTCTTTAACTTCGAGGAAAAAGCCCTGGCTCCTTCTCCGATGACATATATTTTTTTAAATTCAGGAAACATGCCCTCTCTTATAGCCTTAAGCCATTGCCAAGTCCGGTCGCCACGGTCGGCCCGGAGGTTAAGGAGCCCGAGGAGTGAGGCACGCGGGAAATCCAACTCTTGCTTGAGTCTATCCAGCAGTTCTCGGGTGGAGAAAGGGTCATTGGCGGCAAAGATATTCAAGGCCGTCCAGGAAGCCCGGGCTGGCCCATATCTAAAGCGAAACATTCTAGGGGCACCGGGGTCAGGCCGATAAGACCGGAAAAAATCTTGATCAATTTTTTCAGCTATATCCATT
>Ga0190360_1001827_pt1 | contig 10718 bp, 7 predicted proteins | sample 48721834_MG_FD_161271 | JGI IMG/M metagenome (GOLD analysis project Ga0190360, IMG submission 161271) | Hydrothermal vent microbial mat bacterial communities from Southern Trench, Guaymas Basin, Mexico - 4872-18-3-4_MG | ecosystem: Environmental > Aquatic > Marine > Hydrothermal vents > Microbial... | reverse complement strand
CCGGGGAGGCAACGGTGGAAGGCCCTTTCCACGCCCGGCCTGTTGACTCGAAAGTTTTGCCCCCAGGGGAGGTTGGTTGGGGGATTTCGTGTGGCGACTCGCCTTTTTTCCAAATGGCGTTTCCTATTCGTCGTGTCCCCGGAATGACACTCGCCGATTTGACGCCAAGACCGTGGGTTGACGACGGCGGGCAATTGGGGGCACACTGAGTTCGCCGCCGACAATTGGCAAGAGGATGAAAGGGCGAAGGTTCTTCTGAATAGCTGCGTGAGGGAACTCAACATGGGCGGAGAGAACAGCGAGCAAGGCGCAAGAGAGGATGAGAAGAAATCAAGAGGGAAATCCTCGCGGAGTGCGTTGAGTCGGTCCCATCGCCGAAGTAGCAGCTCTTCCCGTTCCTCGCGACACTCCCGGCGCTCGCACCATTCACACCATTCGCATCGTTCCCGGCGAAAGAAGAGACGCAAGTACCTGATTTATTCTGGGGTATTGTCTTTCGGGATTCTTTTGGTTTTGTTCGTGTTTTCCGTGGTTATGGGGATTGGACCGGGACGTCCGATCTACCGCCACCGCCTGTTGGCGCAAGCTCGGGCGGCGGCCTCTGAAGGGCGAACGGCTACGGCCATGACCCGCTACCAAGAGGTTTGGCGGAGCGGGCTAGTGGGAGCGCCGTTGGCTGTGGAAGCGCTTCGTTGCTTGGAATCGTCTAACGTGGACTTTCCCGCCGCCTCTCTCAAAGAGCCTGCGCTTTTCTTCGCCGGCTATTTGCTGCGGCAGAGCGACTTGAAACCGCAGGAAGCGGAGCTGGCCATTCAGGCCCTTTATAAGTGTGGCTTATATGACGAAATCGTCTCCCGCTATTACGGCAAAGAGGAAAGAATCCCCGCCCTTGCCTTTCCGGCCTACATGAAGGCGCTTTTCCGTATGAAGATGTACGGGCGTTTCCAGAATCTGCTTGGTCGGTTCGACCCGTTGCTCCGACGCCTGGCCAAAACGGGAGGGGAGGATCCCGAATTGGCTGTTTATCGGAGGGCTCTGACGCTTCTGGAGCCGGGCGCGTACCCCGGAGCGATGGCCGGCTTTGCGCGGCTTTGCGGGGCGAAAGCCACCGAGGAGACGGCATATCGAACGTTGCTCCAGATTTCGGATCGCATTGGGGACCGGCCTGCGGCGGCGTTGGCTTTGGCGCGCTTGGTGAAAGATGGCAAGGCCCGTTACGGAGATTACCTGAAGTTCTGGTGGCTGCTTTCCTGGCTGGGCAACCAGGGTGAGGCTGTGGAGTTGGCCCTGGCGCATCCCCAAACGCCGAAGACCGCCGGGGAGCGAGCTGCGTTTTGCCGCATCCTTTTCGAAGCCGGGGAATACGCCCGGATGAGCGAACTGTTGGGCGATTGGTTGGGCAACGCTTCGGCTCCCGACCCGGGGATGAGCATCCTTTACGCGCTTGCGTTGGCAAAGCGCAACGTGGAAGGGCTGATGACTTTCGGAAGGACTTTGGCGCACAAGCCGGGCACGCCGCCGGCCCTTCTTCCTGTGGCCTATGTCACCAGCACCCGGGCTGAGGACGTGGTCGGCGAGCTGAGGGTGAGCAGCGAACTGATGACCCCTCTGCTCGAGCTGAGCAAGCGGTCGCCGGAAGTCGGGCTTGATTTCGCCCTTCTCCTGGAGACACAGGGCTTTGCCAAACAGGCCTTCCAGTGGGTGACGGAGATCGCTTCCGAGACGGATGTGGGCCCGCGGTTCTACAGGGGTATGGCGCGGTTGGCCAGGATGGCCAAGGATGAGCATTATTACTGTCTGGCCGCCCGGAAGGGGTACGAGATGGCTCCATGGCGCGTGGACATGGAAACGGCTTATTTGGACTCGCTTTTGTTGACCGGGGAAGCTCCTGAGCGCGCGGCGGAGTTGGCCAACGAGTTGTCCCAGGTGCAGGCGCAGGACGATGTGGTGGAGCTGCTTTACGCCTGGGCGTTGTTGCAGGCAGGGCGTGTGGAGGAAAGCAAAGCTGCGCTCAAGATGGTTCGTCCGGACCAGTTGGACGCTGCGCGTCGTGTGGACCTCCGGCTTGTTCAGTTGGAGTTGGCGTGGCGGAGCGGAGACAAGCAGGCGGCGCGGCGGATTTTGGCGAAAGGCTTCCCGAGAGAAGCTCTTTTCCCCAGCCAGCGCAGACGACTGGACTCGATCGCGGAGAAGCTTTCGGAGAACCTTTGAGGAGACGGTGAACAGGCTGGAGAAACTGCGGCCCCGGGACTTGGTTCGGCTCTGGGCCGTGTGCCTTAGTTTCGCGGCGGTTGTAGGCGCAGAGCCGGGCGGCGGCGTCTCGGTTTCCGGGGGGCGCGAATTCGGCGTCGTTCTTACCGGGGGGGAGTTGCTCCGCGGCGTGTATCGGGACAGCCACTTGCAGTTTCTGACTCGCGTCCTCCAACCTCTCGGCTTCCGATGCGCGCGGGCCGTTTGCGTGGATGATGATCCGGATGAAATTGCTGCGGGACTCCGGTTTGCGGGTCGAGGAGTTCCCTTGGCGATAGTCACCGGCGGGCTTGGCCCTACGGATGACGATATGACACGGCAAGCCCTGGAAGCGGCCACCGGCGTGCGCCTCCGTTTCGATAAGGAGCTGGCGGATCGGTTGGCCGCGCGCTGCGGCGTTCCCCCGGAAAAGCTGCCGCCTCATTTGCGTCGTCAGGCGCTGGTTCCTACCAGAGGCGGATGGCTCCCGAACCCCCGCGGCTCGGCGGTTGGGTTGGTTTTCGATCTGGGCAAGCAGTTGGTCGCGGCGTTGCCTGGGCCGCCCTCCGAGTTGCGTCCGATGGCGAGCCGTTTTTTGACGCCGTTGCTGAGACGCCGTTTTGGAGTGGGGCCGGAAGAGGCGCGGCTTCGTTGTCGTTTCGCCGGGATTCGGGAGTCGGCTCTCGACGCCGCGATCCATTCCCGCCTCAAACTGCCGCGGAAAGTTCGGATTTCCTCCTTGTTTGCTCGGGGGCGGGTGGATGTGACCTTTTACTTGCCGGGAAACGATCCGGAAGCGGAGCGTAAATTGGCCGAGCTTCGCAAGGGGATTGAGGGCGCTTTGGGGTCCTATCTTTATGCGGTCGGCGAAGATTCGCTGGAGGAAGTCCTTCTGAAGCGGATCGCCCGGGAGGGAGGCGTTCTTTCCACGGTGGAAGGGACCGCCTCCGGGGCGCTGGGCGCGGCCCTTCACAGTGCGGGAGCTTTTCGGGAAGCCATCGGCCCCTCGCTGGTTTTGGTCGAGGATCCCGCTTTGCGGGGCCGGGAATCGCTGCGGGAGAGCCGCCTTGCAGCTTGGGCGAAAGCGCGGCTTCGGGCGTGCGGCGGGCCGGCCCCTGCCTCGAAGCGATGGACGCTGGTTATCGGGTGGGCCGCCGAAAAGGAGTCCAACGAGGTTCGGATTCCAGCGGCGCTGATTGCGCCGGGCGGCGCTGTTCACTCGGGGGAATTGACTGTCCGCCCAGGCGAGTTGAACGACGCGGATTGGCTTGTCTCCAAGGCGTTGCTTTGGGCCCTGAACGTCCTCCGGAACAAACCTTGCCCGGAAAACGAAGCAGGACTGTAAAGGCGTTGAGCTTCTTTTCCCTAGGATGAAGCAGCCAAGGAAGCCGGATCCTTGGAGAGAAGCATGGTGGAGCCGAGGGGGATCGAACCCCTGACCTTCGCATTGCGAACGCGACGCTCTACCAACTGAGCTACGACCCCACCGCCGAAGCAGCTCCCGGTTTGGGAGCGAGCACGAAGATAATCGACCGGGCCGGGAGCGCAAGGAAAAAGAAACGTCTTTGGGCTTTCTCCAGCGGGGACTTTGAGAAACATTCATCCCGATCATGGGCGGAACCGTAGCCATCGTGGGGCGGCCGAATGTGGGCAAATCGGCCTTGTTCAACCGGATCGTAGGCCGGCGCATCGCTATTGTCCACGACCAGCCGGGCGTGACCCGCGATCGAATCAGCGCCGAGGCCGAATGGCGGGGCGCGTCGTTCACCCTGGTGGACACTGGGGGCATCGGCCTAAGGCCCGGGGAAAAGAGCCAAGACGCCATCCAGCAAGCGACTGCGGCCCAGGCGGATTTAGCCGTCGCCTCTTCCGATCTTATCCTTCTGGTGACCGACGCCAAAAGCGGCCCTGCGCCTCTGGACGAGGAGATTGCGGCGCGCCTCAGGCAAAGCGGCAAGCCTGTGGTGGTGGCAATGAACAAAGCCGACACCCCGGCGCGTGACGAAGCGGCGATCGACTTTGCCCCTCTGGGCTTCGAAGACGTCTTCCCGGTCAGCGCTCTTCATGGGCGCGGCTTGCCCGAGTTGATGGATGCCCTCGTGAGCCGGCTTCCGGAAGACGCCGAGCCGGCGTCGTTTCAGGCCGGGGAAGCGGATGAGGAGCCGCTCAAGCTGGCTATTGTGGGGCGACCCAATGTGGGCAAATCTTCGATCCTCAACGCCTTGGTGCGTTCGGAGCGCGTGGTGGTCAGCCCCGCCCCGGGCACCACGCGCGACTCGGTGGACGTGCCGCTGGAAATCGCCTCCGAGGGACGCAAGGAACGCTACATCCTTATCGACACCGCCGGCATGCGGAAGCGCCGGCGGGTGAAAGATTCGATAGAATTTTACAGCCTTCGCCGAGCGGAAAAGGCAATTGAGCGGGCCGACATTGCGGTGTTCGTTCTGGACGCAGAAGCCGGAGTGCTCGAACAGGACAAGAAGATCGGCGGCAAGATCGTCGAGGCGCGCAAGGGATGCGTCTTGGTCGTGAACAAGTGGGATCTCTATGCCGAGGCGACGAGGCGCGCGGTTGAATCGCAAAGCGGAAGGGCCAAATCGGAGGAAGAGCTGTTGGAAGAATTTGGGCGCTGGGTTCAGCGGAAGCTTTTCTTTCTTGATTACGCGCCGGCGCTTTTCGTCTCCGCCAAGTCGGGGCTCAATCTGAGCCGCCTTCTGGAGGCCGTGCGGTATGTGGCGGGGCAGATGCGCCAGAAAATTCCCACTGCCGTCCTGAATCGGGTTCTGCGCGAGGCCATCGACCGCCGCCAGCCGAGCAGCGGTTCCGGCAAGCCTTTGAAGTTCTTCTACGCAACCCAGGTTAAGCAGATGCCGCCCGCTTTTCTTCTCTTCCTCAATCGAGCCGAGCCCTTTGCCAAGCAGTATGAGAAATACCTCGTCGGCGAGCTGCGCAAGGCGTTCGGTTTCGAAGGCTGCCCGATCACGCTGATCCCGAGGGCGCGGCCGAAAAAGGGCGGCGCTTTGCCCAAGGAGGGCCGCGGCGCCAAAGCGGCCCGAGGTCGAAAGGGCCGCAAGTAAGCCTGCGAGCCGCGTTCCGGAGGCTTGCGGGAAGAAAGGGGAGTTGTCAGCATCTATCCGATGGGATTGCCGCCGGATTACCATATCCATACGCCTCTTTGCCGGCATGCGGAAGGCGCGCCCGTGGAGTACGCCGCCTGGGCTAAGCGGAGAGGGCTGGAGGAAATAGGTTTTTCCGACCATGCGCCCATGCCGCGCGACGATTTTGACGATTGGCGGATGAAGGCCTCAGAGTTGCCTCGTTACGCGGCTTTGGTCGAGGAAGCCCGTCGAGCCCATCCGGAGATGACAATCAGGCTGGGCTTGGAGGTGGACTATCTCCCGGGGATGGAGGATTGGATTCGGGAGCTTTCGGGGCGGTATGAGTGGGATTATCTCATCGGGTCGGTCCATTACGTGGGAGACTGGGATATTGACAATCCGGCGAAGGCGTCTCGATGGGAGTCGGAGGATACGCTTCACGTGTGGGTTCAATATGCCGAGCGGCTGACCGAGGCGGCGGCTTCGGGGCTGTTTGACATTCTTGGGCACTTGGACCTGTGCAAGAAGTTCGGCTACCGCCCCGAGGGCAAGATAGCCGAACTGTTTCGTCCTTTGCTTCAACTGGCCGCGGAAAAGGGGCTTGCTGTCGAGTTGAACACCGCCGGCCTCCGCAAGGAATGTCGGGAGATGTATCCTTCGGCGGAAATCCTCGCCATGGCCGCGGATTATGGCGTGGGGCTTACGTTCGGGTCGGACGCCCATGCCCCGCGGGAGACAGCCTGGGAGTTTGAATCGGCTGTCAGCGCCGCCAAGGCGGCCGGTTACGATTCCTCTCTGCAGTTTATCCGGCGTCGGCGCGTTCGGCGTCCTCTTTGACTCTTCGGAGCTTTGTTCCCCGGCCAAGGCGGTGTATATCTCCACCGCGCCGCGGAGAACCGCGACTTTCGCAACCGGAGCCTTAGAGACGGAAACAAATGATGGAACCGCACGAACTGGCCGGCAAGCCGCCTCCTCAGGAGATTTTGATCGACCCGGCGAGGATCGAGAAAGCCTACTACGAGCCTGCGCCAAGCGCCGTTTCGCCCGTGAAATTCGGCACCAGCGGGCACCGCGGCAGCCCTTTGAAAGGAGAGTTTTGCGAGCCTCATGTCTTGGCCATCGTCCAGGCTGTTTGCGATTGCCGAGCCGAGCAGGGCGTGCGAGGGCCTCTGTTCTTGGGGCGGGACACACACGCGGCTTCGGAGCCGGCGCTTCGGACTGCTGTGGAGGTCCTCGCTGCCAACCAGGTTCCTGTGTTTCTTCAGGAAAGGGATCGCCCCACGCCCACGCCGGCAATCTCGCGCTTGATCCTCCGCTACAATCGGCAGGCGCCGCCGTCGCCTGCGGACGGGCTTGTCGTCACCCCTTCCCATAATCCGCCCGAGGATGGAGGGATTAAGTACAATCCGCCCCACGGCGGACCGGCGGAGACGGCTCTTACCCGGCGAATCGAAGCCCGCGCCAACGAGCTGCTCAGGGAAGGCAACCGAGATGTCCGCCGTGTTGCCTACTCGGAAGCGCTTCGCTCCGGCTTCGTCCACATGCGCGATTTCACCCGTGAGTACACAGCCGAGTTGCGGCTTGCTGTGGATCTGGAAGCGGTTCGCTCCGCCGGCGTTCGGATTGGGGTCGATCCCCTGGGCGGGGCGTCCCTGGATTATTGGTTCGCCGCGGCCGAGGCGTATCGCCTGAACCTTGAAGTGGTGAATCCGCGGCTGGATCCGCGCTTTGCCTTCGTGCGGGTGGACCATGACGGGAAGATCCGCATGGATTGTTCCAGTCCTTGGGCTATGCGCGGGCTGGTGGAGATGAAGGACCGGTTCGACATTGCGGTGGGGTGCGATCCGGACGCCGACCGCCACGGAGTGGTTTGCCCGAGCATGGGGCTGCTCAACCCCAATTTCTATCTGGCCGCGGCGATCGATTACCTGTTGGAGCGCCGGCAGGGATGGCCCCCGGACGGCGCCGTCGGCAAGACCCTCGTCACCAGCGCCTTGGTTGATCGCGTCGCCGCCGCTTGGGACCGCCGCCTCTACGAGACGCCTGTCGGTTTCAAGTGGTTCGCCGAGGGGCTCCATAGTTCGCGCCTGGTGTTCGCGGGCGAAGAGAGCGCCGGGGCGTCGTTTTTAGAAACGGCCGGCGCGGCCTGGACCACCGACAAGGACGGCATCCTGCTCGGCCTCGCCGCGGCGGAATTGACGGCTCGAACGGGCAAGGACCCCGGCAAGCGGTTCCTGGAACTGGCCGACCGGCATGGGCGACCTTACTATACGCGCGTTGATCTTCCTATCGACGCCGAGCAAAAGGAGCGTTTCACCCGGATTCCCCCCGAGAGCCTGGGCCTTTCCACGCTTGGCGGAGAGCCGGTCGAGCGGCTTCTTGATCGAGCCCCCGGCAACGATCAGCCAATCGGCGGGTTCAAGGCCGTGACCGCCGGAGGTTGGTTTGCCGTGCGTCCCTCCGGCACCGAAAACATCCTCAAGTTCTATGCGGAAAGCCTGAAGGATCCGGAGCATCTCTCCGTTATTATGGAGGAAGCCAAGACGACGGTGCTGCGGGCGCTGCAGGCGTGAGGCAAGCCGGGCTTGGAAAGCGCAGGGAGGAACAGTTGAGAAACAGGGGCGCATCTCGAGGGAAAAAAGGCTCCGCGCGGAAAGGAAACAGGAGCCCAACGCGTCGGCTTGGGAACGTTTTTGCGCAGAAAAGATTGCTTCTGGCGGGCTTGTTGCTGGCGATAGCCGCGGGGTGGTTTCTCCACTTTCACTTCTCACGGGAAAACCGTTTCGACGCCGTGATCCTGGACGCCGCCCGGAGGTACAAGATCGATCCCGCCCTGGTCAAGGCGGTGATCTGGAAGGAGAGCCAATTCAACGCGCATGCCGTCGGCAGAGCGGGGGAAAGGGGCTTGATGCAGTTGATGGATCCGGCCGCGCAGGAATGGGCCGAAGCCGTCGGAGTCTATCCTTTGCCTTCGGCGCATTTATTTAATCCGCGGACGAACATCCTGGCAGGGACCTGGTTTCTTGCTCAAGCTATCTCGCATTATCCGAATGCGGACGATCCTTATCCCTACGGGTTGGCCGAGTACAACGCAGGCCGGAGGAATGTCCTCCGGTGGGCTGAGGGGACGGCGTCGACTAACAGCCGACTGTTCATCGAACAGATCGACTATCCCTCCACCAAGCGGTACGTGCGCGCCATACTTGCTCGGCGAAAGCGGTATCTGACCCAGTTTCCCCTGCACCTCCGCGGCTTGGGCCAAGCCCGTCAGCGCCGTTGGGCCAGGGAATGAGCGCGGTTGGCCCGCGCTGCCGCTCGTCGGCGTTCGAGTCAGTCGACGGCTTTCTCGAGGCGACGGAGAATCCCGTTCGGTTCCGCCACGCCGAGTTTTACGATCTGGTCCGCCCGCTCCTGCGTGTCCGCCACCGCGTAGATGCGGAGCTCGTCGGCGTTTCCGGAGGGACGCACATGGGCCACGTCGCCGTTTGCAAACCAGATTCGGATCCCGTCCAGGAAGTTCAGGCGCACGATTCGGTCAAAACCCTCGGTCCGAGTGAAGCGCCGGCTCAAGCGCTCTCGGATATCCAGGAGCTCTTTTTGGAGGTCAGAGGAGAGCGGGACCGGCTGTCCGTCCGCTCCGAAGGCGCGGACCTCATCCTTTTCGAAGACAGCCTCTTTGACGTTCGGATCCGCCGGCGAGAAACGTTGCACAAGGCGGCGGCCCTTTTCACGGGGGAAATTGCGGAGAAGCGAGGCGCGGCTGAAGCGCCGGGGCAGACGCTGGAAGAGCGCGCTCACGGGCGCGCCTTCCTCTTGAGCGGCAAAGAGGACGCACAGCAGGGGCAGAAAGGAATCCCGGGTGGGCAGGGCCTCGAGTTTCCGCCCCCCTTCTTCAATGTCCGAGCCAAGGAGGAATCCTCCATTCGCTTCCCAGCCGCACACGCGTCGGCGTCCCAGGGCCTTTGCCCGCTCCATTCCGGCGATCACGTAGGGAGAACCGATTCGGGTTTTGGGTTGGAGCGCGCCGCGCAGGGGCCCTCGATCCACTGCGTCATTGCAACTGATGGGCGCCACCACCGCGTCCGCTTTCAAATACTCCGCCACCGCCATCCCAAGCAAATCCCCGCCGTAAAAGTGAGTCCGTCCTCGCCACGGCTCTCCTTCCGAAGAGATCCGATCCACCGCCGTCAGCAGGGGGCGGTCGCTGTCTCCGTCGGTGGACACGACCGCGTCGACGGGCCCGACTTCGGCGCCGATTCGGTCCACATAGCGCTGGAGCTCGGCCAAAAGGTCGTTGCCGATGTTCTCGGTGTCGATCGCCACGAACGACTCGCTTCGCCCCGCCGGGATGGCGTCCGCTCCCAACAGGCGCAGCAATTCCACCAGAAGGTCCCGCCCCACCGCCGAGTGTTGGTAGACGATCACGCGCCGCCCTTGAAGGGAGCGGCCTTCGAAGAAGGTCTGGTAACGACGCAGAAAAGCGGCCGCGCCCGCCTCGACGGCCGGAGGGAGGTCCTGATGGCCGGTTTTGAAGAGTCCCTTTTCGTCGAAGGGGCTTTCTTCAAACGGCTGGCGATAGAGCTTGTCCCGGATTCTCTCGACGATCGCGTTGATCGGCGCCTCGTCCTCTTTCATCAGCTCGCCGCGAGCGGAATTGGTCTTGTACCCGTTCCGGTCGAATGGAATGTGGCTTCCGGTGACCATTATGCTCCCGCGCTTATGTTGGATCCCGTAGTAGGTGAGCGCGGGAGTGGGAATCGCGCCGAGGTTGACCGGACGCAAGCCGGCGTCCCGAACGGCCCGGACGATGGCTTGCGCGATTTCTCCGCGTCCGCCCTGTTCGGGAACAAAAGCGGTGGAGCTGGGCCGCAAGTCGTAGGCGAAATAGAATTCCTGGCCTTCCCGGATGCCCCCTTTTTCCGGCGGGAGCCCTTTGAGGTATTCCAGTTCGGCCGAAGCGTTGATGTAGATTTCCAGTTGCGTGAGATCCTCCACTCTGCCTCTCCGCCCGCTCGTTCCGAACCGGAGCGGTTGAGGCGTGTGATCCAATCGCGCTCGCAAGGAACCAGGCGGATAGCTTTTGCCCTTGTCCATAAAGCCAGTATAGGCGGAGCGGCGGCGGGAAGAAACCCTTTCAGCGGCGGGCCTCCGCAGGCCGAGCGGAAGCGGCCGAGGGCTCTTTCACCGTCAGGTAGCGGTCTGCTTTCACGTGGGTCAGCTCCTGGACGACGCCGCTGGGCCAACGGATTCGAATGCGTTCCGCGCGAGCGGCCTTGCCTAATCCGAAATGGAGTCGGGGGTCTTGCTGGAAGACATAACTGACGGGGCACCGGCATTCCTGGAACAGCGCGCGTCCGCCGGCGCGCACTTCCACAAGAGCGCCGAAGCCGT
>Ga0190360_1001825_pt1 | contig 10727 bp, 7 predicted proteins | sample 48721834_MG_FD_161271 | JGI IMG/M metagenome (GOLD analysis project Ga0190360, IMG submission 161271) | Hydrothermal vent microbial mat bacterial communities from Southern Trench, Guaymas Basin, Mexico - 4872-18-3-4_MG | ecosystem: Environmental > Aquatic > Marine > Hydrothermal vents > Microbial... | reverse complement strand
AAACTTCAAGATCGTCCTGAAAAAGAAATGAGTGCTGCGGAGATAGGACGTTTGGTGATGAGAAAATTAAAAGCCTTGGATAAGGTAGCCTATGTACGCTTCGCTTCAGTTTATCGTGAGTTTAAGGATGTAGTGGAGTTTAAGGAAGTCCTGGAGAAACTTCTGAGAGAGAAATAGCTTATAAGTATTCGCCCATGGCTAAAAAAATCAAGCCTGTTTCGAGAACTGTTAAAATAGAAGCTGAGATAGATAGAATTTTCGGGGAAGTCTTTTTCCAAAAACGAGAGTTTCTAGGACTTGATGAAAGCTGGGTCCCTTGTGTTGATATTTCTGAAAAAGGAAATGAGATCAAAATAGAGATTGAGCTGCCTGGAGTAGCCCAGAAAGATATAAATATCCTCCTCCATAGCAACCGCCTGGAAGTAAACGGCCTCAAAAGAGAGAAACCTCCTCAAGGAAAGATTAAATATCATCGTTTAGAACGTGAATATGGAACTTTTCGCCGTTACATTTTTTTGCCGAGTCTGGTAGTGCCTGAGAAAGCAAAAGCCTCTTTAGAGAATGGAATTTTAACGGTTGTTTTGAAAAAGTACAGAGGCAAGAAAGAGAAAGAAGTAAGAGTAAAAATTCAAAAAAGCAGGGATTAGAGAGGGAGTAAATCGATGGCTAAAAAAGAAAACAATGATGAAGATCAATATGAAAATATAATTTCAGAAGGGGACAGGAAGCTTCATGTCCCCAAAGAACTTCCAGTTCTCATGTTGAGGGATATCGTTGTTTTCCCCTATATGGTTGTGCCCTTATTTGTGGGTAGAGAAAAATCGAAAAATGCAGTTGATAATTCTCTATCTACTAATCGCATGATTCTCCTTCTTACTCAGAAAAAAATCGAGATTGAAGAGCCTAAAAAGGAAGATGTCTATCAAGTGGGAACAGTGGCTTTAATTATGCGCATGTTGAAGCTTCCTGATAGTCGTATAAGGATTTTAGCTCAAGGATTAGTTAGAGCTAAAATTGAAGCTCTTGAAGAAGGGAAGCCTTTTTACTCAGCTAAAGTAAATGTTATCCATGAGCCTGAAGAGGTAGAAAAATCGATAGAAATAGAGGCTTTAATTCGAAATGTCAGGGAAGGAATAGAAAAAGCATCATCGCTTGGTAAGAATATTCCGCCAGAAATCATGATCATTGCCGCTAACGTAGAAGAACCAGGCCGGTTGGCTGATTTAACGGCTGCTAACCTTGAGCTTAAAGTGGAAGAAGCTCAACAGGTTTTGGAGATTGAAGATCCAGTGAAAAGGCTGAAGAAAGTATATGAACTTTTAACGCGAGAGCTTGAGCTTTTAGATGTCCAATCCAAGATAAGCAGTGAAGCCAAGGGTGAAATGGAGAAACTTCAAAAGCAGTATTTTCTCCGCCAGCAGATGAAAGCTATTCAGAAAGAGTTGGGAGAAGGGACTGAAATCCAGGAAGAAATAAAAGCTTACCAAGAAAAGTTGAAGAAATTAAAAGTTACCCAGGAAGTAAGAGAGGAACTGGAAAAACAGATTAAACGCCTTTCCCAAATGCATCCTGAATCTGCTGAAACTGCTGTTGTTCGTAACTATTTAGATTGGATGTTTTCATTGCCTTGGAATAAAAGCACAGTTGATAATCTTGATCTCCGGAAAGCCAAACAGATTCTTGATGAGGATCATTATGGCTTAGATAAAGTAAAAGAAAGGATTATTGAATATCTTGGAGTTAGGAAACTATCTAAAAAGATCAAAGGACCTATCCTTTGTTTTGTTGGTCCGCCTGGAGTAGGTAAGACCTCGCTTGGCCGTTCTATAGCCAGAGCTTTGGGAAGGAAGTTTATCCGCATTTCCTTAGGTGGAGTAAGAGATGAGGCTGAGATCAGAGGCCATAGAAGGACCTATGTAGGGGCTTTACCAGGCAGAATTATCCAGGGGCTGAGGAGATGCGGTTCCAATAACCCTGTTTTCATGATGGATGAGGTAGATAAGATCGGAGCTGATTTTAGGGGAGATCCTTCTTCAGCTCTTCTTGAAGTTTTAGACCCTGAGCAAAATTATTCTTTCCGCGATCATTACCTTGGGGTTCCTTTTGATCTATCTAAAGTAATGTTTATTACCACAGCCAATCTTCTTGATCCAATTCAACCTGCATTTCGCGACAGAATGGAAGTCATCCACTTACCTGGCTATACTGAAGAAGAAAAGCTGCAGATTGCCCTCCGCCATCTGGTTCCTAAACAGATAAAGGAAAATGCCCTTGATGAAAATCTTATTTCCTTTACCAAAGGAGCCATTAAAAAAATAGTATCCCTCTACACCAGAGAGGCTGGAGTCAGAAATTTAGAGAGAGAAATAGCTTCTATTTGCCGTAAAGTAGCCAGGAAAGTGGCCGAAGGGAAAAAGGCCAAAACTAAGATTACCTCTCAAAACGTTGAAAAATATCTTGGTCCTCCCCGTATTTTCAGGGATCAGCTCCTAAAGAGCGATCAGATAGGAGTAGCTACGGGTGTAGCTTGGACAGCCACCGGTGGAGAAATTTTATTTGTGGAAGCAACCAAGATGAAAGGAAAGGGAAATCTCACTTTGACTGGATCCCTGGGGGATGTGATGAAGGAGTCAGCCCGAGCTGCCCTAAGCTATGCTCGGGCCCATGCTCAAGAGTTCGGTATTGCTAATCAGATTTTTTCCCAACACGACTTTCATATCCATATTCCTGAAGGAGCTATTCCCAAAGATGGACCCTCAGCTGGAGTGACTATAGCTACTGCTCTAATCTCAGTCTGTACTGAAAAGAAAGTAAAAAGAGATGTGGCCATGACCGGAGAAATTACCCTACGGGGAAATATTCTTCCTGTAGGAGGAATCAAAGAGAAGGTTTTGGCGGCTCAGCGGGCAGGCGTTAAAAAAATGATTCTGCCTTTAGCCAATAAAAAGGACCTAATTGATATTCCCAAAAAAATAAAGAAAGAGATGAAATTCATTTTTCTCGGGGAAATAAAGGAAGTGTTTGATCAGGCCTTAGTCTAAGGGGTCAGACCTTCATAAGTTTCATAAATTATGCTTCTCTATTGATATATTTCGTCGGTTTGTAGGGGGCAAAAGTTATTACAGTTATTGTAAAAATTAAAGTTATGAAACTTATGAAGGTCTGACCCCATAAGGCAGAGCCCCCCTTTAGCTTGACAAAAAGGCTGAAATTTTATAATTCAATAGTCAAGGAATTTCCAGAAAATTGGAAGGAGAAGCAATGAAGAAAGTGACTATAGTTTTTTTTATTTCTTTTTTCCTGTTGAGTGGCGGAGTTTGGGCTGGAGGTTGGAACAATACTTTAATAGGCTGTCGAGCCATGGCTTTAGGTGGAGCCTTTGCTGGTCTGGCTGACGACCCCAGCACTATTTTCTATAATCCAGCTGGCCTCGCTTTTCAAAAGAGAAACCTTAAATTCTCTATAGACGGCTTTCATGTTTGGCCAACTCATCAGATGGTTTTTGATGGACAAAGAGCTGAGAGCAAATATTCCACTAACATACCTCAAATTTTTATCTCCTATAGCACCGGTGAAAGACTCTCATTTGGTTTTGGTGTTTTTGTGCCATATGCTGGCGGTGGAGTCGATTGGAAGAAAGATCAGTTGGGTTTTCCCTTTAAATCGTATTTGGGCATTGTTTCTTTTACGCCTACCCTTGCCTATCGATTGAATGACAAATTTTCAGTTGGATTTAACCTTAATTTCTATCGGGGGGTTTTAAGCGTTGATACTCAAATGGAGGGTTTCGGTCCGATGAATGCTGAGGAAAACGGGACAAATTTAACCGGCGGAATTGGCTTTTTATACAGGCCTTCAGAAAAAATTGGGATAGGTTTGGATATCAGAGGACCAACCAAGATGAAGCTAACAGGCATTACTTCTATCCAGACTTACAACCCAGATTTTGGGACATTAAAGCTAAATCTCGATTCGGAAACATCTTTTAATCTTCCCTGGGATATCGAGTTTGGCCTTTCTTACAGGTTTTCACCTCAGTTTGTCTTTACCACCGGTTTTCAGTATACCATGTGGTCTGCTTTAAAGGATGTGGATAAAGTCATAAAGAATATTCCGATGATGGGGGATTTAAAAACTTCTGAACCCATGAATTTTAAGAATATAATTATTTTTAGAGGAGGTCTGGAATATACTCTTCCCGATGGAATTGCTCTCAGGGCCGGAATTGGCTTAGATCATTCAGCCACTCCTGAAGCAACTCTGAGCGAAAAAAATATTGATGTTAATAAAGTCAGTTTATTAGGGGGAATCGGATATAAGGCTGGAAAAATGCAGATTGATTTTCTTTATATCTATGCCCGAGGACAGCAACGGGAAGGCACGTGGACAACTCTTGGTATTCCTTTAAGAGCCAAATACAATCTGAATGCTACTATCTTAGGATTAGGAATCACTTTTTCCTTGTGATTATATTTTAGGTTCTATTCGAGGTTGAGATAATCCCCTTCAAAGACTACTTGAGAAGGACCGGTTTGGAAAATCTCTTCTTTTTCCCATTCCACAGTTAAAGTTCCCATAGAGGTTCGCACCTTAACTTTTCTCTCTGTCAGGTTTTTTAAAATAGAAGCAACGACTGCGGCACAAGCTCCGCTTCCAGAAGAAAGAGTCTCGCCTACCCCTCGCTCCCAAAAGAGAACATTCATTTCTTTCCTGTTGAGAACTCTGATAAACTCAATATTGGTTCTTTTTGGGAAAAAGGGGTGAGATTCTATTTCTCGTCCTAGTTGATGCCATTCCAATCTTGAAGGGAAGCGATCAACAAAAATAGCACAATGGGGATTCCCGAGCGAAACAGCCGTAATAGGATATATTTTTTGGTTGATAGAAAGAGGATAGTCTATTACTTTCTGATGAAAGGAACCATCATCAAAAGGTATTTCTTGAGAGTTAAGCAGAGGGATTCCCATCTCAATTTTTAAGAGAAAAAGATTGTTATTACGCTCGATAAGCTTACATTCTCTTTGACCAGCAGTAGTTGTAAACTTAATGGGAGATGTTTTGATTTTATTCTGGTAATAAAGGGAAGCTGCTGCACAGCGGAGACCATTACCAGAAATTTCTGCTTCAGTTCCATCAGCATTAAATATCCGAAAATTCACGATACCTTTGACTCTATTCTGGATAGATATAAGCAGCAGTCCATCAGCGCCTACTCCCGTATGCCGGTCACAGATTCTCTGGGCTAGCTGAGCACTTTCTGATGATTTTTTGATTTGGGAGAGGTTAACGATTAGAAAATCATTACCAAGAGAATGAACTTTTATAAATTTCATTCAGGGCATCCGTAAGGTAACAATAAATTCTTGAGCTTGCCTGTCTCTTTCTCTCCGGACCAAGAGCATAATTGGATCTCCTGATTTGAGTTTTTTCAATATGTTATCAAGTTCTCTTATTTTAGTCACAGAACGACGGTTAACTTCAAGGATAATATCCCCGGCTTCCAGGCCTTTTCTTTCGGCTTCACTGTAGCGGCGGACATCTGTGATAAGTAGTCCTGCTTCAGTCCGAAAGCCGTAGCGGTGAGCTAAAGAAGGCGTTAATTCACGCACAGTAAAACCGATGTCTTTTCCAGAGGAAGAGATTGTTTCTTTTGCTTGTTCAGATGGATATTCCACCAGTTTGGCTGTCAGAGTTTTCTCCTTACCATCGCGAATAATTTTTATTTTAACTTCTGTCCCGGGTGGAATCTCAGCAATTTTAAACCTTAAATCATTGGCATCTTTTATAGATTGACCGTTTACTTCAATGATAACATCATAACGTTTGAGTCCAGCTTTTTCGGCAGGAAAACCAGGTTCTACTCCAGTAACAAAGGCGCCATTGGCAGATTTTAGTTTAAGCAGCTTTTTCTGGTCTTCAGTAATGGGGGTAGGTTGGATCTGAACCCCCAAATAGCCTCTTATTACTCTTCCCTTTTCTTTAAGCTGTTTTACTATTTTTCGGGCTAAGTTTGAGGGAATGGCAAAGCCGATGCCAATATTTCCGCCAGTGGGTGTTAAAATATTACTGGTAATGCCAATGACTTCTGCAGCCATATTAACCAATGGACCGCCGCTGTTTCCTCTATTAATGGCGGCATCGGTCTGGATGAAATCCTGGTAATCTGGCACATTAAGACTTCCAGAAAGCTGCCTGCCTTTAGCGCTGACAATACCTGCGGTTACTGTATGCTCCATTCCCAGGGGATTACCAATAGCTAAGACCCATTCTCCTACCTGGAGCCGAGCGGAGTCACCAAGTTGGGCAAAAGGCAGATTCTTCCCCTCTACTTTTAAAAGGGCAATATCTGTCTTTTTGTCAGTTCCCACAATTTTAGCTGGATATTCTTTACCTTTTATGGAAAAAACTGTGACCTTTACTGCATTTTCAACAATATGGTTGTTGGTCAATATATAGCCATCGCCGCTTATAAAAAAGCCGGTACCGTAGGCAATTGAGCGGTATTCCTGCTCTCTTTGCCGCGGCATACCAAAGAATCTGTCCCAGAAATCTTCAAACGGCCAGTCCTCGCCGAAACTGAAAACTTTCCTTTTTTCCACTCTTTCGGCTTCAATCTTAAGGACAGCGGGGCCTACTTTATTTACAATCCGGACGAAGTTAGGACTGGCTGTCGCCGTTGAAGGAGAGAGAGCATAGAGAGAAGAAGCCAGAGAAAGCGAAGCAGGATCTTCAGAAAAATTTTCAGGATTATTTTTTTCTGGGAAATAAACAAAGATCAATCCAGCTAAAAAGATTCCTAACAGAAAACTGATTAGGGCTACAATCAAGGTTTTTTTCATTTTTATCCTCCTTGAATTTAGCTATTAAATTACCATAGATATTAGGAAAATTCAATTCGCCTCCAATCTATATCTATTAGGAGAAAGTATTTCTATTTACATTTTTATCAATAGAAAAGGAAGATTTCTTTAAAAAAACCTGTTCCTATCTGAATTTGTACACCCTTCCAACTACAGCTACGAGCGTTTGATTGACTACAATCGCGGCTTCATTACTTCGCTATATTTAACTCTTTTTAGCTTGGCAAATGGAAATTAATCTACATATAATAAACTAAAAATTAAGGCAGAAGTTGCATGTTTATAATTTTTTTTTGTTCTTTACTCTGAGATTTAGATTTCATATATTGGTGTTAGCCTCTAAAAAAAGATAATTTAAGAATGAAGAAATTAAAAAAAGGAATTTTAATTGTACTTGAAGGAATAGATGGGGCTGGAAAAACGACTCAGGCCAAAATCCTGGAGGAAAAGCTCCAGCAAAAAGGATATGAAGTTGTTTATTTTCAAGAACCTTCTCGAGGAAAATGGGGCTGCTTAATTAAAGAGAAAGCCAAATTTCCGGATTCGCTTTCTCCTCAGCAAGAACTGGAATTGTTTCAAAAAGATAGAAGAGAAAATGTAGAGAAAAATTTAAAGCCAACTCTGGCCAAGAAAAAGATTATAATTCTAGACAGGTATTATTTTTCAACCATCGCCTATCAAGGAGCCAAAGGTCTTGATCCTGATTGGATTCGAGCTTTAAATGAGGAATTCGCTGTTAGACCCGATTTGGTTTTTATTCTTGATGTAGCAGCGGGAAAAGGTCTGAAGCGGATTGAAAACAGAAAAAAGAAAGATAAACTCTTTGAAAGGGAAGAATATCTGGTTAAAGTTAGAGAGATATTTAAAAGCCTGAAAGGGGAAAACATCATCCATCTTAATGGAGAAAAAACTCAAGAGGAAATAAGTGGAGATATTGAAAAAATCGTGTTTGATTATCTAGCCCAGGTCCATTTAAGTGAAGAATGAAGAGTAAGGAGTGAGGAGTGAATTAAATTGTAGGATTTGCTGTCTTCAGCGGACCGTCAGGTTCTGTGTTTTTCATAGCCTTGATCTCAAGTCTAGCCATTAATTTTTAATTTTGCTATATTCTGTGTCTATGGCCATTAAGAAAAAACTGTTAGTCAAAATCAAAAAGTTCAAGAAGCCCACAGGTAAGAAATTATTTAAATCGCTCTTGTTGATTGTTATTTTTGTGGCTGTCTCTCTCTTGGGTAGCCTTGTTGGTGCTTATATGGCCATAGTTCGTAATTTGCCTTCTATTTCTGAACTTGAGGAATTTAAACCCAGTATTATTACTTATCTTTATTCGGCTGATGGACAGGTGATCGGCGAGTTTGCTATAGAAAAAAGGATTGAGATTTCTTATGATGAAATACCTGATATTTTAAAGAAAGCCATTATCGCCACTGAAGATCCTAATTTTTATAACCATCACGGCATTGATTTCCGAGGTGTTCTAAGAGCTTTGAAAGAGGATATTAGGTTAAAACTGCTGGGAAGGTCAGCTCGGCTTCAGGGGGGCAGTACCATCAGCCAGCAGTTAGCACGGGAGCTTTTTCTTCACCGTAAACAGACAATAAGGCGGAAATTGAAAGAAGCCTTACTGGCCCTTCAAATTGAGAATAAATATTCTAAAAAAGAAATCCTGACCATGTATTGTAATCAGTTTAACTTGGGCCACGGAGCTTATGGCGTGGAGGCTGCCGCCCAACTGTACTTCGGCAAAAAGGCTTCTGAATTGAATTTAGAAGAATCGGCTATGATTGTTGGGATTTTAAGAGGTCCCTCTATTTATTCACCTTATAAAAATTCAAAACTAATGCTCCGCCGCCGCAATCATGTACTTAACCGTATGTTAGAGGAAGGCTATATTACGCCTGAGGAAGCCAAACGAGCCAAGGCTCAGCCGCTTAATGTCCTGCCTCTAAATAGAAGTGATTCTGAATTTGCTGCTTACTTTAAAGAAGAGGTCCGAAAATATTTAGAAGAACAATATGGCTCTGAAGCTCTTTACAGGGAAGGCTTAAAGGTTTATACCACTTTGGATACTAATCTCCAAAAATATGCAGAGGAATCATTGAAGAATGGTTTAAGAAGATTAGATAAAAGACAGGGCTGGAGGCATGACAAAAGGAATTTGCTGGAAGAGGGAATTGAGGATCTTGAGAATTTAAAGAGCAATTTTTGCTCAAGTTGGCTGAAGCCTACTTTTCAAGAAGGACAAATTGTAGAAGCTGTTGTTTTGGAGGCCAGCAGCCGAGAAGCTACCCTCAAGATTAAGGATTATAAAGGGAAAATTACCAACTCGGATATTGGCTGGACTAAAACCAGAAATCTGAAAAGACTTATAAAAAGGGGAGACATAATTCAGGTTAAAATCAAAAAAATAGACAACGAGAGTCATGAAATTCTGGCTTCTCTGGATCAGGAGCCGAAGCTGGAAGGTGCCTTTCTGGCCATTGAGCCTCAAACAGGTCAGATAAAGGCTATGGTCGGTGGTTATTCTTTTAAAAGAAGCAAATGGAACAGGGCCACCCAGGCTTTGAGACAAGCGGGTTCGGCCATCAAGCCCATGATATACACAGCCGCTCTGGAAAATGGATTTACGCCAGCCAGCATTATTATTGATGAACCAACTGAATTCCCAGACAAATGGAGTGGTGAGGTTTATGCTCCTCCTAATTATGACCAGAAATTTAAAGGAGCTGTCACTCTCCGCCAGGGTCTTGAAGAATCAAGAAACATAGTTACTGTCAAGCTTCTGGATTTTATTTCGCCTCAAACGGGAGTTGATTACTGCCGCAAGTTTGGTCTGACTACCCCTATTTACCCCTATCTTTCTTTAGCTCTGGGAGCACCAGATGTCAAAATGATTGAGCTTGTTTCAGCTTATACTGCTTTTGCCAACAAAGGAGTCCGCATCAATCCCTATTTTATAACCCGCATTGAAGACAAAGAAGGCAATATTTTGGAAGAAACCAAAGTTGAATCAGAAGAAGTGATTTCTCCTCAAGTTGCTTACATGATGACTTATATGATGGAAGGCGTAATCGAGAGAGGGACAGCCTGGCCAGCAGCTTTTTTGGAGAAAGATAAAGCCTTGGCCGGTAAGACAGGAACTACTAATGATTACACGGATGCTTGGTTTATAGGATTTTCTCCTTCTCTTTGTGCAGGGGTATGGGTGGGACATGATGAAAAAGTCTCAATCGGGGAAAGGCAATCAGGCATGGTTGCAGCTTTGCCTATCTGGACAGAATTTTTTCAGAAAGTAATCGAAGAAGAGAAAAAAGAGGCAGAGGAAAAAGGGGATGATTTTGTTAGAGAAGAATTTGAAGTGCCTCCCAATCTTTCTTTTGTCGAAATAGATCGAAAAACAGGCCTGCTGGCCACTCCAATTTGTATTTTTACTTTAAAAGAGACTTTTTTGCCCGGAACAGAACCGGTCAGGTTTTGTTCTTATGAAGATCATCTAAAAACACTCGATTATTATTCTGTTCTTAAGAAAAAAGAATAGAATTTAAAGATGTAAAGCCCAAAGAGCAAACCATAAAAAGAGGTTGCGTTAAAAACCTTAATTTCTTTGATTGACTAGACTAAGGCCCATTCTTGAATGAGCCTTAGTAAAATTGAAGGAGGACCTCTATATAAAAAGTTGAGCCCAATAGCTCAATAACCTTTTCTTATTTCTTTTTTTTAGTCTTGTTTGAGCCGGAAGAAGTGTGCTTGGCCGAAGATGATTTCTTGAGGCGGGCCGAGGAAGAAGAATTTCTGGAGATGGTGCTTTTGGAAGTAAATCCGTGTGAGGAAGGTTTGATCGGATAAGAGCCTTTTATATATTTTCTA
>Ga0190360_1001822_pt1 | contig 10744 bp, 9 predicted proteins | sample 48721834_MG_FD_161271 | JGI IMG/M metagenome (GOLD analysis project Ga0190360, IMG submission 161271) | Hydrothermal vent microbial mat bacterial communities from Southern Trench, Guaymas Basin, Mexico - 4872-18-3-4_MG | ecosystem: Environmental > Aquatic > Marine > Hydrothermal vents > Microbial... | reverse complement strand
ACTTACAAAACGATGAATATTGGAAAAATGACATCTGGGTTGCATCAACCGAATTCCTGACGTAATGGTCTTTTTGGGTCCCCCAAGTAAAATGGCTGAAAGAATCACTTGAAAATGCTTGAAACTTTGCTTTGTAAAATTTTCTCTCAATTGAAAAATAAGCTTGAAAAAGTTCTCTGGATATTGTATATTTTCCATGAGCTCTTACCCCTTAAGATATTTCATGGTTATAGTTGTTTTAGGGTAAGGTAAGAGTTCTTTTTATTCAAATCAAGTGGTACATGTTCACTCCTAAAAGTGCAAAAGTGCAGGTAATAAATATAGAGACAATAAAAGATCTTACGAATTTAGAGTATTTATGTTTGATTTACAATAAAATTAGCGACATAAGCCCAATATCCAATTTAACAAATCTTGAATGTATTTATCTTGACTTTAATTTTATAAATGACATAATACCATTGCAATATTTAGAGAATTGCGATATTTTTGTATTATCACACAATCAGATTGAAGATATTCTGCTTCTGGTGAAAAATAAGGGTTTACATGGAGTAAAGTCGGTTGGCTTATGGGATAATCCTTTGAATAAAATATCTATTAATATTTATATACCAATACTGAGAAATCGTGGTGTTATTGTATTGTGGTCGTAGCAGATTTGGGGAAAAAAGAGAAGTGGGTGATTCCGATGGTTTGAAAAATTTAAGCCGCTGATCTACGATGACTGAAATAAACAAAGAAAATCAAAATATCATAGAATACTTTACGATGTATATAACGAATCATTAGAGGCAAATACGATGAAACATATAATTAAGTTCATAACGATGGCAATTTTATTAATACTTATATTTTCTTGTACTAAAAATCCTGTTAATTCAGTTGACAACCCTGATCAAGGAGAAAGAATTTTGTTCATAAGGAATAAGCAGAAAATAAGCGAGATCTGTACCATGAGACCTGATGGAACTGATATTAGAGTGATTTCCCATTTTAAATCGGATGATTATATAAAACAGTGCTATTCTGAGGCAAAATGGTCGCCAGATAAGTCAAAGATTCTTGTAGTGGGTGGCCCGGAAACGACAATGGAATGGACGCCTATATGGATTATGGATAATGACGGAAATTTTCTCTATAAGCTTACATGGAATGGAGTAAGCGCTATTTGGTCACCGGATGGTGAGAATATTGTATTTTCAAGGAGGAAAGGATATTTTTCACTAATACACGATCTTTATATAATTGACAGTAATGGTCAGAATGAAAGGATTTTAATAGAAACGGAGGATAGATCTATATTTGCAACAGATTGGTCTAAGGATGGTGAGAGATTATTATTTATGGAAGAATATTTCTATTATGACTCTACGGGAAAACTGGATTCTGATAAATTCGAGATAGGGATTTTAAATATAAATTCTCTGGAAAATGTATATTTAACAGACAACAATATACAAGACATGTATGCATGTTGGAATCCTGATGAGAGTAAAATTGTTTACGTATCCGGTATAAGGGATTCCATTGATATATATATAATTGACTTAGAGACAAGAATTAAAACAAATCTAACACAAAATCCAGTCATTTATTATTCTCCGATTTGGTCGCCTGATGAATTAAAAATTATATATACGAAAAGTTTAAAAGGAAATTATATAGAAGATATTTATATATTAGACATTAAAAATAGAGCAACGAAAAAAATAACTAATTCTTTTTATACTGGTTATCGATATTGTTGCATGGATTGGAGAGAATAGGATAATATAATAAAAGAGTATCTATTTTTCAGTTTTCACATAGCAGCGTTAACTGCAGTAAAGTACGACTGTTATGAGAAAAATGGTTAATTGTTTGTTTATAGGGACCAACCTGGGCTATGGGATCACTAACAGGCGTGCTGCATATGCCCTGCAATCAATTAACCCTTTTTAATATCCGAGATAGAATTGATAATAAAAACTTTTTTAATAGGACATATTAAGATGAAGATAATCAAAAATCTATTGATTAGTGCCATAACTATTTTATTAATCTTTCAACCTCGTTCTAGAACTGGAGTTTGGGAACGAGGAGGTAAATCCCCAATACAAATATTTTTAACTTGATTTTTTATAAATAAATGTTAACATAGATTAACTATGTCCTCAGAATGTAAAATTATTTTAAAAAAAGAGGGTATAATTATTGCATGGGTTTTTGTGAGAACTATTTTATGATGTTTCTCTTTAATTTTGAAGGATCATCTTATGGAAAGCTTTATTAATGAAATACAGCAGGCTTTAAAAAAATATGATCTAGATCTTGATGAAAAAGAGATAAAAGAATATATACACCATATTGAACATGCCCAGCAGTATTTTCCTTTGAGCGAACAGCGTGCCCTGATAATCAAGCTTCTTAACGAATGGGAGAATAGAAAAGATAAAAAGGTAATAAACACTACTTCAGAGGCATGCAACATTAAACATGGGCCGTGTGTCACAACATTCGGCATATTGAGTGTTGACTGGCCCGGTCTTTCAGACACCTGCCTTGGGATAATCCATGAAATGGGATGGAACATCTATTTTACAAAGTCGATCATAATAAATTATAAAGATGAAGACCTGGGGATAATCTTGATAGGTGTGAAGACAGATGATGAAGAATCTTACAGCCGTCTAAGAGGACAGTGCGACACAATTCTCAAGAAGATTTATCTTGCAGCAGAAGGAGCTACCACAAAGACCTTTCTTATATCTGAACAGATGAAGAAGATCGAGCTCTACAGTGAGACTGTATCTTATATAAAATCTATCTATCATGATGATGATATTGATGAAATAATTGGATATAATGGAGAGGCAGTGAAATATTTTGCGGCTCGTTCGACAGATTATATTGAGAACAGAAAGATCGAAGACATTGCGGCACAAATAATAAGAAATCATAAATTTATAAAGAGGGTTTTAAAGACGGGGGATGCTATTGAACTGGATATCTCAAATTTTAAGACAAAGCGGGAAGGGGAGTTTACTGGTGTCACTGTCGCTGGCTTGAGCCGAATGCTGCACCTTGAAGATTGCTTGAAAACAATTGAATTGACCTCTCCCGATTTTCAACTGAAACACAACAGGGAATTTACAACACCTCAGGGCATATCGGTTTTTCGAATCGAGTTTGTTGACTCATCAGGAAATCCGCTGAGTGAATTGGAGCGAAAGAGGCTGAGAAAGGGCTTCTCTATCATGGTTTTGAACAAACAAAAGGAACGTGCCCAGTGGATCGAGTCAATCGGAGGATTTGAACAGTATGCAAGAGCAATTATTCCTCTTCTCGTTAGGGAAGCAAAATCATCTAAACAGACTCAGGTTTATCAGAGTGTGGCCCAGGCTACAGACCTATTCATAGATTTTAAGATCATTATTGCACTGCCAGAGCCTGAGAAGAAAAAGAAACACTATATGAATATTACGATAGATAGTCTAGAACAACTGCCCGGCTTTCATATTCATAAGGTAAGGCCTCCAAGGCAGTTTAGTGGAATCGAGATATTTATAGTTGACCTCAGAGTAAATCTCAGCGAGATCGATAATGTTGAGACAATTTACAGGAGAATAAAAGAGAAGTTACAGTCTGCAATCGGTGATTTCAGAGATTTTGACGAAGGCATGCGGACAATTGATGTGCTGAAACTGAAATCGATTAGGAAGAAGCTTGAAGGGATCAACAAGACACTTCTTAAAGAGCTATATTATGGTATTGAAGATTTTTTCCGTATAAGTGCAAGCGAGGATGAGATCATAGACCATATAAGAATAGTAATCGACATGATTAAATCAATGGGCAAGAATGGGCAGCCCCTGAAGATTATAAGCAGGCGTACTGGAACCTATTCTAAATCTGGTAAGATAAAGCCAAAAGCAACACTGATCTGTCTATCATATCCCCATAATTTTTATTTGCTCCAGAAAATATTGAACATACTTGAACCATATGATGTAATATTGAGCCGCATCGAAAAGAGTGGAAGGGATATTCTTATTTGCAGAATTACAAAGAATGATAAGGTGCTATCTGGTGAGGAGAAAAAGAAGATTCTTGTGGATCTTAAAAGTATTGTTAATGGTGAAAAGGTAAGAGTATGATCACAAGAATTCAATGATCCAGATGACAATGCCAATGGCCAGCAGAATTAATCCCTCCTTTCTTGCTATTTTTTTACCAGTTGCCAAGAAAATCAATGAGAGAATTATAAGTCCACTTAGCATTAGAGTGCTTGAGCGGGCATTATGCATTACATTCAGTGGACGTATGATTGCAGCCAGTCCAAGAACACCAAGTGTATTGTAAATGCAGCTTCCAATCAGATTGCCAGCAGAGATCGAATGGTGTCCTCTAAGGCTCGCCATCAATGATGTGGCAAATTCCGGTGCGGATGTACCTGCTGCCACAACGGTTGCTCCAATGACCCAGTTGGAGATTCCGATAGAACGGGCAATAAACACAGAGCCTTCTCTCAAGAGATAGCCTCCTGCTATTACAAGAAGTATACCAACGATAAGAATCATCACATCGAGCTTCTTGGCAGGAGTGTGTTTTAATTTTATATCGATTGGTTCTCTTTGGTGGAAAAGATATAGATTGTAGAGAATGAGTCCGAGCGCAAAGATTATGCCCTCTATCCTGGAAAGGTGGAGATTGAATAGAAAGAGAAATAGCAGTATAGTTGAGACAACAAGTATGGTTCCGTCACGTTTTATCAATCGGGGCGAAGATTCTATTGCCTTTATTACAGCAACTCCACCAAGAATGAATCCGAGGTTGAATATGTTTGATCCAATCACATTTGAAACAGAGATGTTTGACTGACCATTTATGGCAGCTCCTATTGTTACTGCAAACTCAGGGGCAGATGTGCCAAGAGCAACTACTGTGAGTCCGATGATAAGTTGAGATATTCCTAGATGTTTTGCTATTCTCGCAGCACTCTCGACGAGCCACTCCGAGCCCTTCCAGAGAAGAAGGAGTGACAGTAGTGTAAAGAAAATGTGAAGAGATAGATCCATTTAATCGATTCTTTTTAACTAAGGCCCTTGCTTCCAGGTTTTACAGGAGTGCTGCCTGCGCGGCACATGGGACAATCTTCAGGAGAGAAGTTTTCTACTCTTAGTTTTATTAGAGAAAAGTAGGGCACACCAAATTCAACGCTCCCTCCGCTCCTGTCGACCAGTGCTCCTACACCAGAGACCTCACCTCCGTGTGATGCGACACACTCTATTACCTCTTTTACAGAGCCGCCCGTTGTGGTCACATCCTCAATCACAAGGATTTTTGTTCCACCCTTTATGCTAAATCCCCTCCTCAGCCTCATCTTTCCCTCCACCCTCTCAGTAAATATTGATGGTACATTCAGAATCCGTGCAACCTCGTATCCTGCAATAATGCCGCCAACTGCAGGTGAAACTACCATTTCGATTTTGTAGTTTTTAAAATTATCTGCAATATCGCGGCAAAGTTTCTCGCCATACCATGGATACTGAAGGACTTTTGCACATTGAAAATATGTATCGCTGTGAAGGCCTGAAGTTAAAATAAAATGGCCCTTTAGCAGGGCTTCGGTCTTTGTGAAAATGTTTAAGATTTCATCCTGTTTCAATCTCATTTATAATCTCCCGAATTTTTTCAGTTCGATTGTCCCCTTAGTTTTTCATCTCTTGCATTGTTTATGGAATTGTAAATTCTCTCAGCCTCTCTTCTTGCGGCATCATCAAAATCTTCACCTGAAGAGGCATAGATTATGCCCCTGCTTGAATTTATTATTGCCATCTCACCATTTTTATCGGTTCCAGCAAGAACAGATGTTCTGAGATCGCCTCCCTGTGCACCCACACCTGGAATCAGAATGGGAAGATCAGGTGCGATAGAGCGCACTTTTTTCAGCTCATCTGCATGAGTTGCCCCTACAACAAGGCCGCAATTTTTATTTTTATTCCATTTTACAGCCTTTTCTGCAACATGGTGGTATAAAGTCCTTCCATCTGAACATAAATATTGGAAATCTTTCGAACTTGGATTTGATGTTAGGCAAAGAATAAAAGCCCCTCTTTTCTCATCTGTTATGAATGGCTCGATTGAATCGAAGCCAAGATATGGATTTACTGTAACTACATCAAAACCTAGATCAAACAGTGCATCGGCATATTTTTGAGCAGTAGAGCCTATGTCACCTCGTTTTGCATCACCTATTTTCAGGATTCCGTCCGGGATGTAGTCAATTGTGCGTTTCAGTATATCCCATCCTTCTCTTCCTAATGCTTCATAGAATGCCAAATTGGGTTTGTAGGCAGATACAAAGTCAACAGTTGCATCTATTATTCTTTTATTGAATAGGAAGATAGGATCGTCTTTTTTCATGATGTGTGATGGAATCCTGTCAGGATTTGAATCGAGTCCAACGCAGAGCAGAGAGTTGCGTGTACGGATGATCTGAAGAATTTTATCATTCAAATTCATGGTAATGCAAAGATACATCTTTGTCCTTAAATAATCAATAATAATTTTTAAAATCACTTTGATTATTTCAATTTTTTTACTATTATAATGCTACTCGCTTGACAAAACATTTTACTTAGTGGAGGAGATTGATGACATCAAACAAGACTCCCTCTGTTGTTTCTGTTATGATATTCTTGATTACCTCTGCAGTGGCTTCCCTTCTCTATCTTACTCGGCTTCCATTCCTTTCCAATGTTCCAGCTGTTATAGTTCAGCTTATTAGAGTATCTTTCCTGTTTATTGCGCTTGTTGTTCTGTTTGAGAAGATTTTTAAGATACAGGTCTATAATAAGATATTTATTGGAATGGTTCTTGGTGTTGCTGCTGGAATCTTTTTTCAGGCACAGATTGCAGAGGTCAAGCCCATTGGTAGTGGTTTTATTCGTCTGATCAGAATGGTTATAATCCCCCTGGTGTTTGCTTCACTTCTAATAGGCACGGCAAGCATGAAACCCCAGAAAATGGGCCGTATTGGTCTCAAGACACTTGTTTATTATCTTTTGTACACTGCATTTGCTATTTTTATTGGACTTGTGCTTGCCAATCTGTTTAAACCTGGCACAGGCCTGCCTGTCCAGGTGAGGGAGGAGCTGTTGAAAAACTTCAGCCAGCAGGGGGCAAAGGTGTCGGTACTGGCAGAGAGGGCAAATCCAATACAGACACTTCTCAACATTATTCCGACAAATCTCTTTGAAGGATTGAGCAGCGGAAATCTGCTTCAGATAATCTTCTTTGCAATTTTTACTGGAATTGCCCTAACACTGATTCCCAGTAAGAGAAGCAGACCTGTAATTGCGTTTTTTGAAGGAATAAACGATGCAATGATCAAGATAGTGCACATAGCCATTAAGATTGCTCCATATGGTGTGTTTGCATTAATAGCATCGGTAATAGGAAATTTTGGAACAGATATACTGCTCACCCTGTTGAAATATACTGTTATAACAATATCGGGAATGATAATTCTGAACTTTACGTATCCACCGGTAGTCAGCCTCTTTTCGGGAATGAATCCCTTTAAATTCATGAAAGAGATACGCTCTCCTCAGCTCATTGCATTCAGTACGAGTTCGAGTTCTGCTACTCTACCCTTTACGATCGAGGCTTGTGAGGAGAGGCTAGGAGTTCCAAGTGACATTGCAAGTTTTGTGCTTCCACTCGGTGCAACTGTCAACATGAATGGTACAGCCCTATACCATGGTGTTTCTGCGGTCTTCATAGCACAGGTCTTTGGGATGGATCTATCGATAAGTGACCAGCTGATGATAGTGCTTACAGCCACACTTGCAGCCATTGGCTGTGCCGGTGCACCAATGGCAGGAATTCTGATGCTCGTAATAGTACTCGAACAGGTCGGAATTCCTACAGAAGGTATTGCGCTGATATTTGGAGTTGAAAGAATATTGGACATGTTTCGTACGGCAATAAACATAACTGGTGATGCATCTGCTGCCGTTGTGATAGCAGCATCAGAGGGAGAGCTGAAAATACCAGATAAATGAAATAGGGAAGGATGTAGATGAAACGAACAATTAGATGGATAGTTATTTTCATTTTTGTTTCTTCTCTTTTTTTGGTAAGGAAATACACAGGATTAATAACAATGGATCATGATGCCGGCGATTTTGGCATCTGGTCAATAGTTCCTGCACTCATGACACTGGTTCTCTGTTTTGCAACAAAGGAGGTTATTCCCTCTCTTTTTACAGGAATTTTCCTTGGAGGAATAATAAGCGGAAGGTTTAATATTGTTCAAGAGTACTTGATACCATCGGTCGGAAGTCCTAAATATGGAGAAATTCTGCTTGTATATTTGTGGTGTCTTGGAGGTCTGATAGGAATCTGGGGTAAGACAGGAGGGGCAAAGTACTTTGCCGAATGGGCTGGTGCCAAGATAGCAAAGGACAGAAAGAGTGCAAAGTTTTTTGCGTTTCTTGTTGGGGTACTTTTTCATCAGGGGGGAACAATAAGCACGATTCTTGCCGGTTCAACAGTCCGTCCTGTATGCGATGCTAAGAAGGTGAGCCATGAAGAGCTCTCATACATCATCGATTCTACGGCCTCGCCCGTGGCAACGGTTTTACCGTTCAATGTCTGGCCGATCTATATAGGAGGCCTTGTTGTGGGTACTTCCCCCATTTTTGCCACTCTTGATATCAGCAAGGCATATATTTTCAAAGCCATTCCTTTCAACTTCTATGCATGGATAGCCCTGCTCTTCACATTTCTGCTAAGTTGGGAGAAGCTGCCTTGGTATGGCAAACGAATGAAAAGGGCAATGGAGCGGGTAAAGACAACCGGCAAATTGAACAGAGACGATGCAAGGCCGCTTATTTCGAAAGAGCTTTCAGATCTGAAAATTCCTGAAGGATTCAAACCATCTCTTCTCGGTTTTATCGTACCAATAGGAGTGCTTTTGTGTGTTGCAATCGGGCCATATCTTATAATCGGAAAGCTCTATGTTTCAGAGGCTTTTATGCTTTCGGTTCTTTCAGCAATGGCACTGGCCATGTACAGGGGCATGAAGCTGAAGGATGTCATAGAAGGTTTTGTCGATGGATGTAAGGGGGTTACTGTTGGTGCCATAATTTTAGGACTGGCTGTCACGCTCGGTAATGTCTCTGGTTCTCTTGGAACTGCAAATTTTATAATAAGAACAACGAGTGAGTTTATAGTCCCATTCCTTCTACCTGCGATTTTTCTGTTCACTACAATGCTCATCTCCTTTTCGATTGGAACCTCGTGGGGAACATATGCGGTTGTTTTTCCCATTGCAATGCCACTTGCATATTCTGTTAATCCTGATCCGTTTTTTAATCTCCTCTGCTTTGCTGCGGTTACGGGTGGGTCTGTGTACGGTGATAATTGTTCACCAATTTCAGACACAACGATTCTCTCTTCTCTTGCAACAGGTACAGATCTGATGGATCATGTATTTACACAGCTTCCACTTGCTACTCTTGCTGCATTTATTGCTGCAGTAATGTATACTGCATTGGCAATGATAGTATTGTAGGTTTTTTCTGTACATTAAAAATATATCTTGTGCTTTTTGAAATAGAGATTTTAAATCAATGGTGTGTACATTAGATTTGGAGATATAAAATGTCACATCAAAATCCACTCTTCAAAAAAGAAGAAGTAAAATCACCTCCAGTTGTGTTATTTATGACTTTATATGTTGCTGCAGTAATATCATCACTCTTCTTAAATCCGCTGCAAGCTTTGGTTTACATCTTAATGAGCATGGGAATTCTTTTGCTCGTCTGGTTTATATTTGGCCTAACAGAGAAGATCAAGATAGAACAGATCAGGGTCAGAAGACCATGGCTGGAACTTGCATTCGGTCTGATATTTTATGTAATATTTATCTATTTGCCCTTTCCTGTATTCCGTTTTGGTGATAAATGGTATTTGTCTTCAATAGTAAGGAAGGAGCTTTTTCTTTTTGCAATACCATTAACTTTCCTGCTGTTAAGAAGAAATTCTTTTATCTCTCTGGGATTTTCGTCCTCAAACTGGGGAAAGAATGTGAAAACGGGATTTATTGTGCTTGGATGCATGGCTATACCCAGTCTTTTTTTTATTAGCAATACTGGAAATTTGATAATCACCGGCAGATTAAATATTGTTCAGGTGACACTCGGATTCATAATCTTGTTTTTCCATAATATTGCTTTATCCGGCCTGCCTGAGGAGTTTTTTTACAGATCATTTGTTCAAACACGATTGTCTATAGTATTAAAATCGAAGCTGGGAGGAGTGCTTATGATATCACTCATTTTTGGCCTGAGTCATGTTGATGATCTTATGCGGTGGTATCCAGATATGACTCTTATCGAGGCTTTGTGCAGGGCATTTTTTGTGCAGGGTTTTACTGGTCTTGTTTATGGGTTTCTATGGGCAAGGACAAACAGTCTAATACCATGTATAATTGTACACTCAGGACTCAATGCGCTAAATGGGCTGGGTTCTGCAGCTTCACTCTTAAAATTTTAATATGATCCGGGATTGAAAATTTTGGGGATATAATAAGAACACAAAGATTATGCAAGATGCGCAATGAGTGTTTAATAATTGCGGTTGATGGCAAAATGAACGTGCAGCCCCTATTTTTAAAACTTGAATTCCTTTAAAGTTACTTTATTTTTGAATCGATACGGTCCTCTGGTTCCCAAACTCCTGTTTGGGAACC
>Ga0190360_1001820_pt1 | contig 10756 bp, 9 predicted proteins | sample 48721834_MG_FD_161271 | JGI IMG/M metagenome (GOLD analysis project Ga0190360, IMG submission 161271) | Hydrothermal vent microbial mat bacterial communities from Southern Trench, Guaymas Basin, Mexico - 4872-18-3-4_MG | ecosystem: Environmental > Aquatic > Marine > Hydrothermal vents > Microbial... | reverse complement strand
AGAACGGAATGACCTCAGTAGAAGGACTCTTCGCAGGCGGTGATGTAGTAAATAGAAGAGGTGACATTGTAAGTGCTATTGCAGACGCAAGAAAGGCAGCAAGGGGGATATTGAAGTATCTGGGGGTTAGAGGTTAAAAAGTTAAATATCTGGTTAGTGTTTAAACAGGTGCCTTTTGGTATCTGGATAAACAGGTGAAAAGTGTAAAGCTCAAGTGAGATGTTGTAACCCTTTATCAGATAGAAGAATTTTAGAACTTTTTGGTGCTACTCCAGTATTCAGCTCTTTTACCAAATATACATAGAGTTGATAGAATTTTTAACAGTTCACTGATTAAAATAAACTGATCAACCACCTATGCTAAGGGCAAGAATATAAGATTTTTGTATTTCCCTAAGTAAATATTTAAAATTATACATAATATGAACATTCTTGTGCTTTCTCATATGTATCCGAACAGACTAAATTCTACATATGGCATTTTTATACATCAATTAAACAGACATATTCACAAAAAAGGTATCAAATTACATGTCATATCCCCTGTTCCCTGGACTTTGCAGATACTTCGGTATTTCAGAAAAAAATGGGATTATTACTACAATATACCTTTACACGATGAAATTGAGGAAATTGAGGTGAACTACCCTCGCTATTTCATACCTCCACAGGGATGGCTTTTCCAATACAGCGGTGTGTTTATGTATCGTGGGCTAAAGAATCTGATACAAAATAAGACTTTTGATCTTATTCATGCACATGTCGCCTTACCTGACGGCTATACTGCATACCTTATTAAAAATAACTTTGATATTCCATTTATAGTAACCGTACATGGTCAAGATCTGCAGGTCACCCTATATAAAAATAAAAGTTGTAAAAAATCATTGAAAAAAATTTTTGACTCCGCGGAAAGGATAACATTAGTAAGTAGCAAATTAAAAGATCTTTTAATTGAACATTTCGGTCATGCTAGCAAATCGGAGGTCATACCTAACGGTTTTGACCCCAACGATATAGCCATTAGAGGCGACGATTTGAAAAAAATATATGGACATAAACTTATATTATTAAGTGTATCAAATTTAATAAACACTAAAGGGATAGACCTCAATATAAAGGCGGTAAAAGAATTAAAAAATAAATTTAGAAACTTCAAGTATCTTATTATAGGAGATGGACCTCAAAAATCTTATTTGAAAAAGCTCGTTCAGCAATACGGTCTAACAGAATATGTTGAGTTTCTGGGTAGATTACCTTATAAAGAAGTTATGAAATATATGTCCGTTGCTGATATATTCTCTTTGCCCAGCTGGCAAGAGGGGTTTGGTGTGGTATATATTGAAGCTATGGCTCACGGATTATCTGTTATTGGTGTGGAAGGAGAAGGAATCCAAGATGTTATCAAAAATTGGGAAAATGGGGTTTTGGTGAAACCAAAAGATGTAAACTCTTTAGTTAGAGCATTAGAAATTCTTTTTTTCAACCCCCAGAGAAGAAAGTTCTTGGGAGAAAATGCCAAAAAAGAAGTCTTTAGAAATTACACATGGGATAAAATTGCGGAGAGATATATTGAAATTTATAGGGAAGTAAAAAATGCGAACAAATAAAAAGATATGCATATTAACCTCCGTACATACACCTTACGATGTCAGAATATTTCAGAAAGAGGCAAAATCTTTACAAGCTGCCGGGTATGATGTAGTTTTGGTTGCACCATGTGAATATGAAGATGAAAAATTCGGGATTAAAATAACATGCATCCGTAAGTTCCGCTATAGGTTATTAAGAATTTTATTCTCCCCTTTTTTAATTTTAATAAAAGCATTGAAGGAAGGAGCAAATGTATATCACTTCCACGACCCTGAACTCATCCCTGTAGGTTTAATACTAAAACTTTTAGGGGAAAGAGTAATATTTGATGTCCACGAAGATATCCCCAAGCAAATACTTTCTAAGGAATATTTACCATCCTTTATCAGGAAACCCATATCCTTTTTATATAATTTTTTAGAAAGATTTTCAGTAAATATTTTTGATTATACAATAGCTGCGTGGGAGGCAATAGCAAATAGGTATCCCGGCAAAAGGATAATAACGGTAAACAATTACCCCCTTCTCAAAGTATATAAACATGCCCCACAGGAGAAAAAGATAACCGAAGATAGGACGATCGTGATCTATGCAGGTGGTTTAACACCTATAAGAGGAATATATGAAATAATAAAGGCAATGGAATTTACAAATCCCGGAATAGAACTCTGGCTTCTTGGTGAATTCATACCCCCCGAGTTTTATGAAAAAGTAAAAACATTAAAGGGTTTTCAAAAAACAAAGTATTTCGGAAAAGTTCCATTTGAAAAAGTACCTTTATATTATACGAAAGCTGATATTGGTATAGTATGTTTTTTACCTGAGCCTAACCACATAAATGCAATTCCAAATAAATTATTTGAATACATGGCCGCAGGCCTAGCTGTCATTGCCTCCAACTTTCCACTCTGGCAAAAAATTGTGAAGGAAATCGGCAGCGGAATATGTGTAGACCCTTTGAATCCAAAAGAAATAGCACAAGCTATTAACTACTTACATCACAAAAAAAGCTTAGTATACAGGATGGGTACAAAAGGCCAGAAAGCTGTTCTATCTAAATACAATTGGGAAAAAGAAAAACACAAGTTGCTGGAATTATACAACGAAATTCTACACAAAGCTTAGATATTATTACTTATGATAATCGCTATACAATGCATCGTGCATATTTAGAAAGAAGGTATCCCCTGTAATATAGTATAGTTTAAGCATCTGGTCTATGTGAATCATATGATATTTTGTAGATTTAACTTTATGTTTCAAACAGTAATAACTGATATCCCCTTCATTACGATATAAGTTAATATAATTTTTAATTGTAGTAATGGTCCCTTTCAGTAAATTTTCACACGATGGGTCACGAGTTTCCAAATAATAATAATATAAACCGAATATTGCAAAAATAAAACCGTTAAGTGCATGAGTAGCATCGTCCTTCGGATATTCTTCTATCCATAAATATCCCTCTTCATCAATAAGAGTAAACCATTTATTAGGATAATTTCTCCTTAAATATCTAAAGCTATTAAATACCCGATGGGCAAATTCCATATATTCTTCTTTTCCAGTAAGCTGATAGAGTCTAACAAAGGAAGCTAAAATTATACCCTGCGCCATACCTGAATACCAAGGTTGTATCATTACATCTTCCGGTAAATCATGCAAATAAAAATTAAATTTAAAGGGGAAAAACATAGTCTGATTATCTTTTACCGAAATCTCTATAAGTTTGTTAGCAAACGTTTCTGCTCTTCTTAAATATTCATAAATATGAGTTAGACTATAACTTTCGATATAATGCAAAAGCAGCCCAGCAATTTGTGTGGGATTATAATAAAAGCTATCCCTGTATTCATACAAAATAACTCCTTCAGGATCAGAAGGGTAATTATAATCCAGAGGCCATGGCTCTTTATGCACAAAAGGTAAAAGGGAATCAGAAAGTATTTTAATACTTATAGTAGGGTCTATATTGTATTCAGGCTCTTCTTTTAGTTCAGGATTAATATTACAACCAGATAAGAAGATGAACAGTATCGCCCCCCACAGTATAAGACATCTTACGAAGTGATACATATTGAAATTATAATGTCCATATAAATCTTGGACAACTTAAACAATTGGTTACATTATATTCAATTTTTCTGAGAAGAAAGTAACATACACCAGATTTTACATTATAAAGAACTTACATTAAAATTTAACAGTTTTGGAATCTAATGTTGAACTGAGAAAAGACCATGAATATAAAAAAATTTAGGATTTTTATTCTATTATCATTAGTTTTTATCCTGGTGGGATTTTGGGGCTATCATTTTCTAAATGTTAAAGAAGTTTTAAAATTACTGTTTACTTTTTTTATAGTCGTATTTTTTTATTTTGTTCCTGATAAAAAAATAATCTTGTTAATTTACCCGTTTCTCATACTCCTTCCCTTACAATTAATTGAAATTGGCCCTTTGCCTAAATACTATACACTTTTAACTATCGAAACCTATAATTACCCCACACTTTACCCTTACATAACAGTTCGTGGAACACTGGGAGTTATAAACATTCTAGAGCTCTTTTTTGCTTATCTCCTCGTAAAAGAAAGAAACATAAAAATATTTGCACCCGGGCTTCTTGGATTTATAATATTGAGTGCTTTTATATCCATATTTTTCGCTATAGATAAAACTATTGCATCCCTTTCGTTCTTCCATCTTATACTACTAATTTTCACCTTTCTAATCTATAGTAATATCAACAAGGAGAAATTCCTGAGCCTTGCCATGGACGCCTTTTTGTTCTCGATTTTATTCCTTCTCCTGCCCCTAATTCGTCCGGGGCGGTATGGAGAACTAATCCAGACTAGATCTTTTGCAAGGAGTACTGGAGTATTATTTGCAAGTCCTAATACGCCCGGAATATTGGTCTCCATATCGCTACCTCTTGTTTTAAGTAAAATTTTAGCTTCTCGAAAAAAATATACTATTATCTTTTATTCTGTAATCTCTATATTGCTGGTCACAGTTCTAGTTAAAACAGGGTCAAGGAACGGGCTTTTATCCACTTTAGTGGCAGTGGGAGTATGGGGAATATTAACCCTTACTATGTTGTCTTCTTCTTATCAATGGCTTGCAAAGAAAAGAAAATGGATCATATATATCCTCACCTTGTCCCTTATAGTACTGCTAATCTTCTTCTATTATAAGATGCCCCTTTTAAAATACAGATTAAATTGGAAGCTGCTTCTCAAAGATATGTCGGTCCAAATTAGACTAGTCACTTGGGGGAAAATTATAAAAACCTTTAGTAGTGATCCTCTCCACATTGTTGGAATAGGAAATTTTAGATTTTCGGAGTGTTCCCCTGCTTTACCACATGCACATAATTTCTTTTTAAATAATTTAATCGAAATTGGATTTTGGGGAGCGTTGGCTATTCTGGTTTTCTTTTTTAGAATTTATCATGGGCTATGGAAATCTCTTAGATATCACGTTGTTAATACATCTGTTATTTTGAGGAGAATTGCACTTTTTGCATCACTTAACGCTGTTATTGTCAACTACACATTTGATATGATTAACTTTATCTCACCGGTTATCAGGTTTTACACCATATTATTATCATTGGCTGTCGCATATAGGTATTTAACGCCTCTTTCTGAAGACTGAAAGATCTTTATCAAAGCTCTCTATAAGTAAATCTATAATTTCTTTTACCTGTTCTTTTTCAGCATATATGGTATAAAGAAAAGATACAATAAATCCTACAACAATCCCCAAAAATACAAGCCTACTTCCTCTCGGCCACGATTTTTTTTGCGGAATCTTTGCAAAACTGAGAATATTTATTGTTGGTGTATCCTTTTTTTCTAACAATTTTGCTTCTTCATATTTAGAAAACAGGAAAGAATAGGCTTCCTTACGGGCTTCAATCTCTGCATTATACATCAGATATTTTTTCAGTACTTCGGGAAGTTTATTTAACGACACAGAAAAGCCTACACCATATCCTTCCTCAGAGATATTCTGACCCTTTAAAATTTTTTTATTAATATAATCTTTTAAAGCCCTTATTTGTTTCTCTTTCTTTTCGACTAAAGGAGAGTCCTTTCCATACAGATTTGCAATGTATTCCAGTCGTGCTTTTTCAAGAACTAAATCTGTATAAACATTGACAAAACTATGTGCAAAAGCCTTATATTCTTCCGGTAAATCTATAAAGCCATATTTTTTTTGTAGTTCGCCCAATGAGTCTTGATAAGCACTCAATTCCAACCTCATTTCCTTAAGTCTACCTTCAAGAAAAATACGTAATTCTTTTCCTTTTGTCATAACAGCATAACGGTTCACACTATCTGCAACAAGTATAAATTCGTTTACAATACGGGTAGCAAGTACTTTATCTTTATGTTCATAATACACCTCAATCAGGCCTTCAGGATACACTTTAATCCCTATGGATTTCTGCAATTTCCTTATTAAAACATCTTTATACCTAGCCTTAAACCTGCGCTGCAAATCCAGCTTATCAATAACACCCTCCACTACAGTTCTACTTCTGAGAATCCGAGCATAGATATCAGCAGGAGTTACCATTAAATTCAAGAACGGATTAGCCAGAGTAAGAGAAGCACCGATAGTAGCCATAGTCTCCGGTTCTAGGGATGGCATTATTTCAGCAGTAGCCGTATATCTTCGAGGCAAAGTGAAAAATAAAATCAGGGCAATACTCACTGGAATAAAAAAGGAGAGAAAATAAATCCATCTATATTTTATAATTATTTTCAAATATTTCGTCATTGTTAAAATATAAAATTAATGGAAAAATCATTCAAGTTTTCAATACGAACTGCCTTGACGCCTTCATCGATTATAACGCGTATCACTTGGTAAATAAACTTCAAACTCGCAGCCCAGCAATTATTTCTCGCAAAGATTTAACAAGATAATATATTTCTTTTCTATAAAGAAAAGCTACAAGTAATAAACCCATTAAACTTATAGCCTGCGCAGCAGGAACTTTGCTGGTAAAGGTATTCACAATCGCAACCCCCACGAGTATAAAAATACTGAAAGATATTCTACTCAGTTTATACTCTACTGGATAAAGTTTTATGGATATCATTGTCCTGAGGTGAAAGAAAATAATATAAGAAAGACCTGTAGAAATCGCTGCTCCTCGGGCACCCAAGATAGGAACAAGTAAAAAATTTCCTATATAATTTGCCAAAGCAGAGAATAAGCTTATGATAATGTGATAGTAGGGTTTCTTCATAAAATTGATACCTAAGTGTGTAGTTTCAGAAATAGCAAAAAGCGTTGGGATAAATACGAGAAAGGGAGAAACCAAAGCTGCCCCTCTATACGGAGATGCAACTATAAGAAATATAATATCTTTAAAAGTTATGATGGAAAAAGCGATAAAGAACATGATGGCCGCGATTAATTGGGTTACCTTAGTAAAGAAAACCTTATCTTCGGGATGTTTTTTAAAATGCTCATAGGCGACAGGTATCCAGAAAGTAGAAAATCCAATCTGTACTAAATTAATAATCGAAACTACTTTATATGCCACTGCATACAAGCCTAATTCATTGAAGGAAGAAAAACTCCTCAATGCTATTCTGTCCATTGATTGAAATAACCAGTTAATAGCAAATACAGGAATAAATGGCAATCCGTATTTAAGGGCTTCTCTGAATCCCAAACCTTTTAGATGCGGAGGGGGTAACCATGTATTTCTTTCGATTAGAAAAAGTACAAAAGCACGTATAATACGTGAGAGCGAAAATCCAAGTATGATAGCCATAAATTTGTCAGTCAATATAAGAGCAAAAAATACTGTAAATGAAAAAATAAATACTGCGTCTAATGTTAATACCAGCGAATATAACTTTCCTTTCTTCTTCATTCTGAGAATCAAAAGACTGGTATTCTCAAAAATGCCAGATACAAGAATAACACTAAGGATAAGGATAGGAAGCAGATAGTACCCACCAAAAAGTAAATATGACACGGTCTTCCAGAAATTTATTAAAAGTATAGAGAATATCATTCTAACAACAAGTGGTGGGATTACACACTCGTATAGTAATTTCCTGCGATTATCTTCATCCTCCCGCTCATAAAAAAATCTAACAAAACTTTGATCTGTTCCTAACAACAAAACTGACTGAAGTAGTCCGTAAGAAACAGCAAACATAGCACTTTTCCCGAAATCCTCCGGTGATACAAGCATTGTAATAATTGGAGTAGAAGCAAAGGATACTAAAGCTTGTGCCCATTTGCCAAAAGAAAAGGAAAGCAATCCCTTCAAAAAACTCTTTTTATCTATCACCTCTTAAAACCTTTTTATAAATCTCTACAATTTTTTTCGCTTGATCGAGATATGAATGATATTTTAAAACGTATTTGCGAGCTTCTAACCCAATACTTTTAAATCTCCCATAGTGTCTGTACACGTTAAGAATTATATTACCAATAGCTTCAGGATCTTTTTGCGGAATTAAAATTCCATTAACGCCATCTTTTATAACCTCCCTCATACCACCTACATCTGTACACACCACAATCTTACCACAAGCCATACCCTCTAACATACTAAGAGAAGTCGCTTCTTCTATACCTTCATACTTTATGGACGGAATGAGTATTATATCACTGGCCTTATACCATTTATCTATTTTATTGTGTGGAATAGGACCTTTAATGCTCACAGAGGGTAAATCTTGTGCAAGATTTATGAGTTCTTTTTTTAGAGGACCTATCCCAATAAAAATAAAATGTATGTTTTTCCCCAGTTTTTTTGCAGCTTCAATGGCATATTCTAAGCCCTTCTCCCTGCTATAACGAGCTGGTATAAGTACAATGAATGTATTCAGTGGCAGTCTGAGTTTTTTCCTTAAAAAAATTTTCTCCTCTTCGCTCACGGGAGAAAACTTGTCAATATCCACAGCGTTTGGTATAACTGTAATATTCTTTTCGGGATATCCGTAAACTTCCATTAAATATTTCTTTCTTCCTTTATCAACCGCTATTATGTGGGCTGCTTTCTTAACGGACTCCTCTTCTATTTTTTTAACCAACCTGCTGAGAGTGTTTTCTCCATAATCTCTAAGTATTTCGCGGAAGTAGTAACCGTGTAGTGTTAAAATTATCCTAGGATGTTTTACTGCATAGATTGGAATTACATCCTGAGCATGAACAATATGATATTCCTCCAAACCAATCCTGTCAAAAAAGTTAATTATATCATTGATTCGGATCAACTTCCTTGTAGGCCTATCCAGAAATTTATAGTGAGGATGACACAATAAGATTTTAACTTTTTGTCTTATATTCCATCGGTAATAATAAGTATGAATATCAATATTCTGTTGCTTGAGGGCTTTCTCTAAAAGAAACTGGTGAACATTCTTTCCTGATAAAGGCGCATCTCTATAGTCAGTACTGGAAAGTAGAGCTATTTTCATTTTAGTCCCTTAAATATACTCATTTTACCTCTATCCAATTTTTAATAGAATTAATGTACTTTTCAGCGAGACTTTCTGAATCAAACCGCCTGGTTAAGATGGAGAGATTTTTCTCAATATTTTTTATGTAATCTGAATAATTGTTTTTTATAAGCTCAATTACTTTGATAATCTCGGCCGCTTTTTGTGATTCCACTGTAACACCAATTTGATATTCCTTTATGAACTCAGCCAATTCTCCCTTGACAGTCGATAGAATAGGTTTTTTACACAGGATATAATCAAAAACCTTAGAAGGGAATGCATCTCTAAATAATTTTATGTTTTTTAAAGTAACAAGGCCCACATGGCTATTCTGAATGAGTCTGATTACTTCCTCTCTGGATTTTTCTCCAAGCAATTTGACTTGTTTTTCAAGACCAAATTTATCAATCAAATCTTTTATCACCTGTTTTTTGGAACCACTGCCCACTATCAAAAGTTGGATATCATCTCTATTCCTTAATAACTTAAAGGCTTCAACTACCTTCTCTAGCTCTTGCATATAGCCAATTAAACCTGTATAGATAATTTTAAAAACTCTATTATCCATAGAGATATCTACCCCAAAATTAATTTCCATCTCAGGATCTATACCATTAGGAATCCAACTTACATTTTCCTTTAAGTTCCTTAATCTTCTGGTAATACCTTTAGTCACTCCAATAAGTGCTTTAGACTTTTTATATAGATATCTGGCAAATAACGAAGCTACTATTACAATCGGGTGGAATTTGTAAATTTTTTTCATTTCAATCAAAGACTCGGGCCAGAGGTCTCTTATCTCTGTAACGAGTGGTGTTTTCAACTTATAGCTCATTATAAGGCCTGCAAAGCCCATTACAAGAGGAGGTGAGGTAACAATAATAATGTCCAGTTTTTTTCTTATTAACGGGATAAGGCGGATAGTTTTAAATGTAAAAATAATTTGTCCAACAAGACGTTTAAAAATTGAATCTTCCGCTCCCGCAAGAAAAGTTGGTACTCTGTATACAAGTAATCCATTATTCCTCTCAACATATAGTCTATTTTTAGTATAAGGTTGCCTTAGCTTTCCCGATGGGTAATGAGGTACAGTTGTAATTACAATAACTTCATGCCCTTTTTCATTCCATTTTTTAACAAATCCTGAAATTCGATTGGCTGCTGCTCCTATATCAGGAGGATAATAAAAACTTAAAACAGCTATATTCATCTATCAACTAAAATCTAAAAGCTTCAAATTCCTCAGTGGAACTCGCCTTAATTTGATTTCCTCCACAAGCAAAACCATCTCCACAGTATTCCAGACCCTACCCTTCAACAGATGCCCACCGGTTACTCCACCATCTTTTTCCCCAAGGGTCACGTGGAAATGATAGGGTGGATCTGTTTCCTTTGTAATTAAACCACTTATACCCAGAAGTTCTGCAGGTTCAGGTAATCTATGTACCTCGTATTTTTCACCATCAAAATATCCCATTTCCACATCATTTAACATTCCAAGAGCAGTAATAACTACAGCGAGCTCTGGAAGTTCAGGGGATTCTATCAGCTTCTTAATATTCTCAAGAAAATCCTCTCCATGCTCCATAATAACAACAATACTACCATCCTTCTTTTTCCACTTCATAATAACCTCCTCCTAAATTTTAAAGGAATCTACATGATTTATAAAACACT
>Ga0190360_1001819_pt1 | contig 10766 bp, 5 predicted proteins | sample 48721834_MG_FD_161271 | JGI IMG/M metagenome (GOLD analysis project Ga0190360, IMG submission 161271) | Hydrothermal vent microbial mat bacterial communities from Southern Trench, Guaymas Basin, Mexico - 4872-18-3-4_MG | ecosystem: Environmental > Aquatic > Marine > Hydrothermal vents > Microbial... | reverse complement strand
TCCATCAGAGGAGATCCTGACCATCATTATTGTGTAGAGGGAGACCGTGCCATCGCTGTAGGTTATGTTAACAAAATACCTACCCATCTTCCTGTAGGAGTGCTCAACGGTGAAACCCTCTTCACTACTATTGTCTCCGAAATCCCAGACGACGGTCACAGCGTCTCCGTCAGGGTCTGAAATTTCCACGGTGAATCTCACGCTCTCGTTCACGTTGAAAGTTCCCGAAGAGGCTGGAGGCTCCATGTCCATCACCGCTATCGCTGTTGGGGGTGAGACAATAACCGGGGGCTCATTTTTGTTTAAAACGGTTATAATGACGTGCACAGGACCCCCTATGGCCTCAGTCTTGAACTTGTCCTTCAAGAAGAGGTCAGCGCTTACCGTGCCGGAGAGGGCATCATCGTTCGTGGGGGTGAAGCTCACGTTGAAGGTTCTCGCATCCATCTGGCTTATGTAGAACCTGCTAAAAGAGCTTGAGAGCTCAAGGACATCGCCGAAGCGTATGTCGGGATCGTCCCCCTTAACCGTGAACCAGAGGGGCTCTCCCTCAACACCCTCCAGCACCACCGTTCTGTTGGGGGGTAGGGGTTGCCCAGCTACTTCAGTGAAATGGGGCGGGTCGTTCCTGTTCTTCACCGTTATGTTGAACTGGAGAAGGTCGTAATCTCCCGTGGGGTCTGAGGCGTTCAGAGTGAATAGAAATACACCCACATCCTCGTCCCGGGGGGTGAAGGATAGGTGCACAATGGTGGTTGGGTGCTCAAGGTCGGGGGTGACGGTGACCTTGGTAGTATTCACTGTGTATGTTATGGGGTCGCCGTCTACGTCCTCCCCCCTGACTATCAGCTCATACTCCGAATCCTGCTGTGCTCCCACATCCCCAGCGAAAGTTATCTCATCTCCTGTCACCCTCCGGATGTTCCCCAGCATGTCCTGCACCTCAATGATAACGGGGGCGTCGTTGGTGGGAAGGACGGTGACGTTGAACCAATTAGATGAGGCGGAGAGGTCGTCCCCGCTCTGGACCCCATCCTTGCCCAGGTCGTAGGCAATTATTCGGAACCTTTCGGTTCCGTACCAGTTGGCCTCCCGCTGGGAGAAGTCCACAAGGGGACCGAAGCCGTTGTTCCTTACAATCGCCGTTATATTCCCCTGCCTCTCAAAGGGCGGGTCTACCTTGTAGTAGAGCGAATAGTTGTAACCTAGGAAGTAGTCGTCCCAGAAGTAGCCAGTGAGGTTGAGAAGCCCTATCCCGTCTCCCTGGTCTTCGTGGAAAGTAAGGTCAGGTATCCTCTGCTGAAGTCTGGGAGGAATGTTTATTTTCAAGGTTCTTGCCTCTATCAGGGGGTTATTGGTGCTCGCGAGGCCTTCGGTGTCCACCACTATCACGGTAGCGTAGTAGGTGGTGTTGGGGGTGAGGCCTTCTATCATGACAGAGGTCTGGCTCTGATCGTATATTCTGGTATAGAAGGTGGAGGGGGATGGGGTGAAACCCTGCTGGGTTGAGAAGTGCACCTCATAATAAGCGAAATCTGCGATGTGCGTCATCTCCCATGCGAAGGATATGTTGAACTCATTCTGGACGAGGCTGCCGAACTGGAATCTGACACCTTCAGGCCTGTGGTTTGTGTCCAGGGAGGTCCCAAAATATATATCGTTGTTGACGGGGTGTCCCCGGTTGCTCTCCCAAGCGGCGTATACCGTCCTCCCGTCCAGGCTCACGGCCACCGAGGGAAGGGCGTTATAGGAGCTGCGGTAGAACTCGCTGATCCTCCTCTCCGTCCCGAAGGTGTCGCCGCTGTCGGTGGAGACTCTGCCGAATATGGCGGCTCTGTCGGTGTTGTTGTATCTGAGGTCTGTCCAGGCTACGAAGACCACCCTGCCGGTGGGATCCATTGCAACGGAGGGGAAGATCTGGTTAAAGGAGTCTCCTATGTTGAGTTTCGCATCCTTGTTCCCCCCGACGGAGAAGTTTCCCCCGTAGTCGTGGGAGACAGTGTAGTACACGCTGGAGTTGTCGTTTAGTGTCTTCCACATCTTCTGAGTGTACTGGTTGTTGGAGAACTTCTTATCAGTCATATATTCGTTGAATCCATTTTCATCCCTGAAATCGTTCCAGACAACCACAACGTTCCCCCCTGCAGCTGCTATCTTCGGATGGGTTTGGTCTGAGTCGTCCTGCTGGGTATCATAGTTGAGAATTCGCGCCTCTTCAAAGTTCGATGTCGAGAGAGATGTCATAGTGGCGTTCACGGGGGCTCTTGTGTAGTGAACGTTGAACTCAAATTCCGCGTCTGAATACCACACCACATGAAGGTATTTATCATCCGCTGCAAGGTCGGGGGACCTCTGGAAGTGATGAGGCTGTTGTCCCGGGGACGTGGAAACCCTGAAAGGTGAAGAGAAAGTAAGGCCGTTGTTGAGAGAGTAGGAGAGGTATATCCCGCCGCCCGAGGAGGCTGTCTGGGATATCCACCAGGCAACGTAAACATGCCCGTAGGGGTCCGCTGCTACCTGGGGCTGGTTCTCATCTAGTGTGCCGGCGGGATTCACCTCAATGGGCGTTGAGAAGGTTACGCCCCCGTTGGCGGAATAGGCGAACATGGTAGCCCTCTTCCCGGTGCTCTTGGTCATTGTCCAGACCACGTAGATGTAGTTTCCCATAGTGTAGACGTCTGGGTCGTAGTTCTGCTGGTTGGTGTCTGTTGAGATGATCACGTCGTCAGACCATGTCACTCCCCCGTTGGAGGAGACCTTGCAAGTTATAACAGGTCTCAAAGATACGCTCTGGTCCTGGTAAACCGCCACCAGGTACTCCGTCCCGGAGTAGTTAAGGATTGCCATGGCCACATTCCTCTGCTGGGAGGTATTGCTTGTGTCGGGGTTTATCCTCTTATCCGTCTCAAAGTAGAACTCAGCGGAGGTGAGGGAGGATATAAACATCAGAAAAACGAAGACCAGACATATTCCCTTAAGGCTCCTCACTCCAGCCCTCATATTCTTCAAGCCGTCCAGCTTCATCTTGGTCACCTTCTAAGCTCTATATTTCAAGGGGTGGTATTATATTTTTTGGAAACTTCATTGGAAGACTCAGCCCTTTTGGCCTGATAGGGATTGATTTATTCTATTTAAAATTAAGAAACCGCTGGGGAGGAGAAGCCAAAAACTCTTTTATATCATAATTTACTGCACCTTTCAAGCTCACTGGAGGGATAAGCTTGGAAGAGCCCATCTGCAGGATAGAAATCACAGAGGAGGACGATGGGGAGCTCCTGGCCACTGTTCAGAGTGAACTGGGGGGCTTGAGGGAGTACAAGGCCAGAGATATAGAGACCCTCCTCAAGATTCTCGTCAATGAACTTCAGGATGAGATAGATTTTGCCGTAGCTTCCATGAATGAGGAGGAGGGTTCCCTCTACTGAGGCGCTCCGATGGCAGGCAGAACCCTCAAAGTAGGCTCTTTCAACCTGAGAAGAATAAGCTTTGAAGGTCTTCTTTTCGATGGTGACGGCTTCCGGCCCTATCTAGCAGGTATGGATTTTGAAGAGGTGGGCACCTCATCCCCCTCCCGATACCTCTTCTTCCCCCCCTTTGTGAACCACCACCTGCACGCCTTTGACCTCCCCCTCCTCGCGGCAGAGCTCCCCGGGGCCCCTGAAAGGGCGGTGTCCCCCAGCGGCTCTATAAAGAGCAGATATTTGAAGGGGCTGACAGAGGAGGAGATGGCAGAGAATGCCCTTGCGCTGCTTGAGGATATGCTTTTCCGCGGCACCACATCCGCCTGGATCTTTACCGAGGAGGGGATGAGGGGACTTCGGGCTCTGAAAAGTGCCATCTTCTCTCTCATAAGCGCCCTTCCCGGGGCGCTTAGTGCGGCGCTAAACTACAAGATACTGAGCAGGCCAACGAGCTCCGACGAGGAGGAGTGGGAGATGCTCCTTGAGGGCTCAAGCGGCTTTGGCCTCTCCGCCTTCAGGGACGACGAGGAGGGCATCTACCCTGATATGATTCGCCTTGCCAGAAGAATGGGCAAAGAGGTAGTGATACATTTCAGTGAGGCGGAACGGGAGGATGTGGAGCTCATAAGGCGGCAGAGGCCATCTGCTCTGGTCCACCTCCTGCACTCCACAGAGGATGACCTAGCTGTCGTTAAAAGGCTCGGCGTTCCTGTGATATTCACCCCTATCTCGAACAGACACTTCAGCCTGAAGCCACCGGTGGAAGAGGCTGTCCGCCTAGGCCTGATATGGCATTTAGGAAGCGACAACGGGATGCTCTCCCCACCGGACATGGCTCTGAACTGCGCCGAGGCATCCTTCCTCCTCGGGGGGGACCCCCAAGGGACGGCCGCAGCGCTTAGAGCTACAACGGGGGAAGGAGAGGGGGTACTCGCTGTCTTCCGACTCCCCGCGGAGGTGAAAGAAGCCTCGCCCTCACCTCGTCTTCTTCTCTCCATGAGATTTCTGGGCTATGCTGTGAAGGAGGAGGGGATCTACCTCATTCGTAATACTCCTCCTCTCCCTCTGGGGGCCTCCTCAGCAGCACCAGAATAAGAACAATCACTATGAGGAGGATGAGAACAAGCGTAAGTATGTTTCTCCCTTCAACCTTTACATAGGGGAGGCTGGAAAGGAACCCGCCGTTCTGCTTCTCAGGGACCTCGATGACCCTTACCTGGAGAGTCCATCCCCCCCTGCCGTCTGTCACGTTCAAAATTATGACATGCCTCCCTGGGGACAGGACTACCCTGCCATAGGGTTCCTTCAGAATAACCTCTCCGTCAGCACTCCACGTCACGTTGAGGGGGTCCCCATCGGGGTCGTATCCTCTGAAGGTCAGGTTCACAACGAAGCCCCTCTCCCTCCACTCATCCGTTATCTCCACGGTCACGTTTTCAATCACCGGATCCCTGTTCACGTCAATGACTACAACGGTCCAGTTCACCTGAAGGACACCCTCCTTAAACTCACCCCGGAAAGTCACGCTGTAGGGTGAGGTTGCGGATGAGAAGGGCCCGATATAGGCCGTGAAGAAGGTGTACTCCACTCCCTCTCTCACCTCCTCCCCATTGAGAAGCCAGCGCTGGGCAAGAGGATGCCACCCTCCCGGGGAGATCTCCACACGGAAGGTGACGTTCTCACCCTCATTTAAGACAACTAGCGTTGCGTTGGGGCTCTTCTGAAGAAGGCGGGCCGGGGAGGGCCTCGGGCGGACCCTGATCAGCCACTTGAGGGAGGTGTTGTCTTGTCCATCCGTTGCCAAAACACTCAGATTATATACCCCTGAGGTGGTCTGGGAGAAGTTGAAGCTTCTGCCCCTTCCAATAAGAGAACCGTTGAGAAGCCATATAATCTCCACCTCCTCCCCGTCGGGGTCCTCCACTGAGGCGGTGAAGAGCAGCCATTCCCCGGAGGTAATGTTAATTTCACCCGGGGGCGGGGATGTGCGTAGAATAGGGGGCCTGTTGACGTTCCTGACGAAGAGGGTCCAGTTCACAAAAAGTTCCTCGCCACTGAAGGGGTGGGAGGCGCGGAAGGTGATGGTGTAGGGTGAGCCCTCCGAGGCGTTGAAGTCTGCCTGGAAGAGGAAGGAGAGACCCTCACAGACCTTCTGTCCAGAGAGAAACCACTCAGATGTGAGGTTGACCTCGTCCTCGCAGAGAAGTTGTACTGTGAAGAGGACCTCCTCACCCACCTGAATCCAAACTTCGTCCTCAGAGGGGGAGCGGTCAAGAAGCGTTATCTCCACCCTCTCAAGCACAGCTATTACGAACTCCACGGAGTTGTCCTCCTCCACGGTCTCCTCTATAAGGTCCTCAGGGTCCACGGTGAAAATGAGGTGGTGCTCCCCGGGGGCGAGAGGCGGGAGGGTAACGGAGATGTTCCTGCTCTCCCCGGGTGCAAGAAAGATACTGCCGTTCATAAAAGGTATACTGTCGAGGGTGAAGGTGTAGTTGCCCTGCAGGGGTTCAGTTGATGGGTTTATAAGCGCTGAGACCACTTCAACGCTCTCATCCTGAAGGACCTTAACCTTCGTGGGCGTCACGTTCACAGCCACAAGGTTGGGGTTATGGGTGACAACGCTTCCCACCCAGAGGGGGCCCTCCGATGGGCCGAAAAGGAGAAGGCCGAAGGAGCCGTAATCCACATTGGAGGGGCTGTTGTCGGGCCCCGGAGGGGAGGTTATGTTTAGGGTCCCGCCGAAGAAGGTCCCCTTCTTCCCCCAGAGGCTGAAATGCACCTCTCCTGAGAGGTTCAGGAAACGGACGGTGAGCTCTCTTGAGGGGAGGGTGTGATAGGGGGATGCGGGGGTGGCCACAATCGGGGGGTCATCAGCCACATAGAATTCTCTTAGCGTCAGGTCGGAGCTTATAGAATGGGAGTCGAACTCCGCTGAGAGATGCCTTCTCACATATCCCCTGACCTCGGGGCTGTAATAGGCGGATGTGCCCTGGGAGGGGGAGTAAATCTCCCAGCAGAGGAAGGTGCCTGCGGGAACGGTGATGTTCCCCATCCCCCTCACAAGGTAGCTGGAATTGTAGTAGCCAGATGAACCATCTTCCATGACAACGGATGAGATGTTCCATATCTTGCCGGCCGAGAGGGGAAAGTCGAGCTCCTCCGCAGGCGGGGAGAAGGTGACATTGTAGTAGTAGGTGCCGCTCAAAGAGAGGGGGTCAGGGTCAAGTTCAACGATAACAGCTGTTGAAGTGTTGAAGGTGGCTAGGTCCTCTGCGGAGATATAGGAGGTGGAGTATATGTTGATGGTTACATGTATTCTAAATATGAGGTAGGTAAACTCCCCTTCCAGATGTGAGGAGGAACTCAGAATATAGCGGGGGCTTCCCGTTGGGGGCGCTAGGAAGCCTATCACCGTGGTGTTCGCATATCCGCTTAAGTCTGCCCCCAGCGTCTCCTCGCTCGCCTCCGCGGTGTAGTTCCAGAAGTCACCCTTGTGAAGAAGGGGGACGTCGCACGCCTCCTGCCGGGTGGGGCTCCCCTTGGCCTCTGTCAGCGGGAGGGGACACCTCTCCCCGGGGAGGATGAGCAGTAACAGAAGGAGAAGTGTTCCAGAGTATGCCCCAAAGGCTTTGCCCTTCATGTTAAGCCCCTTCTGTTCAATGTTCTTTTTAAATTTGAACCTTTGCTCTTATCTCTGCAGGCGTCCCTTTTAAATAGTAGCGTTATTTGACCTGATGATTTAAATGTCAGAGACATACGCGGTTGTTGCTAAAGACCTCTGGAAGGTATATGAGACTGCTAAGCTCAAGGTGGAAGCACTCCGAGGTGTCTCCCTCAGCATAAGGAAGGGAGAGATGGTGGCGGTAATGGGGCCATCCGGATGCGGAAAGACCACACTTCTCAACTGCCTCTCAGGTATAGACAGCCCCACCTCAGGGACCGTTCTAATAGATGGAGAGGACATAACAAGGATGTACGATGACCTAAGAAGCACCTACAGGGCGAAGAAGATGGGCTTCGTTTTTCAGTTCTACAACCTCATCCCCGTTCTCAACGCTGTTGAGAACGTTGAACTTCCGCTTCTACTGTCGGGGGTGCCCCCCTCCGAAGCTAGAAAACGGGCCCTCAAGATGCTCAAGCTAGTGGGCCTCAAAGGGTGGGAGGAGCACACCCCCTCAGAGCTCTCCGGGGGCCAGAGGCAGAGGGTGACCCTCGCAAGGGCGTTGGTAAACGAGCCCAGCATTGTCTGGGCGGACGAGCCCACCGGGGACCTTGACAGAAAGTCCGCAGGGGAGGTTCTGGAGCTCATGGTGGACCTCAACAGAAGGCTCAAGACGACCTTCCTCATCGTCACCCATGACCGCTGGGTGGCGGGGAAGACCCATAGGGTCATCCACATGAGGGACGGACGTATCATAAAGGAAGAGAGGGTCATGGAGACGGAGGGGTGAGCACATGGCTCTAGCAGGGCTTCTCCCCGTCCTAATACCCCTCTTAACCCTCTTTTTCCTCATCCTCTTCGTGAGGCGGAGGCTTTTCTGGAGAATGGCGGCGAGGAACTTCTTGAGGCACCGGAAGCACACACTTCTGGCCTCCCTCGGCTTTGTGATGGGAACAGTCATCATAACGTCCTCTCTGGTCATGGGGGACACCTTAGGCAGCATGGTGGAGAGCCTTCTCTACGATGCCCTCTGGGAGATTGACGAGGCGGTGGCGGTGAGGGATCCCGCAGGGGATGAGCTCTTCTTCACTCTCGATCAGGGCGAGTGGTTAGTAGAGGAGATCTCCAAGATAGAGGCTGTGGAGGCCGCCGCCGTGGAGATAACCTTGAGCGCCGCTGTGGTGGACGAGCAAAGCCAGCAGTTCGAGCCCGCTGTGAACCTCCACGCTCTTGAGAGCGACTCCTTCTTCGCCCGCTTCAGAGATACATCAGGCAAGGTCCCCCTCCCCCGGGAGGGTGTCCTGATCGTCGAGAGCCTTGCAGAGGATCTCATGGCAGAGGAAGGTGACCAGCTCACAATCTTCACTGAGTACGGCAACTTCACCTCGGAGGTGTACAGGGTGGTAAAGGGGGAACTCAGGGGTGGCCAGGGAGGGATTTTCATAAACATAAACTATCTGTGGGAGACCCTCAACCTCACCCCTTCGGGGAACATAATACTCATCTCCAACCGGGGGGGAGTGAAGGGTGGGATGAGGTATTCCGAAGAGGTTGTAAGAGCTATTGAGGCACTGCTTGAGGGAGCCTCACACCCCAGCGGTTATCCCTTCCAGGTGGTCTTGGATAAAAAGGAGAGCGTGGAGAACATGAGAAAACAGCTTGAGAGCGTCTCCACGCTCTTTCTGGTCTTCGGCTCCTTCTCCATAATCGCAGGGCTCGTTCTTATCGTCAATATCTTCGTCATGCTGGCGGAGGAGAGGAGGGTGGAGATGGGAATCATGAGGGCAGTGGGCATGAAGCAGGGGGAACTGGCAAGAGTCTACACTGCGGAGGGCTCCTTCTACGGAGCGCTGGCGGCGGTTCTGGGTGTTCCCATGGGCCTCCTCGCTTCATACGTTCTTATGTCCCTATTCAGCAGGATTGTACAGAACGTCGGGGGAGAGGCGGACATGCTGAGGTATTATACCTTCACACCTACATCCATCCTCCTCGGCGCCTCAGGTGGGTTCATCCTATCCATAGCGGCTGTGATATTCATCTCCATCAGGGTCTCAAAGCTTGAGATCGCCTCTGCCATAAGGGATCTGCCCCCTTCCCCCATACCCCGGGGGGAGAGAAAAATAACTGTTCTGGGTGGAGTATTCCTTCTCCTGGGGGCACTCTTAACCCTCGCAGGAATGAGGCTTGAGGCAGCCTGGGGGCCCCTCACAGGGATCTCCCTTATCACCGTCGGGAGCGCCTTCGTCCTGAGGAGATTCCTCGGGGACAGAATACCCTTCACACTGATGGGGATTGTGCTTCTCATCTGGTGGTTCATACCCACCCCCTCTATCTTTGAGGGATACTCCGGAGGTATGGACCTCTTTGTCCTCTCCGGGATTTTCACAACCTTCGCCGGGATCACCATTATTGTATTCAACTCCGACATCCTCCTCTGTTTCGTAGAAAAGCTCTCCCTGGCCCTGAAGCGCTCCCCGGCCCCAGTCAAGATCGCCATATCCTACCCCCACAGAAAACCCTTCAGAACCTCCGTCACCATCTTTGTCTTTGCCCTTGTGACCTTCACCATCACGGTGATGACCGTCTTAAACGGGGTGTTTGTAGAGAACAAGGAGGCTATCTTAGAGCAGCAGTCCGGAGGATACGACATATTCGCTATGTGCTTTCTGAGGCCGGGGGAAGGGGTGGAGGAAGAGATAGAAGAGAGCTTCCCGGAGGTTGTTGCGGTGGATTCAGCGGTGAGTGGATCCGCTATCATGCTATTTAGGTACGGCAGGTACACCTTTGAGTACCCCCTTACCCTCTACGGCGTTAACTCCACCTTCGCCGAGAGGAACAGCTTCTCCTTCTCAGAGGTGGAGAAGGGTTTGACGGAGAAGGAGGCCTGGGGGATGGTGATAAGAGGCGAGGGGGCCATACTGGGAATGGGTGGGGGAGGTATGGGAGGGAGCATTGCGAGGGCGGGGGATCTTATCACACTTAAAAACCTGAGGGGAGAGGAAGTGAAGCTTAAGGTTGTGGGTGTGCTCTCCAGCTTCATCCTTGGGGGTGTTATTGTCTCAAGGGAGGTCGCAGAGGATGCCTTCAACATCACCGCCGAGAGAATGTTCTTCCTGAAGACAGCCCCCGGGGCCGACAAGGAGCATATTAGCCAGGACCTAGAGAGAACTTTTATACGCTACGGAATGAATGTCATAGTGGTGGAGGACATCGTGGATCAGGTCCTCATGGCGCAGAGTCAGATCTTTGACCTCTTCAATGTCTTCCTGGGCCTTGGGCTGATTGTGGGAGTGGCAGGTCTTGGAATAGTGACCAGCAAATCAATTCATGAGAGGCGGCACGAAATAGGTGTTATGAGAGCCATTGGCTTCAGAAGGAGGGGCGTTGTGAAGGCTTTCCTGATAGAACAGAGCTATATATCCACGCTGGGGATAGGCCTCGGCATGATTCTCGGAGCAGCCCTTGGCTACATGATATGGAACAACGAGCTTTCAGAGGTCTATCCAGAGTTCAGTTTTCCTATTGCAAAACTTCTTATCATAGCAGCCATCGCCTTTTCCGTGGCCTTCCTCTCCATTATTCCCTCCGCTAGAGGAGCCGCCAAGGTGGAACCGGCAGAGGCTTTGAGATATGAATGAAAT
>Ga0190360_1001816_pt1 | contig 10770 bp, 10 predicted proteins | sample 48721834_MG_FD_161271 | JGI IMG/M metagenome (GOLD analysis project Ga0190360, IMG submission 161271) | Hydrothermal vent microbial mat bacterial communities from Southern Trench, Guaymas Basin, Mexico - 4872-18-3-4_MG | ecosystem: Environmental > Aquatic > Marine > Hydrothermal vents >... | reverse complement strand
TCATATGAGTTTTTCTCAGGAAATTGAAATAGAATTGATAAGATGAAACTTTATTAGGGAAATCTTTTATTGAGCTGAATGATTCTCTGGAGTAAAATTCATCTCCGATCAATCTATGAGAGGATTCTACATCGGCATTAGCATTGAGGTGATGTGGGAATCTTAGCATTTCAATATTGCATCACCTCAAAAGGTTCAATCTCATCCCCTTTTGAAATCGTATTATTCTGGATTTTAGGTTGGTTTTTGCTATGATACTATAGGTTATGTTAGGTTATGTTTTTTCTCCTTATCTTTGATTCCTTTTCCAAAAAATATCACAGATCATAATCCGTCAATAGACTATGCTCTCATCACTCATTACTCTTAAAGTTCTATCGTACCACCATGTGCATGAACTTTCCCTTCAAGGCGGAAAAAATTCTTGATTATAAATCGGCGTGATTGTAAGTTTGTGAGCTTTTTATTTGCCAAGGTGTAGAATTATGAGCAGGAAAATGTTTAAAACTTACTTTCCGAAGGCGAACGAGGTGAAAAGAGAGTGGCTCTTAGTGGATGCTGAGGGTAAAACTCTTGGTCGGTTAGCCAGTCGTATAGCCTATCTATTGAGGGGGAAGCATAAGCCTTACTTTTCTCCTCATCTGGATATGGGAGACTTTGTTGTAGTGATAAATGCTGAAAAGGTGAGACTTACCGGAAAGAAAGCGGAGCAGAAAACTTATTTTAAGCATTCCGGGTATCTGGGAGGCTGGAGACTTGTTCCTTTTAAGGAGATGATTCAAAAACATCCCGAGAGAGTTATTCAACATGCTGTTTGGGGAATGCTTCCCAAGAATCGGCTGGGAAGGAAGATTTTTAAGAAGTTGAAGGTTTATAGGGGGAATGAACACCCTCATCAGGCACAAAATCCCAGAAAGATAGAAATAGAGGGATAGTGAGTAATGGCGGAATATGAATACATTGCCACTGGCAGGAGAAAGACATCGGTTGCAAGATTGAGGATGGCCCCTGGCAAGGGAAAGTTTTTGGTCAATGGGAAACCACTTGAGGTTTATTTCCCAAGGCTTGCTCATAGGGAAGATGTTGTTCGGCCATTAAAAGTTTGTGATATGCTGGGCAAGTTTGATATAAAGGTGAGAGTAGAGGGTGGAGGTATATCAGGGCAGGCTGGTGCGGTGAGGCTGGCAGTGGCGAGAGCTCTTGAGAAGTATGACCCTGATTTGAGAAAGATTTTGAAACCTGCTGGCTTGCTTTCCAGAGATCCACGAGTTAAAGAGAGGAAAAAGTACGGTCTCAGGGGAGCAAGGCGTGCATTTCAGTTCTCTAAGCGTTAATTATATAAATTGAGTAGGGGGTATATGGAAGAGATAACCTTCGATGTGCTTTGGAAATCTGGTGCACATTTTGGGCATCTGCGAAGCAAATGGAATCCCAAGATGAAAGACTATATTTTTGCTGAGAAAAATGGGATTCATATTATTGATTTGAAAAAGACCCAAAAATGTTTGTCTGAGGCTTTGAGATTTATCAGAGAGACAGTCCGTAACGGTGGGAACGTACTTTTTGTGGGGACGAAGAAACAGGCAAAAGAAATAGTGCAGAAGGAAGCTGATAGATGTGGAATGTTTTATGTTGTGGAAAGGTGGTTGGGTGGAACTTTGACGAATTTTCAAACAATAAAAAAGAGTATAAGAAGATTGCAGGAGCTTGAGGAGCTAAAAAAATCGGGTTATGGTGATACTTATACCAAGAAGGAAAGACTCTCGCTGGAAAGGGAAAGGGAAAAGCTATCAATTCTGCATCGTGGTATAAGAGACATGAGATTCTTGCCGGATGCGCTCGTTGTCGTGGACGCAGCTTATGAAGAAACAGCGGTGAAAGAAGCAAATAGACTTGCAATTCCTGTTGTTGCTATTGTAGATACCAATGGAGATCCAACGATGGTTGACTATCCCATTCCAGCCAATGATGATTCTATTCAGACAATTCAATTGATAGTGGGAGCTATAGCCGATGCTATAATTGAGGCCAAGAGCTCCAGCTTTGTTGAAACACCAGGTGAAGAAACCAAACAGGAGTAAACTTATGAAGATAGATGTCAGTCTCGTAAAAAGGCTCAGGGATATGACTGGAAGCGGTATTATGGATTGTAAAGAGGCTTTGAAAGAGGCGGATGGCGATATTGAGAAAGCAGTTGAAATTTTAAGGAAAAGGGGTATCGCAAAAGCTGAAAAAAAGGCAGGTAGAGAGGTCAAAGAGGGGGTGGTCTGGTCTTATATACATCCTGGGAATAAACTCGGGGTGCTTGTTGAAGTGAATTGTGAGACTGATTTTGTGGCCAGGACAGAGGATTTTAAGAATTTTGCCAAAGACATTGCTATGCAGATAGCAGCAGCGAATCCTCTCGTTGTTTCAAGGGAGGATTTAGACTCTTCTGTCATAGAAAAGGAGAGAGAAATCTACGCCGAGCAGGCGAAAGCTCAGGGGAAACCGGAGAATGTAATAGAACGAATTGTTGAAGGTAAGCTTGAAAAATTTTATCAAGAAGCATGTCTTTTGGAACAGCCATTTGTAAAAGACCCTCAGAAGACGGTGAGAGATTATCTTACAGAGATGATTGCAAAGCTGGGTGAGAATATTACCATTACTCGATTTGTAAGATTTCAGCTTGGGGTTTATGATTAACCTTCTCATAATATAGATAAAATGGTTTCAGAGCCGATATTTAGACGAGTTGTATTGAAGTTTTCCGGGGAGGTTCTCGGAGGCGAAAGGCGCAATGGTATAGATAGAAGTGTAGTAGAATATCTGGTAGATGAGATAAAGTCGATAAAAGAACTCGGGGTACAGATAGGGCTTGTAATAGGAGGCGGTAATTTTATCAGAGGGGTTAGCTCTGCTGATTCAGGCCTTTCAAGGATTACAGCGGACTATATGGGCATGATTGCTACAGTGATGAATGCTCTGGCTTTAAGGGATTTTTTTAGAAATGCTGGAATTGATGCAGTAGTGTCATCGGCTATTTATATGCAGGATATTGCTGAGACGGTGGATATAGAGAAGTTGAAAAGGAAGTTAGATGATGGAAAGGTGTTGATTTTTGCTGGAGGTACGGGAAGACCTTTTGTGAGCACTGATACTGCTGCAGCCCTGCGGGCATGTGAGTTTTCTGCTGATGCGATTATAAAGGGAACGAAGGTTGAGGGATTGTTTGACAGGGACCCTGAGAAATACAAGGGGGCAAAGTTCATCCCTGACATTACTTATACAGATGTTCTCAGCAGAGGGCTGAATGTGATGGATTTGACCGCTTTTACTATGTGTCAGGCAAATAGAATTCCTATTATAATTTACAATATGAATAAAAAGGGCTATTTAAAAAGAATAATTCTTGGTGAGAAACTTGGAAGTATAATTCATGGGAAATAGGACATGATAGAGGATATTTTGAAGGACGCGGAAGAGCGAATGAAAAAAAGCCTTGAGAACACAAGGCATGAGCTTTTGACTATTAGAACGGGGAGAGCAACCCCAACCTTGCTTGATGGCGTAAAGGTAGAATATTACGGCTCTATGGTCCCATTGAAGCAGGTTGCGAATGTGGTAGCTCCGGAGGCGAGGCTGCTTGTAGTCAATCCATATGATAGGTCTGCTCTACCTGCGATTGAGAAGGCAATAATTCAGGCGAACCTTGGATTGAATCCGATGAATGATGGGAATGTTATCAGAATTCCAATTCCTCCTTTGACTGAAGAAAGGAGACAGGAGCTTGTCAAGCTTGCGCACAAACTCTGTGAGGATGGCAGGATTGCTGTAAGGAATATAAGAAGAGATGCTAATGATATGGTTAAAGATTTGAAAAAAGACCATGAGATTTCAGAAGATGAGGCCGAGGTTGCTTTTGAGAAAATTCAGAAGCTGACGGATAAGTACATAGACGAAATAAACACTATGTTAAAGAGTAAAGAAAAAGAACTCCTGGAAGAATGAAAGCCCCTAGGAAAGGGGCTTTTCTATTAGCATTTTGACCATCCACAACTTGGGCAGGTTAGACATCCGCTTTCATGGTATACAGTGGCTCCGCATTCAGGGCAGGTAGTTAGTAATTTTTCGCTACGGTGCCTATTTTGTAGTTTTTGGTTTGTAGGTTCAGGGCTCTGGTTTGTTTTTTTGTTGGTGTTTTGGCCATTGAAGGATTTTTTTCTCTCCTCAATGTACCATTCAAGAGCTTTGGCTATGGCGTCGGGGGTAGACAGAATGACCTCTCCGTTTTCCCAAACCGGGCTGGGGCCACCAATCCCTTTCAACTGTTTTATTATATCTCGTACATCTATACCTGACCTTAGTGCAAGCGAGATTAATCTCCCAATCGCTTCTGATTCTTCTTGTGCCTGACTCCCTGCTTTCCCAATGTTTGTGAAGACTTCACAGAGACCATATTCGTCTTCATTTATTGTTACGTAGAGATTTCCTACTCCGGTTTTTACCCTTCTTGTGATGCCTCTTGTTACCACGGGTCTAGGACGTGGGTGCAACTTCTGAGAAGCGTTTTTCCCCCTTTCTCCCTCTTTTTTCCCTACATATAGAACCTGTTGGTCTTTGCTTCCATCGCGATAGATTGTTATACCTTTACATCCCAGTTCGTAGGCAAGCCAGTAAGCTTTTCTTACGTCTTCCACTGTAGCATCGTGTCTGAAATTACACGTTTTACTTACTGCATTGTCGGTGTATTTCTGGAAGGCAGCCTGTATTTTTACGTGCCATTCCGGAGAAATATCGTGCGCTGTAACAAAAATCTGTTTCATCCAATCCGGGATTCCTTCTATATTCTGGGTTGTCCCCTCTTTTTCTATTCTTTCCATTAGTCCTTTGCTATATATTCCTTCTTGTTTGCAAGCTTCTTCAAAATAAGGGTTAACATACAGAAGATTTGTTCCATCCATTACACTTTTTGTGTATACTAGGGAAAAAAGAGGCTCAATACCGCTTGAACAGTCAGATATCATAGATATGGTACCTGTAGGTGCAATTGTTGTTATGGCTGCATTTCTTAGGCGTGGGCCTTCAGGGTAAAATATACTGTTTTTCCACTCGGGAAATGCTCCTCTGGTTTCTGCGAGTTTTATGCTGGCCTCTCTTGCTCTTTCAGATATGAATTTCATAAAGGTTTTTGCTGTTTCGAGAGCTTTATCAGAATTGTATGGAATTTTAAGTTTTATAAGTGCATCAGCGAACCCCATTACACCTAAGCCAATTTTCCGGGTTTTCTTTACGGTTTCCTCTATTTTTTTCAAGGGGAATTTATTTACATCGATTACATTATCTAGAAAGTGGACGGCATAGTCAACAACTTCCCCGAGTCGGTCAAAGTCTATCCTGCCGTCGACTACAAAGTTTGAAAGATTAATTGAACCGAGGTTGCATGATTCATTGGGCAACAGCGGTTGTTCTCCGCACGGGTTTGTTGCTTCAATCTCTCCAAGTTTTGGAGTCGGATTGTTTTCATTTATTCTGTCAATAAAAATGATTCCAGGATCTCCACACTGCCATGCGTTTTTGGTTATTATATTAAAAACTTCCCGGGCGTTCAGCTTACCTACAACTTTTCCATTTTGAGGATTTATAAGTTCGTATTCCTCTCCCTTTCTGGCTTTTTCCATGAAGTCGTCGGTTACTGCGACAGATATATTGAAATTTGTTAGTTCATTAGGATCAAGTTTGCAGTTTATGAATTCCATTATATCAGGATGGTCAACCCTTAGAATTCCCATGTTAGCTCCACGCCTTGTCCCTCCCTGTTTTACGGCTTCAGTTGCGGCATTGTATACCTTCATAAAAGATACTGGACCGCTTGCCACTCCGTTGGTTGACCTGACCACGCTGTTTTTCGGCCTCAGTCGTGAGAAGGAGAAGCCCGTTCCTCCTCCGCTTTTATGTATCAATGCAGTATCTTTAAGAGTCTGAAAAATTGAGTCCATGGAGTCTTCTATCGGCAAAACGAAGCATGCAGCAAGTTGACCAAGTTCCCTGCCTGCATTCATTAAGGTAGGAGAGTTAGGCATAAAGTCTTTGTTTGCCATTAAGTTATAAAATCTTATTACAGTTTCCTTTACCTCGTTATCGCTGGCTCCATACAGGTAATCTGCCTTTCCGATGGCTATTGCAACGCGCCATAACATATCTTCCGGGGTTTCGATTACATTTCCACTGGTGTCCTTCTTGAGGTATCTTCTCTTAAGTACTTCCGTAGCATTTTGTGAGAAGTGTGGTTTTGCAAGCTTTCCGTTGCCGGAAAATTCCTGCATGGTTATTTCTATATCAAGAATGCTTTCAATAGATTTTCTACTCATTATTGCCTCACATTTTGAAATATTTTTATAGTGGATTTAATATAAAACCATTACCAGAATAAATCAAGGATTTATACAATATGTTGATGTCTATTTATGTATTGTAACAACACCTTGTTATTTTTAATTTTGGGGTGGTTCCGCTAAAAAAATGAAAGTATTTTCTTTGAGTAATTATAAGACTCTTAAGTTTTATTTGATGGAGCTTGTGTTGCCGGGATACTGTAAAGGGTGAATATATTGTAAAAAGTTGGAACCGTCACCTAGAAGTAGTTGCATATTTAGCTGTGGTTATTTGGGCTTCTTTCTCTTTGTAGTTTTGTATTTTACATTTACGTTGAACTCACTATCTGTTTTTTATATGAGATTTTTATTGCTTTAATCTGGCGTGAGTGTTACATTTTTAATAATCGTGTTACTTGAGAGGTAGATATGGACAAGGTTATACGGTTTGGGGTTTCGCTACCAAAAGATTTGCTTGTAAGGTTTGATAGAGAAATAGCGAATAAAGGATATAATAACCGATCGGAAGCTATTCGGGATCTGATTCGGGAATTTCTTGTTCGACAGGAAATAGATAAGGATATGGAGGTAGTTGGTACCCTTACAATAGTCTACAATCACCACGTAAGGGACATCAATGATAACCTGACGGCAATCCAGCATGAAAGTTATCGGCATATTCACTCCAATATGCACATCCATCTTGATCATGACAACTGTTTGGAAGTGATAGTTCTAAGAGGAAAATACAGCACTATATCAAAGATTGCTGACAAAATTATAGGTTCCCGTGGAGTCAAACATGGGAAGTTAACTTTTACCTCTACAGGGAAGAACCTATCGGGGGTATAATCAATGACAAAGGGGGAGTTCAATGAAAAAACTAATTTCTCTGGCACTATTTGTGGTTGTTGTTTCCGGGGTGCTCCTCGGAGCGGAGCAGGAAAAGAGGGATACTCTGAAGATTTATCCTTTCCCGGAAATCACAGTAACCGCTTCGAGAGTAAAGTATCCGTCAACGGAGATTCCTTTTTCTATCACTATTGAGGACATTGAAAAAATAGCGTTTAAGTCGAGCATGAGGCTTTATGATATGGTAAATACTCTGCCTGGGGTATTCATAACCAGTAGAACAAACATGGGATACGGGGTTGGACGTGGCTCGGGAGGCTCAATGTCAATAAGAGGTGTGGGAGGCTTTCCTACCACTCGTTCCCTTATCCTGATAGATGGAAGACCAGATGTTATGGGAATTTTTGGTCACCCCATTAATGATGTTTATTTCCTGACGAATACAAAAGCTATCGAAGTAATTAAAGGGCCTGCTTCCCTTCTATATGGTTCTAATGCTCTGGCAGGGGTTGTGAATGTTGTCCTTAAGCACGAATATAAGAACGGGCTACATTTATCCCTTCCTGTGCTATACGGAAGCTTTAACACTATAAGCGCCGCTATGGAAAATACCTTTGAGAGAAATGGAATGGGCTACAATTTAACCTTTGGCAGGAGAAAATCTGAAGGTTTTCGCAAACTCAACAATACAGGAAATGACTCATATAAATCGGACTTTTGCAATTTCGAGTTCCATGCTAACTTGAGAGAGAAGACCAGAGTAGTAGCAAACCTTTACAAAAATGACATGTATCTATATGATCCTGGACAGGTTGACAATCCAAGATACGATAACTGGTATGATATACGAAGAGCAGGGTTTGACGTCACGGGGACTTTTAAAGCCAAACGTACGAGTAGTGAGTTGAAAGTACACTATAACAGTGGGAAACATAAGATATGGGATGGATGGAAATCAGAAGACTACACCGCTGGGGTAATGCTAACAGAAAGCTTTACTTTCAAATCCGGTTCGAATCTGATTGTGGGCTATGATTACAGAAAATACGGTGGAAAGGTGCTACAGCCAATGAAAGTAGAAAGAAATGTTGTAGAGAATAGTGTATTTGCTGTGTGTCATCTAAAATTATTGAATAAGATCGCAATAGACGCAGGAACAAGATTTGTAACAGGGGACGTAGTAAAAGATATGGTAATACCTGCTATGGGTATGGTTTACAACGTTAGCAACTGCTTCAGTTTGAAAGCATATTATTCAAAGGGCTACAGAAATCCAACAGTGAGTGAACTGTATTTATTTGGATCGGCGAATTCCAATCTCAAACCGGAGTACTCAAATAATTGCGAGTTTTCTTCTGAACTGAGATTGGGATACCTGAAAGCCACAGTGACCGCATTCAAAGTAAAAGTCAGTGATATGATCCAGACTGTGAATTTCAAGAATATTAATGTAGGAAATTTCGAGAGTAAGGGCATAGAAACTTCGCTGATTTATATAATTCCGGGGGGGCATCTATATTTGGGAGGATATTTTGCCGATTATTCTAATAAGATTGCGGGTAGCCCAGATAAAAAAATCAATCTTGGATTTCTATATCATATAAAGCCTACGATAACAGCCAATGTCAGTGGTGAATATGTTGCAGGCCTTATAAGCTATAAAGATCCCTATGCTTATGGCCCTCCGGTTTATGTTGAGCTCGATCCCTATTTTGTGCTGAATGGCAAACTGAGTTTCACTCTTGTGAAAAACCTGGAGATACTTTTTGCTGTAAACAATATTTTTGATACAAACTACGAGACAATGTATGGTTTCCCAATGCCGGGCAGGAATTTTCAAGTTGGTTTAAAACTTGCATACTGAGGTGAAGTCGCAGTATAAAGATTTGATAGACTATTTCGACAAAATAGCTTCTGATTTTAGAACTGATCCTGGAGAAGTTCAGAGAGCTGAGTACATATTTGAGATGCTGAAACCGACTAGAACAAAAGTGGCTATAGATATAGGTTGTGGAAACGGGTTTTTACTCCCAATATTAAGGAGATGTGCGGAAACCGTTGTAGGGGTCGATATATCTCGTGGAATGCTGAAGCTGGCAAAAATCAATGGGATTGTAATCAACTCAAACGCAGAGGCACTTCCGATAAAGGATGAATCGGTTGGTATTATTCTAAATTATTGTGTTCTTCCTCATATTAGGGATAGGATTGCCGCTTACCGGGAGTACCATAGAGTTCTATGTCCTGACGGTGTGGTTTACATAGTCCATCCTGAGGGCAGAGAAAGGACGAACGAGATTCATAAAGAAATTGGGAACCCTGTTAAAAATGATCTTCTGCCGGCCGGGAGTATTCTGATGAAAGAGCTATCTGACATTGGGTTCAAAATTGTAAGTCACGTGGATTCAATCAATCTGTTCTTGATAGCAGCCGTGAAGAGTATCTAATCGTGGATAAAGAAGTGATTTTCCCCAGGGGGATCTTTCAAGGAATTTTATATCAATATGGTTGGTGACATAAAAGCCTGCTTCCCCGGGAAAAGCAGGCTTTGGAGTTGCATGAGGGAATGGGAAGTGGAGTAGTGTGGGGCTAAATGTTGAGGAGATAACTTAGTTTTATCATAAAGACGTTGTGAGGGCTTTCTCTGAACAAATTCTTCATTTCTCTATAAAGTTCAAAGTAGCCGTTGTCTGAATAGCTATTGATATTTTGGGTCCAGACAAGGTAAAGTATAGAACCGGGCAGATATTCCCACCTCACTACAAAGTTTGCTCTGTATTGCCTCATGTTGAAATTGGGATTATCGAAGGAAAAATCCACATCTCCATTTACATTATAATCTATATTGTAAAGGTTTTCTCCCGCATCGTAGGAAATTTGCTTATCAGAAAATAGTGTAAATCTATCGTTAAAATTACGGGCTCTTGGATTAGATACTTCTTTAAACTTCGTGTATTTTCCCGAAGCTAAAAAAGGTTCGCAATAAAACTGAATGGAGAGATTGGGGGTAATTGTAAAATCAAATCTCATTTGTAATGCTGCCACTTTATATTTTAACTCTGCAAGAATGTAATGATCGTTTCCATTTTCTTCTATGTGAGTAACCCATGCCCATGTATCCAAACTACTGGAATACCTTGGAGAGAGTGAAAGTTTGAAATTCTGGGTTGGTCTTGCTGTTATGCCGAGCTGGGTTCCAAAGCTGTTGGAACCATCCTCTCCTGTATAGTACTTAATAGATATATCTCCATAGATATCTTTCCTGGAGTCTGTAACCATGCCCATCCATATATTCATGCTTTTTTCTCTCCAGAGAGCCGGACCGCCTCTTAGTGCTGAAGTAGAGATTCCTGGCAGCTGGAGTTCTGACCCCATATAGAAACCCCAGTAATTGTTAAAAACTATGTGGCCATTTATATTGCCTCCATCTGTAGTTTTTTCTTTCCCAAAATTGTATGCTGACCAAAAATTAAAGTTAATCTGAAAGTTCCTGTAGAAATATGATGGAGTCGTTTCTACATATGCAAGCCATGTGAACCATATTATGTTGTCAACTTCTCTCATG
>Ga0190360_1001812_pt1 | contig 10779 bp, 11 predicted proteins | sample 48721834_MG_FD_161271 | JGI IMG/M metagenome (GOLD analysis project Ga0190360, IMG submission 161271) | Hydrothermal vent microbial mat bacterial communities from Southern Trench, Guaymas Basin, Mexico - 4872-18-3-4_MG | ecosystem: Environmental > Aquatic > Marine > Hydrothermal vents >... | reverse complement strand
GTCATGGTCAGTTATTGCAATGAAATCGTAACCAAGACTTGAGTAAAGATCCGCCACTTGTTGGGGAGTCATTTCCCCATCTGAATAAACAGTGTGAATGTGTAACTGGCCTTTAAGATGCATTTCTGTCCCCTATCTGGACCTTGAATCTTATATCTTGTACCTTAAACCTAGTTTACTATCTATTGACTGATTTGTCAATCTATTTTTGCAAAAAGGCTGTACTTGAGACATCGTGGCATAAATATTAGGTTATAAGGACCTGATTCAGCCTCGATCCGTTTCAACACCTCTCCTCCTACAATAGACTTAGATCTTTGCACCTTCCAAGAATACTTTTATTATCGCATCCATGGCCCTGTTCTTCCGACTTCTGTTCAAGGGTTCTTTGCCAAGTACCAGAATTGATATAAACGCCTCTATCCCACCCAGAAAGACATAGGTCAGGTAATGGGGCTTTATATCATTTCGTAGAAAACCTGTATCCTGCCCCTGTTTCATAATCTCCTCACAGAGCGAGAAGAATTTCCTGAATTTCTCCAGCCCCCTGGAGGTTCGGTATATGGAACTCCTAGATACCTCTGTTACAAATATGGAGATCAGGTTGGGATTATCCTGGTATGTATCAAAGAAAAACTCTACTATCTTTATCAGCTTCTTGGGAAAGTCATCCGTGGATGCTTTCTGTTCCTCGAGCACACCATAGAGTGCCCTCCACCACATGTTCACAATTGTATCAAAGAGCACCTCTTTGCTTCCGAAATAGTGGTATACAAGACCGTAGGAAACACCTGCCTTTCTTGCAACATCGGCCATCCTGGTCTTTGAGAATCCATAATTACAAAACACCTCTAAAGCCGCCTTTATTATGGTTTCTTGCTTTTCATTATTCGCCATGGCGAATCGATACCAGATTTTGATTGACATGTCAATTGCTAAAGGTATCAAGTATCAAATCAGGACATGCATGGAGATGATAATCTTATCATAAAACTCTGCGGTAACCCCTTGGCTAGTAGTATACTGGTTTAAATGATTGCAAATAGAGCTGAAACTTACTATACGGTTTAGTTGTATGTGCCATTAGGGACAAAGTTTTAGGCGCCAGGCGTCGGGCACCAGGAAAAGACAGGGTATAGGGTGCAAGGTTTAAGGTGCCAGAAACCATGGTTTTACAATGGGCAACTGACAACGGACAGAACAGAGCATGGCACAAAGGGATAAGGGCACAGGGAGAGAGAATATTAATAATTAATAATCTTTAGTTTTAGAGGGGGATTATGAGGGACGTAACTAGCGGTTGCAAGATAAGCATAGATAAAGAAGGACGTTGGTTTTACGATAAGAGCCAGATCACCCATCCTGCTGTACTGGATACCTTCTATAACGCCCTGCAAATAGATAACCAAGGCAGGTATAAAATAGTAGTTGGGGATGAGTTCTGCTACGTCGATGTTGAAGACACACCCTTTATAGTGAGATCTGTATCAAAGAGGCATGACGGAAAGTATGTTATTTTCCTCAACAGCGGGAAGAGCGAGAGCCTAGATCCCCATAGCCTGAGAATCGGTAAGGACAACGTGCTCTATGCAAGGCTTTCCAATGGCATAGAAGTTAGATTCAGCAGGCAGGCTTACTACAGCCTTGCACTTGACATGGAGCAAAAGGAGAACGGGGATATTGTTTTATATTCAGGGGGCAAGTCCTACACCATACAGCCTGGCCGAGAACAGCTCGCCGAGTAGACCTGCTAGCCTGGCCTTTTGTCCTGTTGCACGTCTAAGTGAGATATGTTATGATTTGTATTATAATGCGATTGTATTCTATATTTGCCATATATCTTTGAGATTATTGCAAGATTCCGCCACACACTGGTAGAAGGTATCTATGTTGAGGTTAATAGCTAGGCTACTAAAGGTCCTAAATTCTGAGAGCGAGCCGGCACAGATAAGCTTGGCAGTTTGCCTGTCCATGATAGTGGGGTTCACCCCCACTTACAGTCTACATAACATCTTTATACTCTTGGCCGTTTTAGTATTAAGGGTAAACCTTTCTGCCTTTATCCTTGGTTATGTCCTATTCTCTGCCCTAGCCTACATTCTGGACCCTATCTTTAACCTGATCGGGTTAAAACTTTTGACATCAACGCCACTTAGGGGCCTGTGGGAATGGATGTATAGCTCTACCATATTAAGGGTGGAGAGGTTCAATAACACCATTGTAATGGGTGGTCTCGTGGTATCCCTGCTCCTGTTTCTACCCCTTTACAAGGTTATTAACATGGGCATACTCAAGTACCGCAAGTATGCGCTTGAGTGGATACAGAAGACAAGGCTGGCAAAGATTATAAAGGCAAGCAAGTTTTTCCATGTATACAGGTCAATATCCAGATTAAGGACAAACCAGTGAAAAACTTACGCCATTGGATCAGGTTAAAAGGCCTAGCTGCCTTTGTTGTACTTCTCATTGTATTCTTTGGCCTATGGTATGTCTTTGTTGATAGCTTTATAAAGTACTCGATAGAGAAGCTGGGTACACGTGCTGTTGGTGCAAAGGTAGATTTGGACAGGGCCAATCTGGCGCTTTTCCCCCTAGGGATCTCACTCTATGGCCTGAAGGCAACCAACCCTGATAAGCCCATGGAAAATGCCGTTGACATAGGTAAGATAAGCTTTTCTGTAGATACACCAAACCTTTTCATTCATAGGCTTATCATAGATACCATGGAACTTGAAAATGTAAGGCTTGCCACACCAAGAAAGACTTCAGGGGCAATATCAAGGCATAAGAAAGCACAAAGGGCTACTGGCATAAAAGGGAAAAAGGTAATAACACCTGGCCCAACTGCCATGGGCTTGCTCAGGCCACCTGATGTCAAGCAGATACTTGAGAATGAAAACCTCGAGACAACCCGTTTGATTAAGTCCATAAAGTCGGACTTGGCAGAAGAGAAGAGGCTATGGCAACAAAAGGTGAAATCCCTCCCTTCGAAGAAAAAGATAGAAGAATACAGAAAACGCATAAAGAAAATACAACTATCAATGAAAAAGGGTGATATAAACAACATTCTTCAAGGTCTACAGGACGTACAATCACTCAAGAAAGACATCAATCATGATATATCCACTACAAGAAAGACGCTTAGAGACTTTGACATGGATTACTCTAGACTCAAGTCCCGCACTATGGAGTTGAACAGGGCTGTCTCCAGGGATGCATTGAGACTGAGCAAAAAATACAGCCTTTCACCTAAGGGGCTGACGCACATAACGCAGGCCTTAGTTGGGCCTGAGGTAAGCACATGGGTGGCTAGGAGTATAAAATGGTACAAGAGGATCAGTCCATTACTCGTACGTTCGAAGAAATATGCAAATGGGACAGAGCTGGTAAAGCCTACAAGGATGAGGGGCATTGACGTACATTTCAGGGAAAAGAATCCTTTACCCGATTTTCTCATAAAAAAGGCTGCCTTATCTATCAACACTAAGGCTGGAGCAATCAAGGGTAAGATCCAGGACATTACCCCAGACCAAGACATACTAGGCCGTCCACTTGTATTCAGCTTCAAGGGTAGTCAGCTCAAGGGAATCGACTACGTGAATATAAACGGCGAGTTGAACCATGTATCTCCCACAAACAGTGTAGACAGCATAAAGTTCAGTATCAAGGGCTACCGTGTAAGTGAGATGTCCATCTCGCACAATAAGAATCTTCCCATAGTGGTAAAGAGGGGCCTCATCGACTTAAATGGGAACCTATCCCTGAAAAATGGGAAGTGCCTGGAAGCCGATGTCATTTCAAAACTGCGCTCTGCACGTATTGAGACCACAAGGGTAAGACATGCCTCATTGCTTGAGAGTACAATAAGCTCAGCGCTCTCCGGCATACAGGGCTTCTGGATTAAAATAACTCTCAAAGGTACGCTGGATGATTACAAGGCAAGCATCACCTCGAACCTTGACAGCGTGCTTGCTTCTTCCATAAGGAATGTTGTTGCCAAACAGACGGCCCTGCTCAAAAGAAGGCTATATTCAGCCATACTTAATAGCACGCTAGCCCAGACCCAGGAGATTAATGGAGGGCTAAAGGACCTGCTCGGCACGAGGGCTATAATAACCCAGAGGATGGGTGAACTGGCTAGTATTTTAAGTAACATGCCTCAGAGTGACAGCAATAAAGGGATAGGCTTCCCGTTCCTGAGATAATTCCCTTCAAAACATTTTGCCATGGCTAGATATTTCTGTTAAACATCCATTGCCATGGATAATGGCGATATTGACAAGGTCTTCTCCATCCTGGAAGAAGAAGTATCCGCGTTCAGAGTTCCCATAGTGGGAAGGGTTGCAGCAGAAAAAGATTCTTTCAAGGTGTTAATATCCACCATGCTGAGTCTCCGTACAAAGGATAAGGTTACCGAGGAAGCAACAACAAGGCTGTTCTCAATTGCCCCTGGACCAAAGGAGATGTCCTGCCTCGACATACACGCCATAGAAGACGCCATATACCCAGTGGGTTTCTACAAGACAAAGGCCCGTAATATCAAGAGAGTCTCCAGTATAATACTGGAGAGGTACAATGGAAGAGTACCAGGGACCATGGAAGGCCTGCTTGAGCTTCCAGGTGTGGGCAGAAAAACGGCAAACTTGGTATTAACATTGGGATTCAATACCATGGGTATATGTGTTGACACTCATGTCATGAGAATAACCAACAGGTGGGGTTATGTATCCACCAAAAATGCCTTTGAGACTGAAATGAAGCTCCGCAAGGTCCTACCAAAGAAATACTGGAAAAGGATAAACGACCTGTTGGTTACCTACGGCCAAAACCTATGTACACCTATAAGCCCGTTCTGTTCAAAATGTAGGTTGCGCCTTTACTGCGACAGGGTCGGCGTCAAATCCAGTAGGTAGAAAGTGCACCATGGAATTCAACGCATTACGCATGAGGCCCTATCCTCAAGGGATAAACCTTGCTATGTATGTAAATATATAATTAGTACTATACCCAAGATTGACCTGGAATAAGAGATGTGATACTCAAAGTTTATTGTGCAAATTAGCAGGAGGGTTCAGGCCAAAATACTTATGCGTTCCTTCTTTATACAGGGAGCATGGAACTTCAAGGGCATGCAGAATATAGGTTTCACGTATGCCATGTTACCAGGTCTAAAGGCCATTCACGGCAAGGACTCTACATCCCTCAACAAGTCATTAAGGAGATACTTCACTTTCTTCAACACACAGCCTTACATGGCCCCTACAATAATGGGCGCATGTCTCAACAAGGAAGCAGCCGGCGATACATCCAGGATAGAAGACCTTCAACATACCATGGAGAGTACACTCGCAGCCATAGGGGATACATTCTTCTGGCAGGATCTCAAGCCCATTACATCACTCGTATCAATACTCTTTATCATGCTTGGCCATGCCTGGGGCATAGTACTCGCCTTCATAGTATTCAACGTGATCCATATATGGACCATGATAGGTGGCTTTAAGCTTGCATTGAGGGATGGTATACAGGGTGTACTGAAGCTGGGCAAGAGACTGACAGCAGATATAAGCTCAAAGATCAGCTACATCATACCATTCCTTGCAGGGTTATCAATCGTTATACTGCCGGTATACTCAAAGGGAACAATAAATGCAGCATGGATATGGTTATGCTTTCCTGTTTTCCTAATCACCCACTTGATCAGAGTCAATTCATTCTGGCTGTTTTACGCTATGTCTGTAACAGTCTTACTTTTATCGGTGTTGGTATGAAACAGGGCAAGGTCATCATACAGAACGAGCTTGGCCTTCATGCACGTGCAGCAGCAACTTTTGCAAAGCAGGCCGATAGATTTAATGCAGATGTCAGGGTCGTAAAAAACGGGGTGGAGGTAAACGGAAAGAGCATCATGGAATTGCTTACCCTGGCGGCACCAAAGGGAACAGAGATTATTATCAAGACTCACGGCTCGGACGAGGCCAGTGCGCTTGAATTTCTCTGCATACTTGTTGAGAACAGGTTTGGTGAAGATAAATGAAAAGTAATTTCCAGGTACTCAACGGTATACCAGCTTCTGCCGGGATAGCTATAGGCAAGGCAGTCCTGCTTGAAAGGAGAAAGATAGATAAGTTTCCGAGAATACGCATACCTGAGAGATTGGTGGAAGAAGAAATAGAAAGATTCAATGCAGCGGTGGAGGCTTCTTATAACCAAGTTGAAAAGGCAAAGCAAAAGCTGGAAGAGCAAGACGTAATAAAGGAACACTCATTCATACTTGAGACACATCTCATGATGCTTAAGGATCCCGCTTTCACCAACAGGGTAAAGTACCTCATCAGAAAACGGTTAATCAACGCAGAGTGGGCGCTTAAGATAGCACTCATGGAGATAGAGGAAAGTTTCGATGGCTTAGGCGATGAATATATAAAAAGTAGGGCAGCAGATACTACCTTTGTTGGCGACAGGATATTAAGGAACCTCACGGGGAAGGAGATTGGCCATTTTCACATCCCTGAAAACTCTATCATAATAGCCCATGATCTCTCTCCTGCAGACACCGCCATGCTGAACAAGAAACGGGTGCTGGGTTTTGCAACCGATATAGGCGGTCTTACATCCCATACAGCCATCATAGCAAGGTCCCTTGAAATACCGGCAGTAGTGGGCCTGGAGACCGTATCATTATCAATAAGCCCTGGTGCACTACTGATACTGGACGGTATTACCGGCACGGTAATAGTAAACCCTTCCGAGAGCCAAGTAGAGGACTACAGGCACAGGGCAGAGTCCTATATTACCTACGAGCTGAAGATTAAAGAAAGGGCATGTGAACCCGCTGTTACACTGGACGGGTACCATGTGAGCGTGGAAGGAAACCTGGAATTCAAGGAGGAAGTACACTCCGTTCTGGAGCATGGAGCAGAAGGAATAGGCCTTTACAGGACAGAGTTCATCTACCTAAACAGGGATGACATACCCACCGAGGATGACCATTTTGAGGCCTATAAGACCGTGGTGGAGGCTGTCACACCGTACAATACGATTATAAGGACCTTGGATCTCGGCGGTGACAAGTTTTATTCCGTAATAGGCAACCTGCAGAAGGAGATGAACCCGGCAATGGGCCTGAGGGCGATAAGGTTTTGCCTAAAAGAGGTAAACATATTCAAGACACAGCTCCGAGGCATACTTAAGGCCAGTAACTACGGCAAGGTATCTATCATGTTCCCGATGATATCAGGATTTGAGGAGTTGAGTAGGGCTAAAGATATATTGGAGGAAGTGAAAGAAGAACTCAGGCAACAGGATATAGCCTTTGATGAACAGATAAAGGTTGGCATAATGATAGAAATACCCTCGGCAGCCATAATTTCAGATATACTTGCCAAGGAGGTTGACTTCTTCAGCATAGGAACAAACGATCTGATACAGTATGCAATTGCCATAGACAGGAGAAATGAGTACGTAGACTATCTCTATGAACCCTTACATCCTGCAGTACTGCGCCTTATAAAGTATACTATCGATGCAGCGCACAAAGAGGGCATAACCGTGGGTATGTGTGGTGAAATGGCCGGTAGATCCATATACACCCCCATATTGCTTGGCCTTGGCATAGACAGCCTGTCAACAAACGCGCTTGCCATACCACATGTAAAAGATATAGCAAGGAGGATAAACCTCAAGAGGTGCATGGAGATTACAAGTCACATCCTAGATATGAGAACAGCGAATGATGTCCGCGAGTTTATGAACAACGAGGTGAAGAACTCACCAGAATTAAGCGACATAGTGGAGACAGACAGAGATGTTTAATACCACAGAAGGTGTTGTCACAGATATAAACGATACAACAGTATCCATAGAGGTTGATAGAAAAGGGGCATGTCATGGGTGTCAGGCAGAGGGGATTTGCCACATGTTTACCAGCCCTGTCATGAAATTCAATCTGCCTAGGCCTTCATTCCCACTCAATGTAGGGGACAAGGTAACAATCGCAATACAACCTACATCCCTTGTTTGGGCAAGCATAGTAACATACATAATACCTGTAGTGGCAATATTCCTTGCCATGGGCATAACCCATCAATACGGACTGGATGTTGGCGTACAGGCAACAACTGCACTTATCGCATTCCTTGCGAGCCTCGCCCTGGTAAGATGGATCGGGAAATCTTTCAAGGGCCCCAAGATAATAGAGAAATAATCCATGAAAGGGGAGAGCAAGGTCAGGATCCTCTGCCAGAACAGGAAGGCAAGGCATGATTATGCCATATCAGAGACTATTGAGGCAGGCATAGTACTTACAGGGCCAGAGGTAAAATCTCTCAGGCACGGTGGTGGCAATCTTAGGGACAGCTATGCTGTAATAAGAGGGGGCGAGGTATATGTAAACAATATGCATATCTCCCCCTATGACAAGGCAAGTATACATAACATGGATCCGACAAGGTCCAGAAAACTCCTTATGCACAAGAGGGAGATAGAAAGACTGTCCAGCAAGGTCAAGGAAAAGGGATTGACCTTAATTCCTTTGAGTGTATACCTCAAGGGGTCATTGATAAAGCTAGAACTCGGCCTTGCAAGGGGAAGAAAGAGCTATGACAAGAAGCAGGCAATAAAGGAAAGGGATGTCTTACGGGAGATGGAACGGGAGGTTCGTAAAAGGTGATAAGAGAACAGGATGTAAAGATGGAACTGCTTTTAAAACAGGCCCTTAAAAACGGCGGCGATTTCTCCGAGCTATACCTGGAGACTACTACCGGGACAACGATAATATCTGAAGGCAAGCGTATTGAGAGATACATGGAAACAAGGGAGTCAGGTATAGGGTTGAGGGTAGTCTTAGGAGATAGGCAGGCCTATGCATACACAAACGATCCTTCTTCAATACATGACCTTGCAGACACGGTTGCATCGGCCATAAAGGGGCATGGTTTAAGAGGCGACATAGCACTAAGGGCAAGGCCTTCAAGAGTTTTTTCAAAGGTTATCAAGAAGCCTTGTGACTTGGTTTCCCTCGAGAAGATAGAAAAGATCAAACGCGCGGAGGAGAAATCCTGGGGCATGGATACCAGTGTTGTACAGGTAAGGATAATGTATGCTGACATGCAACGGCATGTGACAATTGCAAATTCCATGGGATTTATTGCCCGAGACACCAGGGATTCCATACTGTTCTACGTCCAAGGAGTTGTTGCCAGGGAGGGAATTATTGAAACTGGCTACGAACCTGTTGGTGGTTCAAGGGGTTTTGAACTGCTCGAAGAAATAGACCCTGAAGAAATAGCAGCCAGCGCCATTGGCAGGGCGCTTGTATCTTTATCTGCAAGAAAGGCTCCGGCTGGTATTATGCCTGTAGTGCTATCGAGCGAGGCAGGCGGTACTATGGTACATGAAGCAATTGGTCATGGTCTGGAGGCAGACCTAGCCGGGGAAGGACTTTCAGTGTATTCGGACCGCATAGGAGAGAAAGTGGCGTCTGAGCATATAACCGTGGTGGATGATGCAACTATAAAGGGTGCAAGGGGAAGTTTCGGGTATGATGACGAGGGCACTCCATCCCAGAGAACAGTCTTAGTCGAAAATGGTATACTAAAGGCTTACATGTCTGACCTTATAACCTCATCAAAGTACGGGTTGGCCCTAACAGGGAATGGCAGGAGACAATCTTACAGGCACAGACCAATACCCAGGATGACCAACACCCTGATAGAACCTGGCAACATGAACCCGGATGATATAGTAAAAATGGTGGACAAGGGTATATTTGTTAAAAAGATGGGCGGTGGACAGGTGAACACGGTTAATGGCGACTTTGTGTTCGAGATATCAGAGGGCTATCTCATAGAAAACGGTCAAATAACTGAACCCATAAGGGGCGCCACCCTGATAGGCAATGGCCCCAAGATACTCAGCTCAATAACCGACGTTGGAGGCGACCTAGGTTTCGGCATTGGGACATGCGGTAAGGATGGCCAGGGTGTTCCTGTATCAGACGCCCAGCCTACCCTTTTAATACCAGAGATAACCATAGGTGGAAGCATACAGGAGGAGTGAAAATGAGAAAGTTTATGGTGCTGATCCTCGTAGGGATCATGGTTCAGGGATGTGCCTTTGTATCTATGGATTTAAAAGGCCTCATGAGCTTACCTCCCCTGGAGGAAAAAGAGCTCCTTAAGGGCACTAGGGACAAGATCCTTGTAGTAGAAGTCCTCGGACCCATCACAATCACCTCCAGCGAAACCAGGCTTTTACCCTCTGAAGGTACTATAGAGAGGCTGGATGCAGTACTTGTCAAGGCAAGGAAAGACTCTTCAATAAGGGGCATACTTCTGAAGATAGACTCCCCTGGCGGTGGACTCACGGCATCTGACCTCGTTTACAGGGATATGCTGGAATTCAAGCGCTCAAAGGGAATTCCTGTTGTCAGCGTGATAGTTAGCAAGGGCACATCCGGGGCTTATATGGCAGCACTGGCAGGCGACAAGATAGTAGCCCTTCCATCCTCCATTGTCGGTAACATAGGGGTGCTATTACCATCCGTAAGCCTTGCAGGGCTGATGGACAAGCTCGGCATAAAAAACCAGACAATAACATCGGGTAGGTTCAAGGATACAGGGAATCCATTGAGAAACATGACAGACGAGGACAAGGAGATACTCAGGTCCATAGTAATGGACTTCTACAAGGATTTCTTAGATCGTGTTGAACAAAGGAGACCGCTTACAAGGCATGACATAGAAATAATAAAGGATGGAAGGCTGATGACCGCATCCC